>Ga0206911_1178_pt1 | contig 13386 bp, 14 predicted proteins | sample Alteio_BWOrgHeat_74_FD_152956 | JGI IMG/M metagenome (GOLD analysis project Ga0206911, IMG submission 152956) | Enriched cells from forest soil in Barre Woods Harvard Forest LTER site, Petersham, Massachusetts, United States -... | ecosystem: Environmental > Terrestrial > Soil > Temperate forest >...
TGATAGTCAATGTAGCATCACAGTGCGGCAATACACCACAATATAAGGATATAGAGGCCCTCTATGAGAAGTATAAAGACAAAGGGCTGGTAGTCCTTGGCTTTCCAGCCAATAACTTCATGGGCCAGGAGCCGGGCAGTGACGCAAAGATCAAGGAATTCTGTACTAAGGAATATAGCGTGACCTTTCCTATGTTCTCCAAAATATCTGTCAAAGGCAGCGATATGCATCCTCTGTATAAATACCTCACTGAGAAAACCGAGAATGGTGTAGTGGATGCCCCTGTCAAATGGAACTTCCAAAAGTTTCTGATAGGCAAGGATGGTAAAGTGATCGAGTCTATCGGGCCTAAGACATCGGTAAATGATGCTGATGTGGTGAAAGCGATAGAATCCGCATTGGGGAAATAATTTCCGGTTTACAGTTTTGAGTTTGCAGTCGATGTGGAGATGAAAGATGTCTCCGCTACATTGCGCTTCGCTGCAATTCCGTTACGACATGACAATGATGCTTTGAATTCGGTCCTTGCTGTCATCCAGAGGACTTCTACATGCATATTATAAACTTCCGCCGAAAGCTGTCATGCTTCGGCTACGCCTGTCGGCAGACAGGCAGGCTCACCATGACAATCCCCCATTTATCTATAGAATGATACTATACAGGAGTCGCATATAGCGGGATCTGCCTTGCTGCGTATCTGTACATTATTGGTATTGATGACGAGTATATTAAATTTAAGTGTACTGCTGAGTTGTGCCCAGGTATTGTCCCCGTTAAAATCTACCTCATCGCATTGGTCATCGATATAATAGGTACTGTGAAGGTTCTGATACAGGGTATCACCGGGGAGGCGGTATTTGTATTTCTCTATGATCGAGTCCCCACCATAGAAAAAAACTGAGTCGATGGCCAGTTTTGCAGAGTCCTTCGGGTATCTGACCACCCAGGCACCCTGTAGGGCGGTCTGGCAGCCGCTTTTCTCACAGCCGCACATAGAGAGAAGATAGAGGCATGACAGCCCGAAAGCCAGCTTTTTCACCCTTACTGCTTTAATGTTTTGATATAGGCCAGCAGTCCATTGAGTTGCTCCTCTGTCAGGTCAGGAAATGAACTCATGCCCGTGCCTGATTTGCCGTTTTTGATGATGTCTTTCTGCTGCTCGTCAGTCAATGTGGTAGTCCTGAGGTTTTTGGCACCGGCGAGGCCAGCATCGCCTTTGTCGCCATGACAGGCGGTGCATTTGGCAGTATAGACCTCTTTGCCTATTGCTACAGGGTCTGCGCCTGCCTTGCTCGTATCTACCGGGGCCTTGTCAGCTTTTTTATACTGAGCTTTATTCATCTCTGCGAGGCCATAGGCTGCGAGGAGAAAGAGAATGGCAATAATGGCAAGGGGCTTTTTGACCTTCTTGAAACCTACAATAGCCAGCGGGATGGATGCGAATACCAGGCCTATCTTGATCCACATGAGCACTGACAGAGCAGGGCCTTTGACTATCAGATAGACACCTGAACCCAGAAACAGCACAGCAAGTATCATCTCGGCGATGCGGGTCTTGGCCGTATAGCCTGCGAGCGTGTCTTTTTTGTCACTGAGAAGAAGGTAGCCTTTCCATACATAGTGCAGGAGAAAAAGTGAGACAACGATGCGGTGCAGGAGCACTATTTTTTGATATTCCATATTGAGTAGATGATTAATACGGCAAATGTATGATTATACCGGGAAAGTGGAAAGAAAACTATATTAGAGATGTGGAAGGCACACGCGACAGGCATGCGCGCCAGCATGAGGCATGGCCCTCCTAACCCACACAACTATCGTCATAATTAATTATTATAATAGCAAAGGGATCAATAAAAACAATAAGAATTCAAAAAGTTAATAGGGCAAAATGATTACAAAAGAAGAAATACAAATCGCAAGACAAAAATGGCTCAAAGCCTCAGAGGATCTTAATTTTAGAATTATTACTCCATATATTCTTACTATAAATGGAAAGGATGTTGAAGCATTTGCCTATCTACCAGACTATGGATCGGTAAAAGGAGCGCTCATAGGCTTATATATCCCTCAACAGATTAGCGGTACAAAGGATGGAGAATGGATGGACTGGGCGCGCGAAAATGGGTATTTTTTTAGTTTCATTAATATTTACCCATTATTAGAGTATACTAATGAGGATTTTGTTGAAATTCTAGAGGACTGGAAAATTAATTAGCGTTCACGTTAGTGCTTATGTTAAATATAAATTTGTAAAAAGGCAGATACAGAACTCCATAGGACAGATCAAAGCCATAGGGAAATTGGTATGGGAGTAAAATGATTTTTAACAAATTGGTAACATTGGACGCGATCAGTTCCACCCCCTACCCCCGCCAGCGGGGGACAGTTGCCGCTCCCTTTTTATAGTGCGCAAAACCTGTAGGATAAATAGTACAAATACCAAAAGCTGATGTCGGACGGTCCTTTTTTATAGTGTCCAAAACAAACGGCCCCTAAATCCCCAAAGGGGACTTTAATACAAATGCAAAAGCTGTTAAATGCCTCTTTGATGGGTTCCTTTTTATAGTGTCCAAAACAAATTGTTAAATTTTTAAGAGATTTTGTAATTTGGATAATTATTGCTAAATTTGCATTAATGGTATATAAATAATCAATTGAGGCGAAAACCGAAACAAACGAGTCAAACAAGGAGGCATCTATGTCGCAGCCGGATCACACAGCTATTTTACAAACGTTAATTAACATAGAACACTAATATATCCGGGAAATTCAAACTATCTTGTCTTAGGAATAAAACGTACTGACATATGAAACTCAAACACACTCTTGTTATAGGTTTTACTCTTTTCGTATCGGTAGCTTATTGCAGTGTATCCGATAGCCTTCATAGAGAGAAGGCCACGAGCCACTTCCAGATACTCATCGGTAACTATGTAGGCCAGTCATTCAATATAAAAAATGACGATTCTAAGCCCTCATATGCAGCACCGGGACAGCCTCACTATGGTTTATATAATGTTTCCTACTATGCCAAACCCGCTTTTACTCCGATGTACAGCTACTCTGTTGGTTTCGATTATAAAGCCGACCTGTCTAAACATATTGGCATCAGGACTGGCTTAAACTACTTCACCTACGCCTATATTGCCCAAGGGAACTATAACCCATGTATCGTCTGTGATTATTTAGTTGACCCGGCCATGACATACAAGCGTGTGGTGTTTGTATCATCCTTTCATGTACCACTCCAAATATTAGTATACCAACCACTAAAGAAGGGCAGGTTTGTATTCGCGGCAGGGCCTGATATTTATCTACCCATCAATACCTTCGGTAAAGAAACACTTAGTTCACCTTATACTGCTTTCGCCAGAGAAAGTGCTATCCACACCCATGTCAATGGCACAGACTTCTTTACAGGCGGCTCGATGGGCTTTTCTCTAGGATTGGGTTATGAGAAGGTCTTGTCAAAAAAGCTATCTATTGAGCTGCTGCCGGACATCCATATCATGAACCTTGTTCCTTTTGACTTTCAGGGACAGGGCACAGGTATCTATCGTAACTACATCTTCAATACCTCAGTGGGTTTGAGCAGTTATCTTAGTTTTACGAAGTAAGCTATATGGGCCTATGCTATATACCGAAATATTCCTATGTCGCAGACAGAGGGCAGGGGCAAGCCCAACCCCTACATTGACAATGCATTGGTAGGGGCAATCCCTTGCGGTTGCCCACTGTGGAGGTATAGCGAATGACGTCGTTCTTTCATTTTGCCCTGCACCATCAGGTTATTAACAGCCTGCATACTATCAGCAATTAATTCAGCTAAAACAAAGTATTATTGCTTACCTTGGAATTGGTGTTTTTTTGATTTAAATCCATCTGCTTGAGCATATTGATAGGGCCGGTTCGCCCTGACTTACTGAGAGAGGAGACGCTGGCGGATATGTTCAGGTCCTCTGCCCGCGAGTATCCTGCTAAGGAGGCTTTGATCTTTGGCGAGATGGCGCTGTCGTATCAGCAGCTCGACCGCTGGAGCGATGCTGTGGCGGCATTCCTGCATGAGAAAGGTATCGGTCGGGGGCAGTCTGTCGGCATATGGTGGCCGCGTAGCCTGGAGCTCATAGTAGCCGTCCTCGGCATCGTGAAATCCGGCGCTGCCTATGTCCCTGTGGACAGGGAGATGCCCGCTGAGCGTGTCCATACGGTCCTCATTGAGGTAGGAGCATCAGCATGCTTTACGGATGTAGATATTGATTTTGATTGCCCGGTGTACCGGGTGCCTGTCATCCCCGCCATCAGCGATACCATCACTCCACCAGCAGGCCCTGCGCCCGATGACCGTGCCTATATACTCTATACATCTGGCAGTACAGGGAAACCTAAAGGTATTCCCATCACGCACCGGCAGATATGCCATCTGGTCCGATCTGAGCAGACCATCCTCGGCGTGCGTGCAGATGACAGGGTCTATCAGGGCTTCTCGGTATCGTTTGACATGTGGTGCGAGGAGGTATGGATAGGCATGCAGGCAGGCGCTACGCTCTGGGTGGCAGATGCTACCACTGCCAAGGTCATCGATGAGCTCGAATCCGTCCTGCGCACACATCGGATCACGTTACTCCATGCAGTACCCAGCCTGCTCGCTGTGATGGATGATGATATACCTACGCTACGCCTTATCAATGCCGGTGGTGAGGCCTGTACGCCGCAAGTCGTAACCAGATGGGCTACCAAGGGACGGCTGTTCTTTAATGGCTATGGGCCGACGGAGACCACAGTGAGCGCCAGTTTTGTAGCGCTAAAACCGGGCGACCACATCACTATCGGCCAGCCCCTGCCTAATTATAATATGGCAGTAGTAGACGAAAACCTGAATCTGCTGCCCAATGGAGAGAAAGGCGAGCTCGTCATATCAGGCCCCGGGGCAAGTGCCGGCTATATGAACCGCCCTGATCTGACAGCAGAGAAGTTTGTCAGGAAATCAGCCTCGCTGGCAGGACTGCCCGGAGATATCATCTATCGTACGGGTGATGCAGCCATCATCAATGCTGATGGTAGTATTGACTTTCAGGGACGGCTGGATGATCAGATCAAGCTGAGGGGCTACCGCATAGAACTCGGTGAAATAGAAATACAACTCAATAGACTGCCGGGTGTTTCGGCTGCGGCTATGGCAGTACGGAAGGACAATAACGGACAGGATGAACTCGTGGGTTACATAGTACTCGATGAAGGGGCTCCATTCGATGAGTCACATCTGAGAAATGAACTAGCCAAGGTGCTTCCTCCATATATGGTGCCGGGTGTCATAATGTTACTGCCTCTGATGCCAAGGCTGTCGAGCGGTAAGGTAGACCGTAAATCACTACCCACACCAAAATCATTTACTGATAAACCGAAGACTGATACCGCACATAAAATAGATTCGACGGCTCCGGTAGGGGAGAGAGTAGTGTCCGCCTTGAAACAGGTATTTCCCGGCAAGGACATCAATCTAACTGAAGATTTCTTCACGGATCTCGGCGGACATTCACTGCTGGCAGCAGCCTTTGTATCAAAGCTCCGCAAAGATGGTGGACTGAAGCTGGCATCTCTCCGGGATGTATATCAGCAGCGGCCTTTATCCAGCCTAGTGAAGCTATGGGAGGAGAAAAAAGAGGAAAGCACAGCCTCTGCTCAAAGGCCCTTTAATCCTGTGCCTTGGAGCCGCTATATGCTCTGCTGGATAGCGCAGTCTGTTTCGCTCCTATTTATTTACGGGCTATTTGCTACACAGATATTTTTGCCATATCTCGGGTACTACTACTGGCAGCAGCGAACCGATAGCCATGGCTATGCGATGCTTGCTGCTTTGTGTTTATTCTGTGTCATACCTCCTGCATTTTCATTCATCTCAGTCCTGGTCAAATGGACCGTGATAGGCAGATTCAAGCCTGGCGACTATCCCGTATGGGGTAGTTATTATTTCCGCTGGTGGCTGGTCAATACCATGCAAGGCCTCGCGCCGATGGAGTTTCTCAATGGTACGCCGCTTTTCCCCATATATCTGCGCATGATGGGTGTCAAAGTCGCGGATGATGCCCAAATAGGGGCTATCAAGATCGGTGCTGAAGACCTGGTCACGATAGGTCCTGATGCCAGCCTGAGCTCACAGGTGCTGCTCAATAATGCCATCGTAGAGGATGGCCTGCTCAAGATACGTGAGATCAGGATCGGCGCACATGCCTATATAGGAAGCAGTGCGGTCATAGCCGGTGGCGCTACTATCGAGGACTGGGGAGAACTGCAGGACCTGAGTTTTTTACCTTCGGGTAAAACGATCAAAAGCGGTGAAGTATGGAAAGGAAGCCCGGCTGTCTGCATCGAAACAAAGAATATCGATAATATACCACACCCACTCATCGAGCCTGCCGGCAAGCTTTTCAGATACAAGGTATTCTTCGGCTTTGTGCTGTTGGCATTCCCCTTTGCGATATTGCTGCCGCTGCTCCCTGCCATCGTCGTATTGAACGAACTGGACAATAATACGATCAATGATTATGATTTTGGTTATCTCGTATGGACGCCGCTGCTGGCACTGATCTATGTGGTGCTCTTTGTGCTGCAGACGGTGGTACTGACACGCCTGCTACAGTGGGGCATCAAGCCGGGTACCTATCCCGTCCATAGCCGCACCTATGTCCGCAAATGGCTCGCAGAGCAGCTTATGGCACTGTCTCTGATAGTAGTATATCCGATCTATGCCACCGTATATGTGCCGTGGATGTTCCGTGCATTCGGCTCTAAGGTGGGAAAGAATACAGAAATATCTACCGCCAATAACGTCACGCATCCTATGTTTGAGATAGGGGAGGAGTCTTTCATCGCCGATCAGGTCACACTCGGTGAGGCGGATGTACGTGCACAGCGGCTGATACTGGAGCGGACCATCATCGGTAGCAATAGCTTCGTGGGCAATAGCGCCCTCATACCACAGGGATACAATCTCCCGGACAATACGCTGATAGGAGTTCTGTCTACACCGCCTACTAAGGAGCAACTGGCACGCACACAAAAGAGCGATTGGTTTGGTTCGCCCGCCATCGCGCTCCCACAGCGTCAGCAGAGCTATCCATACGGCAGGGAGCTGACACATACGCCATCGCTGCTCAGGAGGCTCACCAGAGCCACTATAGAGCTGATACGCATATTGACACCGCAGACGGTCGTGATATGCCTCAGTGTGGTTTTTATCGGTTATTCGCATGACCTCATTACTGGCGAACCACTCTGGAAAGTTCTGCTTTACTTCCCTTTTTATTATTTGGGTATTATCGGTATCCCTGCTTTTCTCATCACAGTCGTGATGAAATGGGTACTGGTCGGCAGATATAAAGAAGCGCAATATCCGATGTGGACATGGCAGGTATGGAGAAGCGAAGCGGTGACCTCCATCTATGAATCATTATCCAAGACATTCCTGCTCGAATACCTCAAGGGCACACCCTGGCTGCCGATAGCGCTGCGTATGCTGGGTGCTAAAATAGGTCATCGCGTCTGGCTATATACCCTTGATATCACCGAGCATGATATGGTGACGATAGGGGATGATACAGCGCTGAATGATGAGAGCGGCCCACAGACGCATCTCTTTGAGGACCGGGTAATGAAGATAGGAAAGGTCAAAATGGGTGCGAGGAGCAGTATAGGTGCCCGTTCGATCGTGCTGTATGATAGTGAAGTGGGAAGCGATACACGATTGAGTGCATTGTCTCTGGTCATGAAAGGCGAAAACCTCGCCAATGGAACGAATTGGGAAGGAAGCCCTGTGAAACCACAAAGTTAAACATAGATAAGTAAGAACAGGTCGCGATCTGTCCTTGTAAATAACATAGTATTATATGCATCGTAAATTAATTTATCTGTCCCTTTTATTGCTTCAGTTTTCATGTCTTTCTGCTAAGCAGGATTCTATTTGTGGTGGCCCATTGCATTACCAGGTTTTATCCACCACTGGGCCCACGGAGGGATTTTTCTGGAGAGCTGGAGATAAGCTGTATAATGTATACTATAAAGGCGCAGACTTCATATTAGAGAATAAGAGGCAACATCAATTGTGGCTTATCACAGGGGCCAGTTTCAACCCTCATCTTAACAGGGAAATGTATATCGACTCAGTTTTTTTTAAAAACACAAGTGAAAGCCCCGAAAAGGAACTAGTGATCATATATTCTCTGTATAGCATGAACCCTGATAATAGTGGCAAGTCCAAATATATGCTGATCGTAGACCTGAGGGATAAGGTCATGCTGCTGAATATAGCGACACATGACCATAGGCTCGAAAAGGATGAAAACGGTAAATTCGTAGAATACCTTTATGACTGTGACATTGACCTCTTTCACGATGGTATCCGGGTCACGACCTCTGATGATTCAGACATCAATGATGCCCGTACCCAACTCGATGACGGCATCTATATCCGCCGGGGCCACTGCTATGTATATCATAAATAAATCCTATAATTGTCAACATACTACGTTAATTTTTCTAAACCCTGTATTCGCTCACAGCGTAGTATGATTAATTTTATTTGACGGTGTAGATTTAGAGTTTATTTTTGCGCGCGCATTAAGAGAACATTAATACAACAATACATTTTATGAACGATCAGTACGAATCAGAACTATCCGAGTGGATCAAGAATGAGCGCCTCGCGCTGGACCTTTTGGAAACGGCCAGTAAACTTCAATTTGACAAATCTGCCGAGCTGGTATTATTCCGGCGCAAGGTGTTTGATAAGAAAGTGACGGACATCATCAACGATCATGCATATGCCAAGAAATTCACAGGGATGGACATACCTCTTTCCCTTACGCTGGGCCTGACCAAGGCCATTGCCAAACTGGACATAGCGCCATCGCGTATCGATCTGGGCAGGCTCTGCAAAGAATATATCGAAGAAGGAAATAAAGCAGACTTCGATGCATTTGTGACAGATAAACTTAAGAACTTCATCGGCAAAGAGCGCAAGGTGCTTAAGCCGCGCGATGTGGTCCTTTATGGCTTTGGCCGTATCGGTCGCTTGGCTGCGCGGATACTGATAGAGCACGCAGGCTCAGGACAACAGCTCCGCCTGAAAGCCATAGTGACCAGAGACAGGGCTTCTGACGACCTGCCTAAACGTGCCTCCCTGCTGCGCAAAGACTCCGTGCATGGTAAGTTCGCTGGTGTAGTAGATGCGGACATAGCAAATAACGCTATTATCATAAATGGACATCGGATACATATGATCACGGCAGCCTCACCATCTGAGATAGACTATACTCAATACGGCATAGAAGATGCGATAATCATAGACAACACAGGTGTATGGAGAGATGAGAAAGGCCTGAGCGAGCACCTGAAGTCAAAAGGGGCCAAAACAGTGATCCTGACCGCTCCGGGCAAGGGCGACCTGCCTAACATCGTGTATGGTGTCAATCATGATCAATACAGTGGTGAGAACGGTGGGATATTTACAGCTGCCAGCTGTACTACCAATGCCATAGTACCTGTCATAAAGATCATAAAGGATTCGCTGGGAATCGAGCGTGGACACATCGAGACAGTGCATGCATATACCAACGACCAGAACCTGCTGGACAACTACCATAAGAAAGCACGCCGTGGACGCAGCGCTCCAAACAATATGGTCATCACCGAGACAGGTGCGGGCAAGGCTGTGACTAAGATATTCCCAGAGATGAAGGGTATACTGACATCTAATGCGGTCCGGGTACCAGTGCCAAATGTATCACTGGCCATTCTAAGCCTTCGTGTAAACAAAAAGACCAGTGTAGACGAACTCAATGCCATGCTGAAGAATGCCTCTCTATATGGTGATCTGGTGGAGCAGATAGACTACTCGATGAGCACAGAGCTGGTATCCAGCGATGTAGTGGGCAACCCTCAGGCATGTGAGATAGATAGCAACGCGACCATAGTATCAGACGATGGTCAGAACGTCGTTATCTACGCTTGGTACGACAATGAATATGGCTATACCAATCAGGTAGTACGCCTGGCTAAGCACCTCGCAGGAGTGAGGAGGCTGATATACTATTAATGTATTTCTCCCCTCTCTTGGGAGAGGGGCTGGGGGTGAGGATATTATAAAAGGTTGGTAGAGATGCCAGCTTTTTTGTATATTGGTTTTTATATTCAATATCTTAATTTTGTCTGATGCCTACTATTTCAATGTTTTATGGAATTATTGTGCGTATGTTCTTCTTTGATAATAAAGAGCATAAAACGCCGCATATTCATGTAGAATATCAGGATAGCACTGCGGTAGTTAGCATTCCTGATGGTGTACTGATCGCAGGTGAATTTCCCAAAGCACAAATGAAGTTAGTGCAAGCCTGGGTTGAAATACATAAAGATGAATTAATGGCTGACTGGAAACTGGCTGTAGAAGGGCAAAGTGTTTTTAAAATAGAAGCATTAAAATAAATGTACCGGATATCAGAAATAAAACCTCTTAATAATTTTATCCTGTCCTGTCGCTTTAGTGACGGGGTATTAAAAACTATTGATCTTAAACCCATCCTAAATAAAGAAGCCTTCTTACCACTCCGCGATGAAAATAATTTCAAGAAAGTAGTCAACAAAAACTACTTTGTAGAATGGTTGGGGCTGGATATAGATATAAGCGCTGACACGCTTTGGCATTGGGGAGTATAAGAAGGAAGTATATTTAATCTAATTAATGTATGGATACACCAATTACTGTAGCGATTATTACAGCTAGTGCTTCTATTATAGTAGCTTCTGCAAGTTTCTTTTTTGCGAAAAGATATGTGGTAAAAGCGAAATGGCAACAGGAAAAATTAAGCCATTATAAAATCTTATTATCTTCTATTTCAGATTTAGCGACTGAAGGTACAGATGTTAAGGCAGCAAATCTTGGTTATTTTCAGGCATTTAATACTATCGCTTTAGTAGCTCCACAAAATGTTATTGATGCTTTAATTGCATTTCAGGAGGAAATAAGGTCAACCAATTCGAATAAAAATCTTATTAATCATGATAAGCTTTTAAAAGAATTGCTTTTAGCAATAAGGGCTGATATATCCCTTGCCAGCAAGGATGATAAGGAAACTTTCAAATTTCACCTGATTGGCACTTTTCCTAAGTGACCTATCCACACGTTCGCTTGACGCAAGCACGAGCAGCGTATCATTTCTATTCCTCACTCCACCTTCTTCACCGACCATGCCTCAGTCTTAGCGCTGAATAATGGCTTCACAAGTGCCCATGTGGATTGAAATAGCTCTGATCTACGGTATCGCTCCAATGCTACAGCATCATCCCACACGGAATATGTAAAGAATATATTCTCTTCATTAAGCAGCTCCAGTTTACTGCATCCGGGGAAAGAAGCTATCCGTTCTTTTCTTTCTTCAAAGACATGCCGGAATGTTTCCATGTATTCGGGATGGAAGGTCATTTTTACGATACGGATTAAAGACATGATTGATTTGTTTAGGAGAATCAAAAATAGGATGTCCTGAAGATTAATTCCAACAATATTTTGGTCGTTTCCTGATATATTTATTTTTCACTAATTTCATACTATGTTAAGTTACTGGGAAAAGCAGAGCTTCCTGCAATACGACCATATCATCATAGGAGCAGGGATAGTCGGACTATCTACCGCCCTCAGCATCAGGGAGCGGCGACCACATGACACTATCCTGGTGCTGGAGCGGGGTATATTGCCTACGGGTGCCAGTACTAAAAATGCCGGTTTCGCATGTATCGGCAGCCTGACAGAGATACTTGACGACCTAAAAACCATGAACGAGCATGACGTGCTGCGCCTTATAGAATATCGCATAAAAGGACTCGCTAAACTCCGCCAGCGCCTGGGAGAGGAGGAAATAGGATACGCAGAAAACGGCAGCTACGAACTCATCTCTGAGCATGAACTTATGGCGCTTGATGAGTTTTATCACATTAATGACCTGCTGCGCCCACTCCTCGGCCAGGATGCTTTCAGTCGTGCAGACCATAAGATCAAAGAATTTGGCTTTAATAAAGGACTCGTGAAACATGTCCTGCAGAATAATTCCGAAGGCGAACTCGATGCAGGCAAAATGATGAAAAGGCTCATTAAACTATCCATTGAGTCGGGTATAGAGATCAAGACTGGCGCAGAGGTGGTCCGTATACTGGAGGATGTCAATGAGGTAAAGGTATTTTTAGAGCATAAACATCTCGGTCAGCATATTACATTCTCATGCAGGCAGTTGGCTGTCTGTACCAATGCCTATACTAATCAGTTGGTGCCAGGTCTGGACATTCACCCCGGCAGGGGACAGGTGCTGATCACCCGCCCTATACCGGGGTTGAATATCAAAGGCATATTCCATTTTGATAAAGGCTACTATTATTTTCGTGAGGTAGATGGGCGCATCCTTTTCGGAGGGGGACGAAATATGGATTTTGGTAGGGAACAAACCGAGACATTCTCATTCAACGAGTTGATACTGGCCGACCTGCTGGAGAAGCTTAATACCCTGATATTACCCGATACACATTTCGAGGTGGACTATGCATGGACGGGCATCATGGCCTTCGGCAGTGATAAGTTTCCTGTCGTCATGCCTCATAGCAAGAATATCTTCCTCGGTGTACGTATGGGTGGTATGGGCATAGCTATAGGCAGCGAAGTAGGAGAGAGGCTTGCCCTGATGATGATGGCTAGTGACTGAAACTGAAATACAGATTCGAGATCCACAATTAAAATATTGGCATGATTTTTTCGTCTCAAAATAAACCGGGTTTAAGCGTTTTGCACCTTGATGTTTAAACTTAACATCAACCGGAATGTTGTATATTACGTAGATTTGTATTGTGAGGCCCAAAACCATACACTTTTTGCTCTTAGCACTTGTGCTGTCTTCATTTACATGGCGGTTTCAGGTGGATGACTGGATACTGGAGCGCGAGAAAAAAGGGATTAAGGTCTTCACTAAAAAGAGTCGATGGGGCAGGCTGCGCGACTCCCGGGCAGAGATGCTCCTCCCTAATGCCAAGATAGACGAACTGGTAAAATTCATCTGCAATTTTGATAATTATCCTAATTGGGTTCCCCGCTGCCGGGAGGCTAAAGTACTCGCCCGTATCAGTGACAATGAATTCATCGCCTACATGATATTTAAGTCCCCATGGCCAGTGGCAGACAGGGACTGCGTGGTGAGAGTTAAGGTGACACGCGACCCCGCTACAAGTGCCGTCACTATCCATGAGACATCAGAGCCTAAATACATCAACCACCGCTCAAATGTGGTACGTATAGAGCAGATGTACTCTGACTGGCGCATCGTGCCGCAGGCAGGTGGCCTGATGGTTACC
>Ga0206911_1179_pt1 | contig 13385 bp, 9 predicted proteins | sample Alteio_BWOrgHeat_74_FD_152956 | JGI IMG/M metagenome (GOLD analysis project Ga0206911, IMG submission 152956) | Enriched cells from forest soil in Barre Woods Harvard Forest LTER site, Petersham, Massachusetts, United States -... | ecosystem: Environmental > Terrestrial > Soil > Temperate forest > O...
ATAGACAATATGACAATAGATATAAATTATAATGATGACCATTATATCGGAAGTGCATTATTGTTACTTTGTGCAAATAAACAAATGGTGAGCGATGTCAATCAAATTATAAAAAGATCAGATATAAATATTAATGTTATAAATGGATGTGGTGAATCTGCACTAATAATTTCAGTAACAGAACAAAATAAAAATGTTATAAGATATTTATTAAAAACCAAAATAAATATCAATATACAGGATGCTAATGGTAATACTGCATTAATGTATTTGTGTCAACAGGATGACTATTTAATAAATTATGCAATAACATTAATAAATGATCCAAATGTAAATTTATATTTAAAAAATAGGCAGGGTTTGATACAAATCTTTATTATGATGAATTAGAAAAGAATAACAAATATGATTGGTATAAAATGGACACAAATATCATAAAAAGATATGACGAGATAACATCCAAGTTACGAAAACAAATTCATAATATAATATTAAATTTAATTAATGATAAAACAACAACAATTAACAAATCATTTGAAAATAATGGAGAAATAAGAAAAATTGAATTTAAATATCTTTGTATTATTTTTAAATGATTTGAAGTTTTAATTTATTATTTTTAATGTCCACAGAACCACCAACTGATCCGATGAAAACATTTACACAATTTATGAATTTTTTTAAAAATCATCCAATTATGCCATCAATTATTACAGACATGGCAAATCAGCAATTACGCACAAATATTCTTAATAATTTTGGTATGCTTGATTTTACGGGTGGTGTAGGCGACGAAGAAGAAAAAAAAGACGACGATGATGATGATGATGAAAAAAATATTGTTGATGATGAAACTGTATTAGCATTTACAGATAGTATATTAGAAGGAATTTTCGTTGAATATCGAAGTAGAATTGGTGAATCTGATATTGAGAAAACATATGCATATTTTGATATGTCTAACATGTTCAGAAAAACTGAACCATGTGTTAATGCATTTTTAAATAATTTTTCACGTATCTATTATCATGAAAATGAAGCAAAAATGACAGACAAAGATATGATTGAAAAAGCAATTCAACAAATTTCAGATTCAGCAAAAGCACAACACTACACACCATACAAAAATGACAGAGAAAAACACAAATTAATTAAACAATATAAAAAAATTGCACCAGAGATTATTAATGTATATAAATTTGAAAAAAAATTAGCAATCCTACATAATGATGTAAAAAAATTATATACTGTTTTAGACAATGAAGATGTAAAAAATTTATTAAAATTTGTAACTCAGCATCTTGCAAATTATGTATCTACAATAATAAAAAAGAAAACTGTTACGGGATATTTGAAACTAGTATTTTGTACATTTCCCACTATTTTTGCTAAAAAACTAGACACATTTTACGCAGGATCAAAAGAAACTCAGACTATTGATAATTTTTTAAAATGTTGGATTATTGATGAATTTAAATTTGGTCCTTTTTAATTTATTCAAAAATTGTCTTCTCTTTATCTAACACATTTTTCTTGAAAAATGTATTAGACGAAAAAAATTGAACAATTAATTATCTTTTATGTTATTACATAATAAAATTAATATATTTACATGGAGGTCAAAGAAAACTATTTTACATATGAACAATCAATTTTAAATTTTTGGAAGGATAAAGACATTTATAAAAAATTATTGGAACAAAATAAAAAAAATCCTATATTCAGATTTATGGATGGACCACCATTTGTAAGTTCTGATTCATTACATTATGGACATTTATTAATTGGATTTATTAAAAGTACAATCTTATTTTATAAACAAATGAAAGGGTTTAACTGTTTAAATAAATTAGGTTATGATGTCCACGGATTACCAATTGAAATGGTTGTTAATAAAAAATTAAACGTCAATATGAAACGTGATGTCGAAGCATTAGGAATTGATGTTTATAATAAAACATGTAAAGATTTAATTAATAGTTATTCCAAATCATGGAGTCCCATTTATGACAGAATTGGAAGATGGGCTGATTTTGACAATACATATAAAACTATGGATACAAATTATATGGAATCAGTTTGGTGGGTGTTTTCTGAATTGTGGGATAAAAATTTAATTTACAAAGGTTTCCGTGTTATGCCATTTTCAACTAAATGTGGTACATCACTATCTAATTTTGAAGCAAGTCAGACATACAATGATATTAATGAAGATTCGGCTTATGTATTTTTTCCTTTAAAAGAAGATGAAAAAGTTGGTTTTGTTGCATGGACAACAACTCCATGGACACTTCCTTCACATATTACGTTATGTTTAAACCCAACTGAAATTTATGTAAAGGTGACAGATAGCGAAAAAAAAGATAGGACATATATTGTTTTAGATAAATGTGTTAAGAATTTACCAATTAAAAATCCATTAATTGAAGTAATCGGTCCAGGTGAAACATTAAAAAATATGGAATACATTCCTCCATTTAATTATTTTAATAGGGAATACAGAACAATTACAGATACTTTTGTAGAAGGAAGTGGAGAAATTGGGACGGGTATAGTACATCTTGCTCCATCGTTCGGGATTGAAGATTTTGATGTTTGTATTAAATATAACATTGTGAGTTTACAAGATATTGGTAATAAATTTTGTCCAGTTGATGATGATGGTTGTTTTACTGATATTGTTTCCGATTATAAAGGGAAACACGTATTGGAGACAAACAAACCAATTATTAAATATTTACAAGAAAAAAATAAATTAGTTAAAAAACAAATGTACAAACACAGTTATCCTTTTTGTCCCCGCACAGATACACCACTAATTTACAAAACTGTTTCAAGTTTCTTTGTTAAGGTAACTGATATTAAAGATAAAATAATTGCAAATAATGAAAAAATTAAATGGACACCGGATTTCGTTGGAAGTAAACGATTTAAAAATTGGTTAGAGGGGACAAAAGATTGGGGTATCTCGCGATCAAGATTTTTTGGAACACCCATTCCAGTATGGATATCCGATGATAAAGAAGAAATGATTTGTGTGAAAAGTATTGATGATTTAATGAAAAAAGCTGGTCTTACGGAAAGACCTACTGATTTACATCTAGAAACAATCAGTAAAATCCAAATCCCATCACAGCAAGGGAAGGGAATGTTGCGTTTAAGCTGTGATCTTTTTGATTGCTGGTATGAAAGTGGTTGTGTGCCGATCGCCCAGATTCATTATCCGTTTGAAAATAAAGAATTATTGGATAATACAGAATATCTATCAGATTTCATTTCAGAAGGATTAGATCAGGTACGTGGCTGGTTTTATACATTGATGGTGTTATCAACAGCAATATTTGATAAGCCAGCATTCAAACAAGTTATTTGTGCCGGATTGGTTTTGGCTGAGGATGGAAAGAAAATGGCAAAGAGGTTAAATAATTTCAAAGATCCAAAAAAAGTAATAGACTTGTATGGTGCCGATGCATTGCGATTATATATGTTGTCATCACAAGCAACAAAAGCTGAACCTGTACAATTCAAAGAAAGGGATATTGCTGAAATTTCAAAAAAATCATTAATCTTATTGGTGAATGCATTTAAATTTTTAAGTGGACATTATGAACGATTTAAGGAATGTGGGCTTTCATTTGATAACACAAAATCAATAAATGTTATGGATATGTGGATTGAATCAAGATTATACAGTTTAATTAATAATATTGAAGCAAATTTAGAAGAATATGAATTATCAAAATGTGTAACTGAAATTATTAAATATATTGATGAATTGACAAATTGGTATATTAAAATGAATAGGGACAGAATGAAAGGACGATTAGGGGATGCAGAATGGATAACATCATTATCAACTTTATATAAAATTCTAAATATTTTGGTAATAACTATGGCCCCATTTACTCCATTTAATAGTGAATATCTGTATAATGAATTAAATAAATTGGTAAATCAAAAAGATAATATTGAATATAAGGAAAGTGTGCATTTACTACCTTATTACAATAAAGATTTATTAACTTATGACAAACAATTGGAAATTAAATTCTTACAATTTCAACGAATTGTTAATGCAGTCCGCAATGTTAGGGGTATGCGAAATTTGAATATGAAGAAACCAATTAAAAAAGTTATTGTGTGTCATAATGATGAAAAATTCATTGAAAATATTAAAAATTTAGAAATGTTTTTACTGTCAGAAAGTAATATATTGGAAATGGGTTATGATTCAAATATATCAAAATATGTAAAATATAAATTCAAATTAAATATGGCCGGATTAAAACAAAAATTAAAAACATTTGACAGGAGTAATGAAATGAAAAAATTTATTGATTGGACGACAAGTGCCACTGAGGAAAATATTACAGAATTTGTTAATAATGAGACAATAAATGTTTATAACATGGAATTGGATAAAGAAATATTGGAAATTGTATATGATACTGTTAACCTACCGGATGAATATAAAAATTATTCCCAAATAATCGATAAAGATGTAATGACATTAGTAGATTTGTCAGAGGATGAAGAAATGATAAATAAATATCATATCAAAATGTTCTGTACAACAATTCAAATGATGAGAAAAAAAATGGAATTGAAGCCAGCAGACAAAATTGAAGTTTATTATTATTCAGATAATAAAAAGATGATTGATTTGATTGATAAAAACATGAATGAAATTAATTCATATCTATGCACAAAACCAATGAATATCACAACTATTATGGCTAATAGCGAGGAAGTTAATGGTATTTATATTAATATTAAAAAATTATAATTTAACATAAACAAATTTATCTAATAAATCACTAATATAATTCCATACTGTAGGATGAACCACTAGAACATTATGACCGAACCATGTATATGCCATATGGTTTTGTATTTTACAATCAATTGATCCACACGGAGACGGCACTTCAAAATCAGCAACAGAATCAATTGTATGGTAACTTCTTATTTTTTTATTGATTGAATTAATTGCTTTTTCCCTTAGTTTAATTAAATAAGGTTCCATCATTTGTTTAAATAAAATTGACCAATTTTTAAAATAATGAACGAGCGGTGGTTCATGAAAAGGTGTAGCAATTGTAATTACATGTTTAACAATTATATTTTGTTTTTCTGCTAAATCTTCTGCGTATGCCGTGGCTACTAGTCCACCTAAAGAATGTCCAATGAGGACAATTTCATTCATTCCTGTTAATTTTTGAATTTCTAAAATTTTATTTCCAACAACAACAGCATAATCTTCTATTGTTTTACCATCTGTGTTTGATGCTAAGCCATCATAATCTAATGAAAAAACAGATCCATACTTTTCGATTTCTAAATATTTACGACCAAATTTCCATTCAATTTGATTATAGCCTTTTCCATGAAGTAATAGTATTGGGATTTTATCTTTTTTAATAACTTGAGGATCAAAACTTATATTATATTTTTTCTTATAAGCTGCCTCACCAAGTAATGCTAGAGCAGGAAGCAATGTGCTTACTTCTCCACAAAAACTTATAAATGATTTGTATAATTGAGCCATAATATATAATATATACTTTTTAAAATACGATAAATAAACAATTTATAATTCAATTTTATCAAAAAATAACTTTTAATAAATACTTTTAACATAATTTTTTGTTATTTCTGTCATTAATTTCCATTTTTCAAAAACTAATGGAGATGATCCGCCTGCACGGAAAATATCTTTATCCAATGCAGTTAATTTATCCTCTTCTATTTTTTTATAACGCCCACAATCTTGTGAAATTTCAGAATAATGCATTTGTCCGTCAGCTGTTATCATAAAACATATATCTTCAAAATAAATACCCATTTTTTTGAAATGGTTATCCAGCACTGCAAATGTTTTTTTTGCTAATTTTTTTGATAGATTAACATCAATAAAGAGATTTGCTAAATCATCACATAACACCTCATCACCTTTCGGTTTCTTCATGATGATGCCAGCAGAATCAGCCATTAAACTGTCTTCTGTTTTTTTATCCATAAAGGAAGGAACATCTAAAATAGTTTCAGTTCCATCGTCATTCTTTTTGGTATAAGTATGATTTGGATTTCGATAGTCATACCTTACAATATATTCCGGATATTCACGTTTTTCATCATCTACAATTGGATATCCGAAGCGACTAATTTTTTTGTCAAGCATGTGATAACGATATTTATCGGTTCCAACAAAACATTTTTTAACGATAATTTCAACAATTGGAATATCACGTTCTGGATTTAAATATTTACACAAAACATAATTCTTTCCAATATAAATGTATGCATGAGGAATCTGCTCACTGTCGAATATGTACAGAATATTTTTAGTCATTTCCATTCGTTCCTTGTCTGTAAACAGAATTACTCCTTCACGTTGTTGCTTATGTGAATAAACGGTTGGTTTGTAAGATACCAGAGTAAATTCATCATTTACTGTCCTAATAATTTTAGAACAACCTTCAGCTACCAATGGTAATGAATTAAATTCTTCTTCCGAATAATTGTCTGGATTCGGAAGAATAAAAGATTTTGTTATTTTATTGTTAATGATTTGATAGATTATTTGTGAAACTGATGTAATGACTTGCTCAATATTTAATTTTGTTGTATTGATATAAAATGTTCCATACCTAATCGCCAATCGTAAATATCGATTTCGGTATTTATAGATTGATGGATATTTATCATATTTATCAACCGGACGACCTCTCTTACAAATTCGTCTAACACATACATCTGGTTCAGCATCTAATATAATATAATAATGTGAATCATCTGGCAGACTTTCTGGTAATTTATCATCATAGACATCAGAAAGTTTTGATAATATACCGCGATCATTAAATTTTATTTCTGGAAATTTATCTCGTAATATATTGACAGATGATGATTTTCCTGTTCCATCCACACCATCGATATCAATAGTTAATGATGTCATTTTGTATACATTATTGGTTATTTGTTAAAAGTAATTGTAATGTTTCATAAATCAATTTTTTTTGCAATATGTATCGAACTAATGTAAAAATTGAAAATCATAACTATTATATTTCTTTTATTTATTTTTCAATTAGTATGTTCATGGGTTTATTTCAAACAAAAGAAATTGTACAAATTAACCATAATCCAATCCCGAGTAAAAAAATTCCACCTGTTACTATCTATGATCTTGGCAATGACATAGTCGGTCATATATCATTATATAATGATTTGGTTGATCAAATAAATACAAAAAAAGTTGCTAAAATATATTCAAAAATAAAATATGATAATAAACAATTTATAGAATTAGTTTATAAGCATGTTCAAAAAATTGGCATAATTGCTGAAGATGATCAATTTACATATGAAAAATGGGATAGATACAATTGTGGTTGTTCGATAGATGATATATGTATAAATGGAATTGATTATAAAATATTTAGATATTGGTTACGTTTTCAATATTTACAACCGTTGAAAATGATACAACCAATATATGAATTATGTATAAAAAAATCTGAATGGGACTATTATTGTAATAATTACAAACAATTAATATTTTCCATACAACATCAATTAAAAAAATATGAATATAATTATGATCCTACGACAATAAAAAAATTAAAAGAAATAGTAAATTTTAAATTTTGGAGTATTTATAGAACATATGAATTGTATCCAATTTCTGATGATGTATTTAGATTCAGATTTGGCCACTCGTATAGATATAATCAATATAATGATTATCATGAAGCAGGATTACATAATAATTCCCTTAAAAAAATGTTTGATAAATTTGCTGAAAATAATTATAAACCCATTCGAAAATTTGTTACTTTAGATTTTCCATTAGATAAACTTAATAAATGAGTTGGGATTTTTTTGAAGCTGGATTGAATTTAAAGTAATTTGTATAACATTTCTTTCTTTTTAGGATGTACAAACAAATTAATACTTGTTGTAACCAATGTGTCAAGTACAATTAAATTATTTGCCTTCAATGTCTCACCTGTATCTGAAACAACAACACACATATCACACATATCATTAATTAAATAACTTTCAGAACTTCCTGATACATGGACGACTTTCGCTTTCAAATTACATCTTTTAACCCATTCACTTGTTAGTTTCACATATTCTGCCATAATCACTAATTTCCGCGTCTTATTTTCTTCTTTGAGAATATCTAATGTAATATCTTTCTTACATGCCACCACAATACTAACATGCTTTATTTTATTTTTACTCAATGCAACTTTTTCTGCATTAACTGAATAGTTCAAAATAATGTCTTCATATGACACTACTGCATCTAAAAATCCATTATTAATTAGGGTTGAAACATCTTTTGGTTTTGTTTGTATTATCATAATTTTTGGGTTATCGCATAGATATTCTAAACATCTTGGTGATTCAGTTTTCTTAATAATTTTCGTTTCAAATAAATCTTCAATATAATCAAAAACAAAATCTTTTGGCATATTTGCCACTATAACACCAATTTTTAATTTATCCTGATTTTTAATTTTTATGTCATATTCATCTTTTAATACAAGATATCTTCTTTTAATTAATTCATTTTCAACATCACTAATTTCTACATTGTTTTTTTGTAAGTACAATAACATAAAATATATTAAGTCTGATGCTTCCGAAATAATTTCATCATTGTCCGTTGCACAAATTAATTCTTCAGCTTCTTCCATAATTTTAGAATTAATTTTAAATCCATCACTCAACAAAGCTTTTGTGTATGATTTTTCTTCAGACGAATTCATCCTTTTTTTAAGTAATCTTTGCATACTTTTAAGGCTCGCCCTTGCTGGATCAGTATCGCCAAAACATGATTCACTTCCTGTATGACAAAATGTATTCCCCTCAACAACAAAGCGAAGGGCTGTACCATCGCAACTGTAATGAATATTAATAACAGTGTGATAATTTCCTGAAGTAGCTCCCTTAATCCAACAACTGTCGGTTTCCCTCGAATGAAAAGTAGCAATACGGGTATCAACTGATAATTTTAATGATTCTGGTGTACTAAATACTTCACCCAACAATTGTCCATCAGTAGATTGTATGGATGTTGGAATCAATTTACGTTCTTTAAAAGTTACATTTTTAATATTTAATACTTTTGCACTAATACATTGAAATATATCACCAAGTGTAAATTTACCATTCCAAAATCCTGATCCAAATTGTGGAATAACTTGTAGGTCAATTAAATCACCAATTTCCTTAATTGATGATATCCCACCAGCTACCACTAATCTGATATTATATTTCAATATATAATCCTTAATCTCTTTTACCTGGTCCATTGGTATGCCTGTGCATGTCCCTTCTGTATGATGAAATGTAATTGTTATAATTTCTGTATTATCCTTGTATTCATCAATCAAATCGAACAAACGTTTATCCATAAATCCTTTTCTACCATCTTTGAAAACATTATATTTTTCATCAATATCAAAAGCAATAATTAACCGTTCCTTTCTAATCTTATTGACTAATTCATGGCTTAAGGCGGTTGATATTATTACCCGGCGTGCACTTGAATTTAAATAGTCAACAGCATCCTGATATGTCCTAATTCCACCACCAACATAACAAGGATATTTTTTTGATATTTTTTGAATAATTTCTTTATTTGACCCAATATTCATGGCTGCATCAATGTCTACTACTTGGAAATGATTATTGATTGACAAAAATTGGGCCTTTTCGAAAGGATCACCTAAAATTTTATACACTTTACCATTTTTAACTAAAACAGCTTTTCCATTTGAAATGTCAAGCGTTGGGATAAAAATTGGCCTGTTATCCATATTAATAAGATGATAATGTCAATATTTAATTCGATTGATTGAGAGTTGAATGTTCAACTTTTTTAAAATAAATAAATCGTAATTAATTTGACAATATTCAAATCTCCCAAATTTTTAAAACAATATGCAACAATATTATCATTATCATGAATGATCTTAATAATATGATTTTCATATATTTGAATAATTTTTTTTTTCATTATCTCATTTTCAGGTTTGGAAATATGTTCTATAATTTGATAATAATATTTTGCTTCTAAATTCAGAAAACTGAAATCATTATTTGAAATATATTTATCAATTATAAAATTTATTAATATATGTGCCCATCTAAATGCATATATTAATGGTATAATTCCTTTTGCACATGTTAAATTCAAATTACAACCAGCATCAATTAATTTTTTTGCAATTTCTATTAATATATTCTGAACATTAAATTTAATATCATGTTGTATGTCCGGATAATTAAATCCGCGTATATTTTCTTGCATGCAATACATAACATTTATTAATGGAGGATATGTAAAAGAATTTCCGTGTTGTAAATCAATACATGATTTGATTTTCGGAATAATTTTTTTAATTTTTTGAGGATGTGCTAAATTATATAAACTTTTATCAATTAATGCAATTGCAATTTCTTTTTGTAAGTGAACTATTGCATAAACAAGTGCTGATTGGCCCCTATTGTCTTGCTTCATAATATCACAATTCAGATTAATTAATTGTAATGCAATAGTCGGACTTTTATTCCTTATAGCATACATTAATGCAGTTTCTCCATCATTGTCCTCTAAATCCAAATTACATTTATTATCAATTAATTGTTCTGCTATATCTATTTGATTTTGTTGAATTGCTACCATTAATGGAGTTTGTTTATTATCATTTCTTTTATCTTTATTTTTTTTTATTAATTTTAATAGAAATTCTGTATCATACTTACTTGGTGATTTTATAACATCAAATATATCAACCGATTTATTTGATGTAAATGCTTGTTTGAATTCGAGCATAGCCAAATCTATAAATTCAGCCATTTGTCTTTGCATCATTGTATAACATTGATAATATTTAAAAACCATAAAGAGATTTTGATATTCAATTTTTTTAAATTAAATGTGAAGAAAAATTGAATTCAAATCCAATTGAATCAATACATAAATAAAATTTATTAATTAAATGAATAAAGTTCAGAAAGATAATTTTGTATTAAGACCTGCACATAAAAAGGATGATGGACATGCACATATTAAATTTGGTGAAGATCCTAAACCGAATCTTCAAAAATATGGTTATTGTGTTGTCGAAGATGTTTTTGATGAGAAATTTTGTAAATCAATAATTGATCAAATGTGGTCGTGGCTTAAGGGATTGGACACAAAAATTAGAAGAAATGATCCCAAATCATGGAGCGATGATAGATGGCCAGTTTATTTGAAATCGGGAATGTTGCAACATACTATGGGTCAGAACGAAACATTTGCATGGCCTACTCGCGAACATGACAATGTTATTAAAATTTTCACCCAAATCCACGGCACGGATAAGCTTCTGACATCATTTGACGGGTGTAGTATAAATCGTCCTATTAGTAGCGGTTTCACAAAAGATACACCACCAGGGGGGACCCAGTCGTGGTTGCACACAGACGAAAATGTTATTCGGGATATCAATGTTGAGGATGTCTACACGTCCGCCAAATACTCAGTACAAGGAGTTGCGAATTTTGAAAATGTTGGAGATAATGATGGATCTTTATTTGTTGGTGAATCTTCTCATTTATTACATAGACAATTATTTGAATGGAATGGCAATGAGCCAAAAAATAATTGGTATGTTCTTAAAAAAGATGATATTGAATTTCTAAAAAAGAAAGGAACTGTATTTATTAAAGTTAATGCCCCAGCTGGATCACTTATATTATTTGATTCAAGGTGTTTCCATTCTGGGTGTACAAGTGTTGGAAAAGACAATAACACCTTTAGATATGTAATATATGTGTCACAATCGCCTGCTTCTAGGACAACAAAAGCTGATCTCGAATTAAAGAAAAAAGCAGTTCAAACAGGATTCGCTACTAGTCATTGGTCAAGCTGTAATATAAAAATATTTCCTTTACCAAGAGGAAAACATCAACCTTATATGACAAGAAAAGAAAATATACCGGATTATGAAAAGAATTAGAAGAAGAATAAAAAAAGAATTAACATCTAGATATGAAAAGAGAAAATAAGTTAGTATGTGAAAATTATGGAAAAAATTTAAACATGCAAGTAGTTTGAGCAGACATAAAAATAATACACGTGTAGTTATTATGAAAAAAATTTCTCTTAGTGAATCAAAAATGTCATTTTGCAATGATATTTAAGATGTTCCTATGATTTGCAGGCACAGCCGATTCATTTAATGGTTTATTAAATGTTCAATAAAATGTACTACAGCTAATTAGAATCTTTAGAAATCCTCTCGGTGAGTCAAAAAGATGTCATGTTAGTATGATCATATCGTTTGTGGGTATCACACATCCGTTCAATGGATTATTAAATAGATAATAATAAATGTGCTACAACTAGTTGGATTCTTTAGAAGTCCTCTTGATGAAACAATATGTGTCATTTTATAATGATATTTAAGTTGTTTCTATCATTTGCGGGCATCGCGCATCCACCCAATGGTTTATTAAATGTATTAATAAATGTTCTACAGCTAGTTGGATTCTTTAGAAGTCCTCTTGGTGATATAAAATGTGTCATTTTATAATGATATTTAAGTTGTTTCTATCATTTGCGGGCATCGCGCATCCACCCAATGGTTTATTAAATGTATTAATAAATGTTCTACAGCTAGTTGGATTCTTTAGAAGTCCTCTTGGTGATATAAAATGTGTCATTTTATAATGATATTTAAGTTGTTTCTATCATTTGCGGGCATCGCGCATCCACCCAATGGTTTATTAAATGTATTAATAAATGTTCTACAGCTAGTTGGATTCTTTAGAAGTCCTTTTGGTGAAATAAAATGTGTCATTTTATAATGATATTTAAATTGTTTCTATCATTTGCGGGCATCGCGCATCCACCCACTGGTTTATTAAATGTAATAATAAATGTGCTACAGCTAGTTGGGTTCTTTAGAAGTCCTTTCGGTGAAACAAAATGTGTCATTTTATAATGATATTTAAGTTGTTTCTATCATTTGCGGGCACTAACAGAATCTATTAAATGAAATATTATTAAAAAAGGACTATGTAACGCAAATATATTATTAATTACATAAAAAAAATTAAAAATCAAAAATCTTCTTATTTTATATATTTATTTAATCATACTTACTTTTTTTCTTTTTTTATTAGCTTTTTTTTAGCAGATTTTATCTTTTTTTGGTGCTAATAAAAAATATTTATTTACAGAGACTATGATACTTTTTTATATCCAATGATTCTCCTAATTACTTTTATAGATAATTAATTACCATATTCGCTTTCTTTAATTGATTACCATGTGACATTTTTAATTTATAATATTTAATTAATCTCTTATACTT
>Ga0206911_1180_pt1 | contig 13380 bp, 8 predicted proteins | sample Alteio_BWOrgHeat_74_FD_152956 | JGI IMG/M metagenome (GOLD analysis project Ga0206911, IMG submission 152956) | Enriched cells from forest soil in Barre Woods Harvard Forest LTER site, Petersham, Massachusetts, United States -... | ecosystem: Environmental > Terrestrial > Soil > Temperate forest > O...
TGCTTTTTTTTCTCCTCTCCCCCGAATCCAGCCTCGCGCTTAAGGTCATCTATCATTTTGATCAATTCACTTCTTTCATAAGACGGAGTTTGAAAATCTATGAACCCTTCACTGATCCCCATTTTAGGGCGTTGTGAAATATCCTGATAAAAATTCTCAAAACCGATCAGAAATTTCTCCGGCATAGAGAACCGCTCGATGTGTGTCAAAGGGCCTGCGCTATCCCTATAATGAAATATCATCGGCGCACCTTTAGATTTAATGCCCGCCGTGATCGCTTTTCTGATCTTACTGCTATTATTAGGCGGTGAGTAGTGGATCACACTCTGATTCAGTATCACCGCATCTCCGGCCTTCACATACATCGGCACCGATGCGTCCTCGACCACATCATCATTTCCCGAGAAAAAGAATGGCAGTGTTGGTGCGCGAAGGGTTTTTATTTTGTCATAGTGTGTAGCAGGGACCACATGCAGGGCACCATTGCCGGCATCCACATCTGTCAGTGGTACCCAGCAGTTCAACGCTACATATTTTTCCTCATCTACTATCGTCCAGTCCTGATGAATACTCACCTGGCTATTAGCATTAGGCATTTTGTATAAGAATGCTGCACCAAAAGGTTGGTAGGCCATAAACAGCCTCTCATAATGTACTGAAAATTTTTTTACTATCTCATCGCTGGCTTTCTGTTTATAACCGAAATCTGAAGAATAGCTTCCCGATACAAAGCCTGCCTCTGCAGATATAGACGGATGCATACGGTCGAAAAGGTAATTTAATTCCTGCAGGTCGCTTTCATTTAAAAACGGCAAGACTATAAATCCTTGCGTTTCAAACAAAGATTGATGAGCAGCGTCCTTAAAAATGACCTTCGACATTAGTTGAATACTTTTTCAAAAAAGCGTGTATAGAATTTTTTTGAAGCTGATGGATTTTGCTTGCCATATAGTTTTGTCAGACCTGCTGCATCTATCTTTGGAAAATTATACTCCACCAGTCCCTTGCTAGTCCCCACTTTCGGGCGATCTTGTATATTATTTCCGAACTGCTCAAAATCCGTCATAAACGAATCACTCTGGGCAAACAACTCTACTTTATTGCCATAGCTTTCCTGCCAATAGCATGTCTGAAAAGTAGCATCCTGATGAGTAAAGTATGTATTGGTAACTATGCGTATATCATTTGACCGGTTGGCCTTTGAATAGTGGATGATGCTTTGGTCAAAGATGACCGCTTCCCCGGCCTTGGGATAGAGTTTCTGCATATATGGCTTAATATCCTCCGAGCATTCTGCAAAAAACTCAGGAATTGATGACCCTCTATAGGTAGGGAATATCCTGTGGCTGCTTGGCAGCACTTCCAATGTGCCATTTTCATCATTGAGGTCAATCAGCGGTACCCAGATATTAATGCCTGTGTATCGAGACTCGTCTACAAGCGTCATGTCCTGATGTACGCACATGGCACTTTCAGGCACGGGGGATTTTACAATAAATGACCCGCAAATCACTTTTATATCCTGAAAATATACCGCCATAGACCGCTCGCATACCCTTCTGATCTCTTTGTCCGCCTCGATACGATAATTTTTATCTGACGAAAAGGTACTTGGGAAAAAACCTGTCTCATCTTTCGGATGCAAGCGCCTGTATAAGCTTGTCAATTCACTAATTTCATCAGGAGTGTAAAACGGCAAAACAATATAACCATCCCGCTCAAATTGACTTTGATGCTTTTCCTCTTTAAAGACACTAAGCATTTTAGGGAATTCAAACATCAGGCTATCAGTTTCTTTTTGATCTCTATAAGTATATTTTTGGGTGTATACTTTTGTGCAAAACTTCTATCATCCACCCATACCCATGGCTTATCCTCCCATACGGGTTCTGGATTCTCCGCCACTATTGGCTCTGGTTTCACCTCTTCCTTTTTGCTGCCATCCAGATTATAACTGAACAGTTTAGCCAGCTTTTCACACATTGGTACATTAAAAGCATTGCCATTTTCCTTCATCAGCTCTATGAGTTCATCGGCAGTAAACTTCGGCAAAGTATACGGCAATGTTTCTTCCAGATCATACCCCACGATTACTTCGCCCCTGTCATACATCTTTGCTAGTTTCGAGTTTTCGTATTTTCTAAAAAATGCCTCATCAATGGCATATTTAAAAACTTCATCCTTGTCAGGTGCTTTCGGATTCAAGTAATAATGGACCAGTTTGGCATCCTTTTGTGTCATACCGATACCAAAGGCCACACGGGGTTTTGTGCTTGTATTGGGCGGTGAACCGTGGAATGTCCTATTGTCAAAGACCAGCATCTCTCCCGCTTTCATCTCTATAAGCTGCAGGTAAGGGAAAATGGTAAACATATGCTCCGAAAGTGGCGACGGCACCTGCGGTGATGGCGATGGCCGGAAGTTTTTAAAGAACCTGTGGCTCCCTTTGATGACTGCCATAGCGCCATTGTCCATCGTGGTATCTACTAATGCCACCCAACAGGTAAGGGATGAATGGCGCTCTTCATCCTCTACGAAGCTCCAATCCTGATGGACGGGAACAATGCTGGTTGGGTTAGGCTCTTTGATGACGTAGCTACCTACGAAGGCCTTTGCATTTTCGAAGTGTACGGACATTTTTGGAAATGCCACTTGAAATAGTTTATCTAAAATTTTCCCGACTAAGCTTTTGTCAGTTTGGTCCATGCTGATGTGGAATCCGAACCCTGCATCATCATTTAGCTTCAGTGAATTATAAAATTCCAACAGATCCCTCACTTCTCCCTGATTTAGGGCCGGCAATACCACATACCCATCCCTATCAAAGTTTTGCTGTACATCAGCGTGTTTAAACACCTTCTCTCTTTTGGTTGCAGCTATATATTGATTTATTTTTTGTTCGAAATACAGTGTGCTTTTTGGCTTGGGCAGAAAATCGACCTCTCCTATTTTATTCCCAAACTTAGGCTGTGTGCCAATTTCATGATAGTATAGAAACATGTCGTCAGGCATTTCAAACTGCTCCACCTGATTATTTTCATTCTTTATGTACAGCGATAGCTGTGCCTGATCAGGGATCACACCATAAGTGACAGCCAGTCGCGGCCTTTTGGTCTTGTTCTCCTGAGAGGCGTGAAAAAGCGCATGGTTGAATACAATTGCATCACCTGCCTTCATCGAGACTGTCAGCATCTTGGACCGAAGGTAATCCTGCAGATGAGCATAATCTGTCTCAAGTGTAGGAGCACGAAGGGTAGTAGAGAACCGATGGCTACCGGGCAGCACTTGCATCGCACCGTTTTCTTCATTGATGTCCTCCAAAGCCACCCACACAGTAGCCGAATACGCTATAGTTTCATCCACTATAGTCCAATCCTGATGTACCGGCATTGCTCCATTCACGCCTATGGGCTTTGTCAGAAAGCTGCTACCGAGTTTTTTAATATCTGAAAACGTCGATGCGACGTTTTCTCCAAAAATATTTTCGACAGATATGTTGATCTTCTTTTTCAGCTCTATATCCGGCAGAAAGCTCGTAGAGTGAAACTGCTCTATGGACGTCAGTCCCAGCGATGAATAGACCCCTCTGAGCTGCTCTACCTCTTCAGCAGAAAGCCATCGAAGCAATACGTAGCCATCTGTATCAAATTGCTTTTGCAGCTCTTTATTTTGAAAAATGCTTTGCATGATAAATTTAGATTGTCATGAGTTCTTTAATCCTCGAGAGAAAACCTGACCTTTCATCAAATCTTTTTCCTTTCAGTATCTTATTAAACTCTTCGATTGTAAGTTTCCTCGCTGTATGCTCAAATGAATCTATCACCCTCGCTTCCATCGGCTGCATCCAGGGATTGAACTTCATATAGAAGTCCGTATCTACATCCAGTACTTCTACTTTCTTTTTGTCGATAGCAGGGTTCACATGATAGTGGATAGAAGAAAATTCTGTCGGGATCAGAATCAACTGTATGGCTAGTCGCAGGTCATTTGTAGTATTAATAGCTGAATAATGTACGATGCTATCATCCAGTATGATCGCATTGCCCGCTTTGACATTACAAGGCACCAGATAATTGTCTATGATTTCCTCTTTGATGCCCTCCAGTTCCCAGGGTATCATAGGGCCTCGCACCTCACCGAACCGCTTATGTGATCCCGGTACCACTTGAAGTGTTCCATTTTCTTCATAGCTATCTACCAGCGGGCACCAGATAGAGACCGTACTGCACTTGCTCTCATCCGCGAAAGCCCAGTTCTGATGAAGCGGCACCTCTCCACCAGCAGTTTTTTTGCGGATATAGTTTGCTATGATCGGGCGGTAATCTGCCAGCCATTTGTCGACATGAGGTTTGAAATAGCTCGTAATGACGTCATATACGGCCTGCTTGTAAGCTATGTTTTTATCAATAAAGGTAAAGTCGTAGGTGATCTCATTGCCGCTCATCCCATTTTCAGAAGCAGTGATATTGCCACCACTGACAGGTAGCAGGTCAAAAAATGTTTGCTTGAGCGCTGACACCTCCTCTGCCGAAATAAAGGGGACCTCTATGTATCCATCCTCCTGAAATTTTTCCTCAAGGACAGGGTCTTTCATTACTACTCTCATCTCGCCTCAAATTTGTGTAAAGGTAAGTAAATAGATACTAAATATAGCCTGTATTTTCCTGATTTTAATCAGCTACAACGATACTTGTCTAGCATTATCAATGTCATCTGTCTAAATATTTAATCCAGATAGGGATACCTCACCTTGACAAGGTAGAGGCCCTGAGGTGGGGATGAGACAGCGAATGGGATTTCCTCTTTGGCTTCGACTATTCGCTTATAGTCCTCCAGGCTAAACCTGCCCCTCCCGATATGGAGGTGTACGCCGACTATCTTGCGCACCATACCTCTGAGGAAGCGGTTTGAGGTGATGGTAAATCGCATGAACTCATCCTGATTGAACCCGGCGATGGCTGGTTTGAAGACTTTCTCCCACCTTGCCTCTGTGACGGTACAGATATTTGTCTTAAAGTCCTCACTAGGGCGACACAGAGTGGTGAAATCCGAAAACGTGGGGAGTAGCGCCGCTGCTTCATTCATCAAGTCCCAGTCTATACCTTGGGTATAAATCTGAGTACTATAATGTCGCAAAAAGGGGTTCTTGTCAGCATGAATGTAGTACTCATAGGTACGGCTGGTGGCGTCAAAGCGAGTATTGGCCCTGTCAGCTACCTGAAAAACCCTAAATATCCTTATGTCCATGGGCAGTATAGAGTTCAGTCGGAAAGCGAACTTCTCATCAATGATCTTTTCTGTAGTGAAGTGGGCATAAAAATCGGTGGCATGTACCCCCGCATCTGTACGCCCACAGCCACCCGTGGAGATATGCTCGCTGAGGAGGGTGGAGAGGGCAGTATTAAGACGGCCCTGGACTGTTTTGGCATTGTTCTGCACCTGCCAGCCACTGTAGCCTGTACCGTCATATGCCAGATGGATGAAATAGCGCACAGATATTTTTGTACAATATTAATATCATTTGGACAGTAAATAAACCTATATGGAAGCTGAGAGCGTCAATTAAAATCGATTAGGCATAAAAAAAGAGGACTTACGGGCCCTCTTTTTAAAACTATACAAATACAAAACCTATTTCTTACACAATCCTTTACGATATAGATATTTGAAGGTTTCATTTCTGAGGCAGAAAATTGTTGCCAAGGTCTTGTTTGTCAATTGGTAGTAAAGCATAGCATAAGCAATAAAGGGGCTTTGCCTGCTATATGAAGGATAATAATTTCATACATTAGCTTGTAAAATCTCGCGGAAATATGATTCAAGCTACAATAAATGGAAGCCATACCCATACAATAGATGATGGGAAAATAGACGGCAATGAATACGAGTGGGACCTGCTAAATCTGGAGAATAATAATTTTCATATCATAAAGGACAATCAGTCCTATAGGGCGACTGTGATCAATATCAACCATGAAGAGAAGACCATGCTCATCAATGTAAATGGCAATGACTATGAAATAAGCATCAAGGATAAATATGATCTACTGCTCCAGCAGATGGGCATCAGCAGTAAATCAGCAGCCCAGATCAATAACTTCAAGGCGCCTATGCCGGGACTAATAAGGGAGATCGTGGCTGAAGAAGGTGCGATGGTCAGTAAAGGAGATATCCTCCTCATACTGGAAGCCATGAAAATGGAAAACGCACTCAAATCCCCACGGGATGGCAAAATAAAGAGAATAACTATCTCTGTCGGCAATGCTGTAGAGAAAGGCCAGGTTTTGCTGGATTTTGAATAAAATCATCGGCCCGATACCTCAATAAGATGCGACTGCATATCAAAGTAAAACCAAACTCCGGAAAAGATGAAGTGGTAATACAGTCTGATGGAACTATCACCGTCAGGATCAAAGCAGCTCCTGTAGAAGGGAAAGCCAACAATACCTCACTATATTTTTAGCGGAATATTTTGGACTGTCCCAGGCCCATGTCAGACTGCTCAAAGGGGAAACAAACAAGTTTAAAACGCTGGAAATAGAGGCGAGTGAAGCGTATATCCTGGCGAAGCTAAGCTGATAAAAAAGGATATTTCAGCCAGAGTTTTGAGGAAAACCCAAAAAAACTATCTTTGCACTCCCTCAAAATGAGGAGTACGGTTGAGTAGCTCAGTTGGTAGAGCAATAGACTGAAAATCTATGTGTCGGGGGTTCAATTCCCTCCTCAACCACATACTAACCCTTATAGCTAAACAAGCTATGAGGGTTTTTCTGTTTAAGAGGGGCATTCTTTCTTCTGTTATTATCTTCTGTAAGCCTTTATCTGATATATGCCCTAAGGCGGACAATTTCATCAATGATAACTTCTTTGGTTATATTATCACCTGTACTTGTTCCCTCTGAAAATAACAGACAACAAAACCTAGAAAAGCAATCCCATATATTCACGTTGTTTATTTATTTATTTTAGTTCACTCTATGCCGGTATGTACTTCTGGTTTTTAAAAAGCAATCTCTGTTATTTATAATACATTCGGCTATATAAAAAAAAGAGCCCTACTCAGAATATTTATAGCCATTAGCATATTTTCCTTATTCCTTTTTATTGCCTTTTTCTTCTATCTGGCACAGATTAAATTTTACCATCCGAAGAAGAACAGCCATATATGGATAGCTGTTCACACTCCAGATTCCTATGGTGGGATTTTGTCCCATATGACTGATTATGGCTACCACCTATTTGCATCCAGATTGACGCAGCCTGTCATTAAAATCCTTCAGTCAGACAGTACAATATATCATGCCCGAAAAAACTAATACTTATATGGAGATGGGGCAGCTTCTTTCTAACCAAATTGAACATTAAACTATTGATCGGCACTGAGGCGAAAGAGAAGCCTGTCAATTCAATGACTTAACTTTAGAGAAAGTAACCATCCCCAGACTATCAGGAAACCAATATTGAGCCTTCTTTGATATTTCGATTTTGAGGGTTTTTGCTTCTGCTCTATTCCTTATATTTATCAAGTAAGTCCTTTCCTCACCATATGGAGGTATATCGTCTCCAAAAAGTCCAGGCAAGGAATGTTTATCTATATTTTCGTATATAATCTTGTCGTATTCTTTTTTCCTATTTACCCGAATTGCTACCTTGCCCAGCACGACAGAATTTATATCCAGCACCTCAAATTTTATTATTAACTCCGGACATAACCCTAAAATGTGGGGTACTGATTTATTGATCCACTTGATGTAGGAATTTCCATTGGCTTTATTATCCTGAATGCTGAAGTCATCTACAAGTTGGGAGTATACCTTATTTTGATCGTCCCGCTTTTCGCGTGTCCAATAATAAAAGTGCGTGCCCACTCCCTTTGAATCTTGCTTTTCATGACATGTATTGCAAGAAATAGACATATCCGGATATTTTCCATTTATATTGACCCATGTTTTAGTCTCATCAAAGTGACAAGGATAACAAGACATACTTATGTTTTTCAAAAAAGAGGCATACTTGGGGTTACATGGTGCTGTAGATGGCTGCTTGTATTTCTCATTCCCACTCAATACACCTTTGCCATCAAAATGGCAGGTAATACAATCTACACCTGTGCTTTGGTTATTTATATTGTCACGGGCTGTCATTTTGAAAAAGTTGCACGACAATAGGGCAGCACTAAGTGAATCAGAATTCTTATACGTTTTGAGTGTACTTTCAAACAAGTTTACTGATGCGTGGCATCCGAAACAAGCAGAAGAATAGTTTTTATTGACAAAATCAGTATAGAAACTACATTTATATTTATCACTATTGACAAAACTTTTGTGCCCCATCAATGCAGCAGTAGCAGCATAATGAGGCCCTTCCAGTTCATTTTTGTATTCACTCTTATGACACTCACCACATTTTTTGATTTGCTCTACCCGGCTTAGCTTATTGAAGTCTGAGTCGTAAAGTTTTCCCATCGGTTCGTTCGCCTCCTGCACGGCATTAATGCTCTTAGTATTCAACGAATAAAAGATCACCAGGGACAACATACAGCCCAGAATCAATGACACAATTATTTTTCTCATGTGTGAGGGATGAAGGGTTTATTCATAGAACTACGTACAGAGCACAATATTTTTTCTGCCATCAATATATCTATCGATTTTTTAAAATTAAGCTTTAAAAGCTTTCCAAAGTTATCAGGCTTTCTTAGAAATCCATTTCTTAACCACTGATGATACACCCGGCCATAACAGTAAGAAAATATTATAAACTCTATTTTCCCGCTGAGACTTAACTTCGTGTTTAGCGATCGGCGGATAATAGAAGAGAATGAATAAAATCTCCTTATAAAATATTCTGTCCCCGATATGACGGTTTCACTTTGTACATCGTAAGGCAAATAAGACATGTGCAAACCATCAAAATCCTCAAGATTTTTGGCAATAAATGTGCCCTTTTTTTCCATGTACTTTTTGACTTTTGTCCCCGGGTTATATGTCAAAAAAGTGAGCTTTACATAGATGAGCCCCATGCGTTGAAAAAAATCAAGGCTCCTTTGAAATGTAAGCTCATTCGTATTTGACATACCTAATATAAGGCCTGCTCCGATCTGAATACCATAAGACTGGACTTTTCTGATAATACGCTCATAATTTTCAATATGGTTAGTATTCATTTTGTGAACTGACTGCAATGCTACGTCATCGATACTTTCAAGGCCACAGTAAATCATTTTGCATCTGCTATCACTCATTACCTTCAGCAATTCATCATCATCGAGTAGTTCTATACACATTTCAGCCATCCAGCCGAGAGCGCCGGACTTTTTTATGGTCTCAGCTATACTTATTATATGCTCTTTATCCACTCCCAGATTATAGTCGATGATGTTTATAAAATGACCACTATACGTTTCAATTTCACTATTCAACTGTGAAATTGATTTAGTGTAGTAATTCTTTTTTTGCATCACATGGACCATACAAAAGGAACATTTTTCTGTACATCCCCGGGAAGTTTCCATGGGCAAGCCCATAAAAGAATAGTAATTATTAATATTCTTTATCATAGAAAAGTCCGGCTTTGGAATTATATCCATCGAATAATTCGTATCTGCACTATAGACTTTCCTGAGGCTATTGTTTTGCAGGTCATAAATGAAATCTTTGGCTACAGGCTCAAATAGGCCGCAAAAGATAGTGTCGGCATTTTCCAAAGATTCTTCAGGCATCAGCGTCGGAAACTCTCCACCCCATATCACCTTTATTGAATTATTGGCAGCCTTTATTTTTTGGGTTAATTCCGATGCAATTTTAAAATTTTGAGAAGAAACTTTTAATCCTACAAAACCATAATCGGATTTGCTAAAATGAACCGTGTCATATTCCTCAATATTCAAATCAACAATTTCAACATTAAAATCATTTTTCAGGCAAGATGCAACTGATAAAAGAGACAAGGAGAGTATTCCCTTTGGGTATGTCGGCAAATCAAACAAAAGCACACTCTTTTTCACAACAGATCAATTTTATTCAGCTATCTGAAACGTCATATCCTTATCATGTTAATATTAGATATAAATTCTGACTTTGACTACGCTTAAAATCCAATAATTTCCCGATAAAATATTGTCGCTCTTTATTTTATTTCTGCCGTGGGGGTGCCTGAAGTAAATAATAATTGGCTTTTGCATTCCCGGGATTAACACGCAGAGCTTCGCGATAATACGATTTGGCACTATCTTGTTCATTCATAGTACTAAAGACTATTCCTATGTTTATCAATGGATCTGGCGCTGAGGGGATCAATCTGGCAGCTGTTTTATTTATTTGAATTGACTTGGTGTAATCCTTTAAATTGTAATAGATCAGACTTAAATTTTCGTAGCCCATATATTCATTTGGGCTCAGTCGGATGATTGATTCAAAATATGGGATGGCCTTTGCATTTTCCTGTTGACTTAATAATAGTTTCCCGGCATTGAGATAGGCAATCGCATTTGATGAATCAATATCAATAGCCCTGTTAAAATAAAATATGGAGCTATCTGTCATATTCAGCGCCCCATATACCCGGCCCAAATCAATTGCTACATTATAAAACGGATAGATCTCATAGGTTTTTTTAAAGTGCCCCAAAGCCTCACTGATATAATTTGCCCTGCTTACAGAATCACCGGGGAGGTCCGTCCTTTGCATTAAATGGAGTGCCAACAGATTATGAGCCAGTGCAGATTGATCAACATATTTGACATCGTGCCTGAAAAGCGTCAGATCATCTTTCCAGTCAAAATTTCGCGAAAACGTCAATGATGAATAGAATAAAATGATCGCCGCGAAAATATATTTCCCGACTTTGTGAAGCGATACCCAATTAATGTTTGCTGAAGGGGCAACTTTAAAAATCCGAAACAAGACTCTCGCCAATATAATGGCCCAACCCAACGAGGGAATTAAAAGAAACCTTTCTCCAAACTGTCCTGGTATGGCTATAAAATAGTTGCAAGCTGCAACTGATGAGATAAGATAAATAATCAGTCCTAAAGATATTATCCTGTCTTTATACATAAATATAAGCGCCAAAATCATTAGCATGAAATGTAAAGCCAAGCTAAGAATGGGTATTGAAGATGTGATGTTTTCCGGTTTGACAAATTTATAGCCATAATAGAATGCCATGGGATAAGGCAAGACAACCTTATGCAAATACATAAACATGATCTCAAGAGATGTACCTGCTCTGATATTAAAGGGATCCAGGAGCCGCACAGGCTGCTCCATATATAGTAGCGGTCGATTCTGCTCAGTAGGGAGTACTTTGATATCTATCTTATTAGCATAGATGATATAGTTGTTGGTTTTAGCTCTTAGCTGTGATAAAAGCACCATACCATCATTCATAGGGTGTGGGTTACCTTTTATAAAAAGCAGCAAAATAATAATCACGCTAAATCGGTATATAAAAAGTGGATAGCTAAGATTCAATCTGAATATTAAAGCAAGCAGTATTCCTAAGGTTGGTATAAACCAATGTGGCATTCTTATATGCCCAAGACTCGTATACCCAATGAGATTAACGACTAATACAAAAAAAATCCCAACAGACAGAAAAACAATGGGGAAGAGGAGAAATTTCTTGCTCTCATAGATGACGCTTAACAAAGGAAGTAGGACAAGAAATACTGTCAGGACCGCATACATCAAAGTAATAACCGAAAGAAACCCCGGAGGAAGGCTAAAGCAAAACATACATACTAATAAAATAACAGAGGGGATAAGTAATTTACTTTGGCGAGAGAATATCTGATAGACTAGAATAATAAAAACAATGGTCCAATACAATGAATAATTCCCCGATGGGTATTTCAGCATCGAGAACACCAAACAAGAAGAGAATACGATATTTGCCCAAAAACCATCCTTTTCCTTTCCCCTGACTATCAGTAGCAATAAGAAAACGGCGCTAATGATTATTAAAGAATTATGTGCAGTAAAAATGCCAAGAAAGTAAACCGCACCTGCACAGAAGGATATTCCGATAGACTGAACGTTCAAGAATGAATAGTCTGGTATAGACTTAGAAATAAAGTCTTTAAAATTAATGTCTGGTTTGTTTATATCATTGACAAAAGCTGGCAAATGTGGAACGTATATATAGCCTTTGATCCGGACGACAACAGAACTAAAGAGATCTTTTAATTTGCTGATATGTGTCAGTCCATATACGATTGCCACGACAACCATTATCTCTATTGCAATTTCTGCCCTTTGATATAACCCATTAATGTTGCTCATTAATCCTGCGGCTGGGATGACAAATAGCAACGCCCTGATCATGACCTGGTAAAACTCCAGATCGGTAAAGAATATCATCACAATAGGAATAATAAGAACAAATGAGAAAACTGACATTTTACTCAATAAGGCTAATACGAATAGCACAGGGGTAAATACGAGCGGCCATTTTTTCTTTTCATAGGTCGACTTTAGTGTGCTATAGAGAGACATTAATACAAAGATAAATGCCAATAGTTCATCCCTGTTCTTTATGCTTGCTACTACCTCTGTATGTGCGGGATGTACTACAAATAAAAGCGTAATGGCAAAAGACAGCAAAGGTGATATTTGAAGCTTTAAAATCAATAACACCCGAAAAAGCAGAAGGCACATAAGTGCATAAAGGAGTACATTGAAAAAATGGCTTACATGTGCATTGTCCCCAAAAAACTGATGCTCAATCGCAAAACTACAAAGCACTACTGGGCGGTACTCATATGCGTACCCTGATTCATCTTTATAATAGGTGGAGGTAAATATTTCCGGTATTGCTGAAATGCCCTTTGCTGTGAGTCGATGATTTCGGGTAACCAACTCATCGTCCATATTATAATCATTAGGTATGGTGTTAGCATACAATAAGGCCGAAAAAATTAAAATTAAAATTTCCCATTTGTACTTTCCGAAGAATGAAGATGGCTTCGCACTTGTTTTTTGAGTGTTTTTTAATTTAGCTGTAGTCTTTTTTGCCATAGTGAGATAAATATAAAAACAATTAAAAGGTTGTTTCAATTAGTTCAAAAGAATAAAATAGTGTTTGGATACTCGTCACCTCAAAAGTGCTTTTTCCTATACAATGACACAAGCCGCCAGTCAAGGCAAGAATACCAAATCATGTTGACCTTATGCAGCTATTATGTCAAGCTTTTTTAAATCGAAGTACTATTTGAACTAGTTTAACTGCACAGAAAATCTGCCAAGCAGAATAGCCAAACGATCAAAGGGGATGATAAAAAAAATGCACATCGGGAATGCTATAGCACTAATGCCTATACCCAAAATAAAAGCAATACCAATATGCATCAGCAACAAGCCTACCCCGAAAATAATCTTC
>Ga0206911_1039_pt2 | contig 13221 bp, 1 predicted proteins | sample Alteio_BWOrgHeat_74_FD_152956 | JGI IMG/M metagenome (GOLD analysis project Ga0206911, IMG submission 152956) | Enriched cells from forest soil in Barre Woods Harvard Forest LTER site, Petersham, Massachusetts, United States -... | ecosystem: Environmental > Terrestrial > Soil > Temperate forest > O...
ACAGTAGCCGGACCTACAGGTGGCACGGGCCCAACGGGAGCAACTGGCGCTACTTCCACTGTAGCAGGACCGACTGGTGCGACAGGAGCCACATCAACGGTCGCCGGGCCAACAGGAGATACAGGACCTACAGGCGCCACATCCACAGTCGCCGGACCTACAGGAAATACGGGTCCGACTGGTGCGACAGGAGCTACAGGAGCTACATCCACAGTAGCCGGACCTACAGGTGGCACGGGCCCAACGGGAACAACTGGCGCTACTTCCACTGTAGCAGGACCGACTGGTGCGACAGGGGCAACATCAACGGTAGCAGGGCCTACAGGCGATACTGGACCAATTGGTGCGACAGGAGCAACATCGACAGTAGCAGGGCCTACAGGTGATACAGGGCCAACGGGAGCAACTGGTGCGACATCAACAGTGGCCGGACCTACAGGGGCCACTGGCGCCACATCGACGGTCGCCGGCCCAACGGGAGATACAGGACCTACAGGCGCGACAGGGGCAACATCAACGGTAGCGGGACCTACAGGAGATACGGGTCCGACTGGTGCGACAGGAGCGACAGGAGCAACATCGACAGTAGCCGGACCTACAGGTGGCACGGGCCCAACGGGAGCAACTGGCGCTACTTCCACTGTAGCAGGACCGACTGGTGCGACAGGAGCCACATCAACGGTCGCCGGGCCAACAGGTGATACAGGGCCAACGGGAGCAACTGGTGCTACATCGACCGTAGCAGGACCTACAGGAGATACGGGTCCGACTGGTGCGACAGGAGCGACAGGAGCTACATCGACAGTAGCAGGGCCAACAGGTGATACCGGGCCAACAGGAGCAACTGGTGCTACATCAACGGTAGCCGGACCTACAGGAGATACAGGGCCTACAGGTGCTACAGGTCCGACTGTACTTACAGTCAGCAATACATCTACAGGAAACACGATAAGCACTACTGTAAACGCGATAACCGGGGCTACTGTGCCCATCATTAATAGCGATAGCCTCGTTATCTCCGGTGACTCGCTCATCGTGATCATAAACGGAGTAGCCTCTGCTCCGGTCAGCCTATCCGCCAGCAACTGGGCACTACAGGGAAACGCAGGTACCAGCCCATCTACCAATTTCGTAGGGACGACAGATGCCAATGACCTTGCCTTCAGGACAGGCAATACTGAAAATATGCGCATCAAGGCGAGCAACGGTGCAGTCGGTATCGGGACACAAACCCCCGATATTTATGCTAACGGAAGCGCCCGCCTGGATATCGTAGATACTACACAAGGCTCGCTGAGTGATATAGAGCAGCTCGTAGTGGGTGCAGGAACACCCTATCATACATTTGCTATCATGGATGGCAGTCTTAGCGCTCCTGCTGCAGTGGCCTCAGGCTCTAAAACCATAGGTGTTTTAGATATGGAAATATATACCGGCACCGGATTCCATCAGGCTGCTGCAATAGTAGCCGCAATAGACGGTACGGTGTCTTCCGGCTCTTCGCCGGGTAAATTAGGTTTTAATACCGTTCCTCAGGGTAGCACCTCTGCTGTAGAGAGGCTGACGATCAAAAACGATGGCAGTGTAGGTATCGGGACTACTTCGCCTGGTACAAGGCTCGATATAGAGGGGCTCAATCAGCAACCTGCTACCTCCGGTACTACCTCTACAGCCATCGTCAGGATAGAAAATAGCACTAGCAACGGTAATGTGCTGGATATAGGAAATGCCAATACCTCTCCATATGGCTCATGGATGCAGGCTACCGACAGGGGCTCTCTGAATAGTACATATCCTCTGGCATTCAATCCTAATGGTGGCAAGGTAGGCATAGGTACATTAAATCCTGTCACGCTGCTCGCCAATACATCTTCAAATATCGTCGGCTCTGATGGCATAGGTATAAATACCAACTCGATCACCTGGGCATACAATAGTCAGGGATATGCACTGGCCTTATATAATTCTACTACGGGTGGTGGCTCAGACGGGCTCGCCGTGAAGATAGCAGGCACGTCCGCTTCCAACAGGCTTTTAGATCTCTCTACCGGCGCGACCCAGATAGGCACAGGCACACCTGTCATGGTGGTAGAAGGTAACGGTCGTGTCGGAATCGGTACAGGAGGGCCCACCACGCTACTTCATATAGCCGGTAGCAGCTCACCTGCCTTCAGACTCGTGGACGGCACACAGGCCGCAGGCTATATATTGACCAGCGATGCCAGCGGCAATGCCAGTTGGGTAAATCCGGCTTCCTCGGTCGTGGTAGCAGGCACTGGCCTGAGTTATAGCGGCTCTACACTGAATAGTGTCTGGACCGTATCCGGTAGTAACATATACAATAATAACACCGGCTATGTAGGCATCAGTACTACCTCGCCTACGACACAGCTGGATATCAAAGGGCTCAATCAGCAACCTGCTACCTCCGGTACTACCTCTACAGCCATCGTCAGGATAGAAAATAATACTGGCAACGGTAATGTGCTGGATATGGGAAATGCCAATACCTCTCCCTATGGCTCATGGATGCAGGCTGCCGACAGGGGCTCTCTGAATAGTACATATCCTCTGGTATTCAATCCTAATGGTGGCAATGTCGGCATCGGTACAATGGTGCCCGGTGCTACACTCGAGGTGTCGGGTACCGGGCTTCTGTCTGAGATCCTGACTAGTTCCTCCGATGCCGGTACGTGGCTTTCCATAGACAATAGCAGCACAGGAGGCAAATGGTTTGATATCATCAATACAAGCAGCGGCAATACAGAAGGTGCCGGGAAACTCCTTTTTGAAAAAGCTTCAGGTGCAAGCTTCGGTTTAAATAAGTATTTTTTAACCTTTGATTGGGCCAGCGGCAATACGGGTATTGGCACCTTCACGCCTGACACGACACTACAGGTAGTGGGCAAGACGAAGACCACCTACTTTGAGATGACCAACGGCGCTAATAGTGGCTATATATTGACCAGCGATGCCAGCGGCAATGCCAGTTGGGTAAATCCGGCTTCCTCGGTCGTGGTAGCAGGCACTGGCCTGAGTTATAGCGGCTCTACACTGAATAGTGTCTGGACCGTATCCGGTAGTAACATATACAATAATAACAGCGGCTATGTTGGCATCGGCACAAGCAGCCCCGGCCAGGCCCTGACCGTGGTAGATCAGGGCAACGCTAATGCACTCAGCGGGACCTTCTCGGTATATGCCAATAACCTGACACAAGGTATAGGCATAGGGTACAATGGTATACAGGCGCTCGGCTCAAATACCAATCAGAACCTGAATATCAATGCACGGGGCTCAGGCAATCTACTTCTTCAAACATCCGGTACCACGGGCAATGTAGGCATAGGCACCGGCAGTCCCACCAATACACTCTCGCTCAATGGTAACCAGGGGGTCTGGAATAAAAATGATGTCAGTTTCTATGACGATGCTGGAAGCACACTACGCGGCTTCGTAGGCCAGAACACATCCGGCGGATATAATGATATGATGCTGGCCTCTACCCAGAGCGGACAGTGGATGCGCATCGGGTCAAACAACGCAAACATCTCCTTCTTCACTGACGGCTCAGCACCCACTGGCGCGAGCCCATCTGTGGTGATCACCTCTGCGGGCTATGTGGGCATCGGCAACACAGGCCCTAGTTATCCCCTCGATGTGGCTTCCTCAGGCGGCAGTTACACCGGCTCATTCGCATTCTATGCTAACGGTGGAGGAGGATCGACTTTCACAGGCTCATCATCCAATACCGGCGCGACTACCTCTATACATGCTGCAGGCAGGGTAGTGGCATCCGAATTTGATGCTGCTTCTGACCGTCGTATCAAGAGGAATTTTTCTAATCCGGACGGCAGTACCATGCTCGACGTGGCCAATGCACTGCAAGTAACCAAATACCACTATATCGACTCTATAGAAAAAGGCACCAAGTCAAAAACAGGCTTCATAGCCCAGCAGGTAGAGGAGGCTTATCCTACAGCTGTCAATAAAGGTGTGGATGTGATACCAAGTGTCTTTGCTCTGTCGCGTTCCGTTTCGGTCAGTGGAGGCACGATGTCGGTGTCCACTAAAGCTGCACACGGTTTTGAGCAGGGCGATGAAGTTCTTTTGTATGATGCTTCCAATAAAGCACATCATGTCAAAGTGGCCGCAGTGCCCGATGCATTTACTTTCTCTGTAGCAGACTGGAGCGGCAGTGATTCTTCGCTTTTTGTCTATGGCAAAAAAGTAAATGACTTCCGCACGGTGGACTTTGACCAGATCACAGCTATAGCTATCGGCGCAGTACAAGAACTCAGCAAAAAGACGCAATCGCTTGAAATAGCAAATGACGATCTGAAAAAGGAAAATGCAGCGTTGAAAAATGCTACACAGAAATTGCAGTCATCGGGTGAGGAACAAAGCAAGACAATACAGACCATGAAAGCTCAGATAGATGCCATTAATCAAAGGCTTAATATTACAACAGACAAATGATAGATAAGGGTCTGTCAAGTCGCAAATAGATGGGTTGTAGAGTATAAGGGTGGAGTATACTCATCTCAATAGATATTGTATGTATAAAATATGCAATATATCCAGAACAAGAGTATATTCTTTGAACCTATCGTAGTCAAAGAGGAGGGGAATATAAAGGCACATTGCAGACTGCTAAGATCAATAATACTAAACTTTATGCGGCTCCATCTACTTCATTTAGTGCTAGAAAATATTGGGATGATAGCCACTGGCATACTTTGAAGTCTCATTGGTAATACCCAATTAAGTGGCCTTTGCGTAGAATAGAGCAAATATTCAACGCATAAATTGCGTAGAATCTTATGTATATACATCAAAATAAGGACTGGCCTCACTTCACTTGGAATCCGGAAAGGCTGTTTCCTCTACTATCAGAGATCAAGCTCCGGCAGGGTCGGTTGATCGGTAGGATGGAAGGGCTTGGCTTTTCACTACAGGCCGAGGCCATGCTACAGACCATGACCCTTGAGATCATAAAGTCCAATGAGATTGAAGGTGAGATATTAGATGCTTACCAAGTGCGTTCATCTATAGCCCGTAGATTAGGAATGGATATAGCAGGACTTGTTCCTTCTGACCGAAACATTGAGGGTGTTGTTGAACTGATGCTAGACGCTACCCAGAAATTTAAAGAGACATTGACTGAAGAACGATTATTTGGATGGCATGCTTCTCTTTTCCCCACGGGATATAGCGGCATATACAAGATTGTTGTTGGTAATTGGAGAACAAATACAGCTGAAGACCCTATGCAAGTAGTTTCCGATTGTAGTTTGTGTTGAACATGCTTTTATTTTTTAATGGTTAGTGTACTAAAATCGTGTGAGCGGAAGCGGCTCGGATATATTGTCTTAAAAAGAAAGTCCTTTAACTGAAAAAGGCCCATAATGGGCCTTTTCTCATTTTTTATCGTCAACTTTGTTAGGGCGTTGGTCGGGGTGTCGTTTACTTTTTCACGATATTTTTTACCTTTACTTTCCCTTTGACAGTGACAGGTGGCAAGGTGGCAGGCAGGAAAGAAAGGGGTGCCAAACGCAGGTATAATAATGAAATAAAGCAGAGACCCTGCCGGGGTCACTTGAAACGGAATTGGTCAATTTTCTTGAGGGATTCTGCCAATATTGCGAACGATTCTTTGGTTTGGATCTCCGCCCACTTTTAACCATCTTAACGCAAAACGCCTTAATCGCTCGGCACCTGGTCCACTTTATACTACGAGTTATATAATTATGTTGATTATGACCGTTTAAATAGCCAAGCTAAGTCTTTTGATTAGGTAAAAGTGGACGTTCGGCTGTAAGTTACTCTATTTCATAAGGAATATTTTAAAGTCTGATTAATTTGTTTTCATTTGTAATTGAGGCACTTGGGAAGCTATGAAAATAACACCCTCCCATTTTAAATAAAAGGGACAGTTTGAGTTTAATGTCCCATTATATGTCTTCTCTAAATTGTTGTTGAAAGAATAAGTTTTCGAGTCAGGTACCGTTACCGGCTAACGGTATTGAAGTTTTCATTAGATCGAAGCATTTTGCTTTATGAGGCATTGGTATAAAATAAACATATAAAAAATTAATAATTCAATGATTTAAATTTATTTAGTCAACTAAACAAGACAATTATATATAAATAAAATAGTATATAGTTTTCCCAAGGCTCGTCATAGGAAAACGGAATAATTTAAAACATATAAAAAATAATAACCCAAGCAAATTCTAAACTCAAAAAACCATCAATTATGAAAAAGACTTTTTCTCTTTTCTGCTGTTTATTGCTACTGCAAGGCTTCATTTTTGCTGCTCCCGGCAACCCTATTGTTACCTCCTTCAGCCCCACCAGCGGGCCTATTGGCAGCAGTGTAACTATTACGGGTACAGGGTTTAGCGCCACGGCGGCAAATGACATTGTATTTTTCGGCGCCACTAAGGCTACCGTTACCGCATCCAGCGCAACCAGTTTAACAGTAACGGTGCCATTGGGGGCCGATTATCAATACCTCTCAGTTACCAATTTGACGGCGGGTAATAATTTAACCGGCTACTCCCTACAGCCATTTGGAGTAACCCTAGCCGGCAATGTTGATTTTGCACCTCAAGTGACTTTTGCAGCAGGCGCGGAGCCGCGTTCAGTCAGTGTCGGCGATATAGACGGCGATGGCAAGCCCGACCTGGTAGTGGCCAATTATACCGGCAACACCATATCGGTATACCATAACACATCTATTTCGGGAACTGTCAGTTTTTCGGCCCAGCTTACTTATGCCACAGGCTCCGGTCCCGTGGCCGTTTTTATCGCCGATATAGATGGCGATGGGAAGCCTGATCTGTCGGTAGCTAATGCTATCAGCGGTACCTTATCCGTATTTCGCAATAATTACAGTACAATAGGAACACCGAGTTTTGCCGCACAGGTTACTTTTGCGGGAAGCGCGGGGCCTAACTCGGTCGCGGTCGGGGATATAGACGGCGATGGCAAACCAGAGATAGTGATGGCTAATTTTGATAATAGTTCTGGTAATACCATATCGCTCTTGCACAATATTTCCATTGCCGGTACTATCAATTTTTCACCGCAGCTTACCTATACAGTAGGATCAGTGCCTGTTTGGGCTAGTATAGCTGATATAGACGGCGATGGCAAGCCCGATCTGATAGTGGCCAATGAAGGCAGCAACACCATATCTGTCCTGCACAATAATTATACTATAGTGGGTACGCCGAGCTTTGCTGCTCAGATCACTTATGCCACGGGGTCTGTACCCCGCGGCCTCGTTATAGGCGATATAGACGGAGATGGCAAGCCTGACCTGGTAGTAGCCAATGAAACCAGCGGTACCGTGTCTGTCTATCACAATAATTATAGTACCGTGGGCATCCCGAGTTTTGCCGCTCAGGTCACTTTTGCCACAGGACCGTCGCCTTTTGGTATTGCCATCGGGGATATAGACGGGGATGGCAAACCGGACCTGGCGGTGACTAATTATAATAGTTCCACAGTATCGGTATTGCATAATAACTACACTACCGTAGGCACACCGGGTTTTGCCGCGCAGGTTAGTTTTGCTGTTGGCATAGAACCTAATGTTTCAGTCATTATCGATGACATAGATGGAGATGGCAAGCCAGATATGGCGGTGACCAATTTTGGTACTACTACCATGTCGGTGCTGCTGCAAGGGACACCGCCTCAAGGCAGTTTATCAGCCAATGGGCCTTTTTGCGGAACCGGGACAGGGCAATTAACCTGGACTGCCAGCACAGGCATAGGGCCTTATAAAGTCGTATATAATGACGGCACTGCAAATAGAACGGCTGCCAGTGTAGTAAGTGGTACTGCTTTTAGTGTGTTTACAGAACCGGTTACCAGTACTACTACTTATACCCTGGTATCGGTCACTGATGCCGGCGGCAATATAATCACCAGTGGATTTACGGCAGGTTCAGCAACTATAACCGTCAATCAGGTACTCACCCCATCAGTGGGCATAGCGATCACATCCGGTAGTCAGACCACCTGTGCCGGCACAGCAGTCACCTTTACTGCCACTCCGACTAATGGAGGTTCTGCGCCTACATATAATTTTGAGGTCAATGGGACATCAGTACAAAACAGCTCATCTGCCATCTACACCAGCACCACGCTGGCAAACAATGCAGCAGTGACCTGTGTAATGACCAGCAATGCTACCTGCGCCAGCCCGATTACAGCTAGCAGTAACAGCATAGCGATGACTATTATAGCCGATCAACTGTCCATTACTTGTCCTCCTAGTGTGGCTTTCTGCGGATCCAGTGTTACATTAACTAGCCCGACGGTAACCGATAATTGTAACACGTCTATAAATGCGCTTAATTTTAGCTCAAGCAAAACGAACTACGTTTCTTTCTCAAACAATCTTTCGAGTGTAACGAATTTTACCTACGAGGCCTGGGTGTATCCGCAAGCAAACACTGCCTGGCAGCGAATTCTCGATTTTGGAAATGCCGCCGGGTTAAACATTTTCCTGACTACCTCTTATGATGGTCATACTGACCCAAGATTTGTAATTAATATTGGGCAAGGTGAGCAACAACTGTCATCCACTACCGCGCTGCCACTCAATACATGGACGCATGTTGCCGTAACATTGAATGGGCAAACCGCAATAATGTATCAGAACGGCGTAGTCACTGCTACTAATAATTCATTCACTTATACTCCTTCAAGTTTAGGAGCTACTGCAAATAATTGGATCGGACATTCACAATATGCCGGCGATCCGTATTATGATGGTAGTTTATATGAGGTACGGATGTGGAATGTTACCCGCACTCAGGCGCAGATTCAGGCCAATATGAATGCTACCTTGAATGCACAAACAAATCTCATAAGAGTATATCATATGAACGAAGGCGTGGCCGGTGGCAATAACGCCGGAGTAAATACGGCTATAGATGCTTCCGGCAACAATGTTACCGGTACGTTAAATAACTTTTCATTGTCGGGTTCAACTTCGAACTGGGTTGGTACCGGCCTATTTCCGATTTCAATAAACAATAATGCTCCTGCTGTTTTTCCTTCTGGTATTACAAATGTGACCTGGACAGCCACGGACCCAAGCGGTACGATAGCTACCTGTAATCAACAGGTAACCGTCAACCCGGTCCTCACGCCATCAGTGAGCATAGCGATCACATCCGGCAGCCAGGCCACCTGTGTCGGCTCATCAGTGACCTTTACTGCCACTCCTACCAATGGAGGTGCTGCACCTACTTATAACTTCAAGGTCAATGGCACATCTGTACAAAACGGATCGTCTGCCACATACACCAGCACTGCGCTCTCAAACAATGCAGCAGTGACCTGCGTGATGACCAGCAATGCGACTTGCGCCAGTCCAACGACGGCCACCAGCAACAGCATCATGATGACCGTCAACCCGGTCCTCACGCCATCAGTGAGCATAGCAATCACATCCGGCCAGGCCACCTGTGCCGGCTCATTAGTGACCTTTACTGCCACTCCGGCCAATGGAGGTGCTGCGCCTATTTATAACTTTAAAGTCAATGGTACATCTCTACAAAACGGATCATCTGCCATATACACCAGCACTACGCTGTCAAACAATGCTGCAGTGACCTGCGTGATGACCAGCGATGCGACCTGCGCCAGTCCGATGGCAGCCACCAGCAACATTATTGCTGTGACCGTCAATCCTCTACCTTCGGTATCGGCTTCGAGCAACAGCCCGGTTGCCGTAGGAAGTACTTTAACCCTGTCTTCAAGCGGTGGTGATTCCTATTCATGGTCAGGGCCTTCGTTCACTTCATCTGCTCAAAATCCTTCCATTAGTAATTTTCAAACAAGTAGTGCAGGTACATATACTGTCACCGCAACGGGTTCAAATACCTGTACTGCCTCTATGAGTACTATAGTAGCAACTCAAGGCGCGGCATTGAATTTTAATGGCAGCAATAATTTTGTACAAATTTCAAATGATGCAGCCTTTCAATTAACGACTGGCACGATAGAAGGCTGGATCAATACAACCAATGCCGGTTCTTCTACACGGGCCATTATTTGCAAGCAAAATGCTTATGGGCTTTTCCTTAAAAATAATGTTTTAATGGGATTCGATTGGACTACCGGAGATATTAGTACCGGCGTGAATCTTGCAGACGGCTTATGGCATCACGTAGCCATGACCTTTGCAGCAAATGTAACGAATGGTTCAAATATATATATTGACGGCTCTTTGGCGGCCTCTTTTACTTATCATATAGCTAATCAATCGAAAGCGCTGGTTCTTGGACAGGGTACGGATACAATTGACCTGAACAACGCGAATCAATATTTTAATGGTAGCCTGGATGAAGTGAGGATATGGAGCCGGGCGCTTTGCCAGAGTGAAATTCAAAACAACATGAGTTGCGAATTAAACCCTTCTGGACAAACCGGTCTGATAGCTTTATACCATTTTAACGAAGGTAATGCGGGCGGAGTAAATACAGGGGTAAATACCCTTAATGATGCATCTGGAAATGGGAATAATGGGACACTTCATAACTTTACATTATCGGGCGCTACATCTAACTGGATAGCTCCAGGTGGGGTTACTACGGGCACAAGTTGTTCAGCTTTTTCCGCCAACCCGACTGTTCCTACGCTTAGCGCGTCATCAACCCGCAATTGCGGAACGGTTTCAACTACGCTTAGTATTGCTACAGGTGCGCTGAATGGCACCACATCATGGAAATGGTATAGTGGCGCTTGTGGTGCTGAAAACGGAGGAACAAACGTTGGAATCGGAACGTCAATTATTGTTTCGCCAACAACCACAACAACTTATTATGCCCGGGGTGAGGAGGGATGTAACGTAACACCAGGCAGTTGCGGTAGTATTACAATAACTGTCAATCCTCTGCCCCAAGGCAGCTTATCGGGCAACACGGTCTGTTCAGGAGGTACTGGCCAGCTCACTTTTACATCTACTTCCGGCACAGGACCATTCTCTCTGATAATAAACGGAACAACTTATTCTAACATTAGCAGCGGTACAGCTTTTAATGCCGATCCGAATCCTTCTGCTACTACTGCTTATACTCTTACTTCTATCAGCGATAGTAATGTATGTGCAACAACAAGTGGAATTACAGGTACATCGGCTACAATAGTGGTAAATACTGCTCCTTCCATTTCAAATTGCCCTACGACCAGCTATACGGAGTATGACGTAGACCACAATAGCTGTAGCTATACATTTAATTACTCTCCGGTTATTACCGGAAGCCCCGCACCGGTTATTACTTATACAATTACCGGCGCAACTGTTGCCAGCGGTACCGGTACCGGTAGTGGCTCACCATTTAACGTTGGGCAGGACTCAGTTACTATCACAGCAACGAATGCCTGCGGATCAACCAGCTGTAGCTTTACAATAACCATCGTTGACACGAATGCACCGGTGATCCTGACTAAAAACATTAATGCATATCTCGACGCAAGCGGTCAGGTAATCATATCACCAGCGGATATAGACAACGGCAGTTATGATGGTTGTGGAGCGGTAACCCTTAGTTTACAGAATGAAGGTATCATATGCGGTGCAGCCGGCGAGAATAACTACTTATATCTGAATGCACCGCAGGGCGCCCTTATTGATAATATTGATTTTGCAAGTTATGGAAATCCTGGCGGAAGCTGCGGTAACTTTAGCTTGGGTTGGTGTAATGCCTGGAATACCATGTCCGTAGTTCAGTCGATCGCGCTTGGTCAAAACAGCGCGGTTATACCGGGCGCCAACTCTCTTTTTGGGGACCCTTGCTACGGCACGGTAAAGCGCTTGTATGTCCAGGCTCACTATTCCGGTGGATCGGTAGCTACAACCACCTTTACCTGTAGCAAGCTTGGCACTAATACAGTTACATTAATTGGTACTGATATTAACGGCAATGTAAGCACAGCCACGGCGGTAGTTACTGTCCTTGATACTATTTCACCGGTGCCTGATCTGGCCAGCCTGCCACTTCTAAGCGGCTGTTCGGTAAGTGTAAATGCGCCTACTGCTACTGACAATTGTTCAGGATCATTGGTTGGTACGACATCTGACCCTACCAGTTATGCAATTGCGGGTAACTATACTGTAAATTGGACCTATACTGACGCAAGCGGAAATTCATCGTATCAAACACAGGCAGTTACTGTTTTTCCTGCTCCTGTAGCATTTAATGTAACAGGCGGCGGCGGTTATTGCAGTGGAGATAACGGTATTTCGGTAGGCCTGGACGGCTCTGAAAACGGCTTAAACTATCAATTGATGAATGGTTCTAACCCGGTCGGGAATGTTGTGGCCGGTAACGGTTCCGCCATCACATTTGGTAATCAAACAGACGCAGGGACTTATTCTGTTACGGGCAGCAATGCCAATGGTTGTACTACCTCAATGACGGGGAATGCCCAGGTAACCATCAATCCACTGCCGAACATATCTATTTCCACTCCATCTCCTGCAGTCTGTCAGGGTAGTTCCGCTTTATTAACAGCAAGCAACCAAGCAAGTGGAACGCAAACTTATTATATACCACTTAGCAGCCTTATTAACGTGCCTTATTCATGCGATGGGTTATCATGGTATAATTGCTCATCAACTGAACCTGGCTTTAGCTGGATGGACAACACCAGTGGGAATATTTCGAACGTAAATATTCAATTCTCTATTGGTGTAGAATGTGCTCCAACAAGCCACAGTGCCATTTTAAATGGGGTTCCAGGTGCTAATTTTAATACTAACGGCAATTGCAGTTGCACCGGTGACAATGCGAATGATTTTAGTATTGATTTCCCCAGCCCTGGGTATAATACAGGAGGGGTAAACACCTTTTCAATAGGAAATGTTTATTCTTGTCTAGGTTTCATTCAGACTTCCGCACTTAATAATTCATTTGCCATAGTAACCGTTACCCATGATGTACCCGGAACCGTAAATTGGTCATGGTCAACAGGGGATACAAGCAGCGTAATAACTGTTAGCCCTTCCGGCAATACATCCTATATGGTAACTGCCACAAATAGCTATAACTGTTCGGCAACGACTTCACAATTTATCACTGTTAATTCAAATCCTTTGCCTTCCATCACACCTGACGGGCCAACAACGATATGCAATGGTAGCTCGGTCATACTTGATGCAGGAAATTATAACGGCTATACATGGAGCAATGG
>Ga0206911_1181_pt1 | contig 13200 bp, 9 predicted proteins | sample Alteio_BWOrgHeat_74_FD_152956 | JGI IMG/M metagenome (GOLD analysis project Ga0206911, IMG submission 152956) | Enriched cells from forest soil in Barre Woods Harvard Forest LTER site, Petersham, Massachusetts, United States -... | ecosystem: Environmental > Terrestrial > Soil > Temperate forest > O...
CAAAAACTAAATAAATTTTATAATGTTTAATATATAGAAGAAATGAGTTATCCAAATAATATAAATCAATCAAATAAATTACTTAATGGGTTTCAAAATACACAATCGAATATCAACAATAAAAATAATAATATGTTATTCAAAAATAATCCATTGATGAATTATAATCAAAATGATAGCTCACAGCAATTAAAAAAATTACATATGATGAAAATGTATCACCAAATGGATAAAATTAAAAAATTACAAAAAATTAAACAGATGGAAAAAATAAATGAATTGGATAAAATATATGATAATGATAAAATTAAAGAATCAGTTATGCCATCTAGGAAAATTGAGAAGGGATTAGGAGATGATGAAGAAATTAATAAGGAATATATCGAAATAAAAAGTAAATATATCCCAGATAAAAATAAAAATACAGAACTTAAAAAATTATGGCAATCAAGAAATAATCAACCTTATAAAAATATTATTCAGAGGGATAATACAAAAGAAATTAAAACAGAAGAAGATTTAATAGTATATAAGGTAGCTGATAAAGATAAAATACGAGATGATAAAGAGTATGATGAAATGCATAAAAATATAAAAAAATATAATAATGAATTAAAAATAATATATTCATCATCAAAAGAAGCAGAATATAAAAAAAAATTCGAATATAATAAAGTTTATACTGAACGCTTAAAATCTGATTCTGCTGATTTCAATGATATGAAGCAAGATGATATTGAATATTATAAAAATGAACAAAAAAAAATTGAGAAAAATAAAGTGAAGGTTGATGAAATTCTTGATTCACTCGTATCTAATGGAATATTAAATGAAGAAGAAATTAAAAATATGACAGAAAATCATTCTGATGAAATAAATATTGATAAAATAGAAAATAAATTAAAAGAGGAATTGGGTGAAGAATTTGATATAATTAAAAGTGAGGCAGAAAAAGAAATTGAGAATGAAGAAAAATCAAAAAATTCAATTTATGATAATATTCGAAGTAAATATAAAAGAAAATAAAATAGCGTGTCTTCTCCATATATGAAAAGACAAAGCATTTTAAACAATGAAAGTATTTCATTGTTTAAAATAGCGTGTCTGTCATTGTATATTATAATAATTATTATAATATATGAACGATAAACAGGTTTTAGAAGATGAAATAATTATAGGTATAGATCTCGGAACAGTAAACAGTTGTGTTGGAGTATGGAGAAATAATAATTTAGAAATAATTCCCGACGAAAAAGGAAATAGAACAATACCAAGTATTGTATCATTTACAAATAGAACAAAATACGTTGGTTATGAAGCTAAAAATCAAACAGAAATTAATCCAAAAAATACATTTTATGAAATCAAGAGGCTCATAGGTAGAAAGATGAATGACGAATCAGTAATTAATGATAAGCAATATATAACATATGATTTAGAAGAAGATCACAATGGTAATGTGCTTGTTATATCAGAAGTAAATAACATTCGGAAAAGATATACACCTGAAGAAATATCGTCGATTATATTAATTAGATTAAAAGAAATGGCATGTAATTATTTGAAAAAAGAAATTACAAAAGCAGTTATTACTGTACCTGCTTATTTTAATGATTCACAAAGACAAGCAACAGTAGATGCTGCAAAAATAGCGGGATTAGATTGTATTAGAATAATTAATGAACCAACATCTGCTGCTCTCGCATATGGTTTACAAACTCAATCAAAAAAAGAAGGAAAGGATACTGAATTAACAATTATTGTTTATGACTTAGGAGGAGGAACATTAGATGTATCTTTGTTGACTATCAACGACGGTGTATTTGAAGTACAGGCATCTGTTGGAAATACTCATTTAGGAGGAACTGATTTTGATAATAGATTATTATCATATTGTCTTAGTGAATTTAAAAAAAAAAATAATATTGGTGAATTAAATAATATAAGTCCATTATCTTTACAGAAATTAAAAGGATCATGTGAAAATGCAAAAAAAATATTATCAACAATTACAAAAACACATATTGGTGTTAAAGAATTTTATAATAATGGAACAGTATTTATTGATTTATTTATTACAATCACAAGAGACAAATTTATTGAATTATGTAAAGATTTATTAATTTTATGTGTCAAACCATTAGAAGATGTGCTGAATTCATGTAATTTACAAAAAGATGATATCGATGAAGTTATATTAGTTGGAGGTATGACAAGAATGCCAGCAATCAGAGAAAATATTCAAAAATTTATAGGAAAGGAACCAAATTTTTCTGTAAATCCAGACGAAGTTGTTGCTGCAGGTGCATCAATACAAGGATATATATTATCACATATTTCTGATCCTTTTTCTGAAAAAATACAACTGGTTGATATTATTCCATTATCATTAGGAGTTGAAACTATTGGTGGTGTCATGAATGTATTAATAAGACGAAATTCTACTATTCCAATTACTAAAAAGAGAAAATATACTACAGATTCTGATTATGAAACTTATGTTACAATAAAAATATTTCAAGGTGAAAGGGAGATGACAAAAGATAATATTTTGATTGGTGAATTTAAATTATCAGGCTTAGAACCTGCACCAAGAGGAATAGCTCAAATAGAAGTTACTTTTGATATTAACACAAATGGTATTATTAAAATTACAGCTGAAGATTTAAAAAATATAGGAAATAAAAATGAAATTTTAATAACAGATAATCAAAATAGATTAACACATGAACAAATTAAAAAGTTAATAGATGAAGCACAAGAATGTCAATTAAATGATAAAATTGAAAGAGAAAAAAAACAATCATATTATGAAATTGATGATTTGTGTAGTAATATTCTATCAAATGTAAATAATGAAGAATTTAAATTAAAAGATGACGATAAAAAATTTATTTTAGATGATATTACAAAAATTCAAAAATGGTTATTAGAGAAAAAATATTTTGAAAGGAACAAAGATGATTATAAAACAGTTAGTGATAGATTAAAAAAAAAATATGGAACACTCATTTTAAAAACTGTCAATACTAATTCGAATGTTAAAGCATCAGATCAAAATGGAGAAAATAATAATACAAATATCTATAATAATGAAGAAGATGAAATTAATGTATTTGAAAAAATAGAAAATGAAGAATATGGACAAGCAGATGAAATTGAAAAGAATGAATTAAAACAATTAAAAACTGTATTACTTGATCTATGCTATAATATATTTGATTTATTAGGAAGTCCATCACTTAAACTTGATAAAATCCATAAAAATGAATTAAAAGATTTTATTGATGATGTTCTTCTTTGGATCCACATTCAACAAAAGATAAATAAAAGTGAATATAAAATGAAAATAGATGAGGTCAATAATATTTGTAATAAAATATTGGAAGATTATGAAAAAAATCAAACTAAAATATTTGATGAAGATGATATTGATATTAAAACATCAAGGGGAACATTGGAACAACTGTGTTATACAATCAAAAGTAGTATTGTTTCTAACATGTTTTCTTTACAAGAAAGTAAAATAAAATTATTAGAAGCTAAAATAGATGAAGTATTAGATTGGTTAATTGAAATTGATAGCAAAAAATATGAAGATGTTAAACTTAATAAAAATACAAATGATAATTGTAATTTGGATGAATTGTATAAAGAAAAAATAGATGAAATTAATAAATTATGTGATCATCTGTATAATTCAATTATGAATATTAATGTTAAAAAAAATATTGATGTTTTAGATGACACATATGATGAAAATGATGGAACGAATATTGCGGATTTAATGGAAAAAAAAATTGTCTCCAGTTTCTCCAATTAGTACCTGGAAACCAACATAAAGTGATTGATATTCTTTTTGAAAAAAATTGAATATGATATTATTTGTATTGTCCATAGGATTTATATATTAGTACATAATTTATAGTGCAACATATGCAAAATATGCAAAATAAACTCGATTCATTCTTATTGCAGAATTTGCAAAAGGGGACCGAGAAAGAAGGCCATATATTACGATATTGCGCCAGTGGATATAGTATTCCAAAAAATGCAATTGGTGTAACTCCAATTTGGCGGAATAATGGTTTGGGCTTGAATTATAATTTTAACAAAGATACACGCATGGAATTTGGATTTGCATTTTATGTTAAAAATGCAAATAATAATACCATAAAAATAAAAAAAATAGAACGTGAGATAGCAACAAATCAATGGGATAAAGAAACAATAAGCGATAAAGAATATCTTTGGAGTGCCAAAAAATTTATTGCTCATTATTCTGATGAAAAATTTTCACCTTCCAAAAAAGAATATGTGGTTCCTGAAGATACATATTTTGAAGATATTGACGGTAATCGAAGTGAATATGTACCTGAAGAAGATTATGTAAATTATTTACAAGGAAATTTATCTCCATCACACCAATTAGAATCAATAGTATATGAGAATAATGATGAGGAATCAGAAGAATTTTTTGATGATACACTTGTATCTTATGATGAAGTTCATTTTGATCAAGATGAAAAAGTCGATTGGGATATTACACGTGCTAAAATAAATACAACACCAAAAATTATTGTTCCCGTTTTTAAATCTGAATTAGTTGTTGGAATTAAGAAAGAAAATGAATTAAAAGAAATTGAAAAAAAAAAAAAGGAAATGGAAAAGAAAGAAATTGAAAAGAAGGAACTAGAGAAAAAAGAATTAGAAAAGAAAAAGGAACTAGAAAAGAAAAAGGAATTAGAAAAGAAAAAGGAAAGTGAAAAGAAATCTACACCTTCAGTTCCTGTTAAAAAAGATACACAACCATTTGTTTCACATAATAAATATGTTCTTCCATCAAAAAAAGTTGAGACTAAAACAACTACACCAGTAGTTCCCGTTATTACTGCAAAAGGACAATGGGCGACAGGATCGAATAAAATTATTACCAATGGTCCAATTATTATTGAAGATTTAAAGAAAGTAAAACCACCGCCAGTAGTTGTCAAAAAATTACCTAAAGCAGTTATTGGAACAGCTGTAGATAATGTGAATGATGATGTGAATGATTTGGATGAAGATGAATATTATTAATCTTTAGCTGGCTCAGGTTTACCTGGTGCATATAAATTTTTACATATTATTTGATAACTTGTTAATGTTTCTTTCATAAGATTATTTAAAAAATTTATTTGTATTTTATTTTTCTCTATTCTTTTATTAATCGATAATTCTATTTTATCGAGTGATTTAATTAAAATTTGAAATTTGTCGCGTTGACATTTATTATAATTATATGGATTATATTTAATAAAATTTTGATCTGCCATATATAAATTAATAAATGAAAATAATTTAATCGCTTTTATTATCTTCATTGGAAATATCCGAAGAGATTGAATATGTATATGTATCAGTATTAACATTAATATTATTTTTTTTCTTTTTTTCATCAAGATCAGATTGAGAATTTTGTTCGGAAGAATGAGAATTTATGTTGAATTCATTTATTTGATCTTCATCATGGTCATCATCAGAATAATCTGAGTCGTAATCATTTCCTCCAGCTTGTTCAACTAATTTGTTTTTATTATTTTCTTCTATTTTATCAACAATAATATTAATTTTTTTATTTTGTTCTTCTAATAATTGATTCATTTTATCCATTTTGTTTGAAATAGATATTTTTAATTCTTTTGTTTTATTCATATAATTATTAAGTTCTTCATAATTTTGCATATGTACATTTAATTGTTCTTTTACGAATTGACTTATTCGATATACACTACCGATACTATATTTCATCAGTCCTTCCCTAATACCCTCGTAACTATTATCGCTATTAACTTTTTCACATGCAATTGCGATAATTTTCTGTGTATGATTTAACAACATATATATAAATTGATTGATAGCAGATATAATTTTTTTTTTAAATTTCTTATCTACTTTTTCTAATTCATTATTTAAATTTGTTTTTTGAAAATCGCGTAACCCATTATTTAATTTAATGAGTAGTTCTATATTACCCATAAATGGAGATTTAATATGATCATACAATATTATATTAATATTATTGTTACTATAATCTATTGTACACATGAATGTGTTAATAACATAAACTGATGTTTCTAATTTAACATTTCTCATAAATTGTTCGTACGAGTCAACAAAATTTCCTATATATTTAATTAATTGTTTTATACTGAACGATCCTAAAGTTTGTTGCTTACTGTTAAAAAAAGAAAATTTGTTTTTTTTTTCGCTATAGCTTATAAGAATAGATCCAATTTGTGAGTCAGGTAAATCATTGTCTTTTTCAGTATTTAATGGAATATCTGCAAATATTTTATCTTGTTGAAATGTATTAATAACTTCATTAATTTTCTTTTTTTTAATTTCATTATTATCTTGTTCAATTTCATTTATTTCTTCTTTAATAATTTGTTGTGTATTATTATCTAATTGTTGCTGTTGTTCAACCGATAAATCTTCTATATTAGATACTGGTCTCTTTTCGGTAATCGAACGTGTTGTCAACATATATATAATACTAATAACAAATTATTTGAACTTAATTTTACTAATTATTAATAATGATTTAATTATTAATAATTCATATAAAATTTAATTGTCCACTATATTATTTTTCATTTTTTAATTTTTGTACTTTATTATTATAATTGTAAACAATTTCTTTAGCAGTCGGTCCCGAACCAATTTGGACTTTCATTGGTTTATCAAGTTTAACTCGTCTACCCTTATATCTGTATTCTTTTCGTTTACTTCCGCGTGTACATTCAACGATTGTAAATGCAATTTCTTTAGTTGTATCCTTATTTTTTGCTTCTAAATCTTTAACAATGGATGTCAAGGCTTTATTTGCTGCCTGTTTTGGTTTATTACCGCTAAAACGACCAGATGTTTCATCATCATCGTCTTTTAATTTAAAGTAACGGGTTTTTTTCTCACCATCTTCCTCTTTTTTATCACCACCCGCTTGCTTTTTAGCAGTTTTTTTCTTGTCACCATCCTTCTTGGCTTTCTTTTTATCACCAGCTTTTGCCCCTCCCTTCTTTTTTGTTTTTGGGGATTTTTTGTCTTTATCATCCTTGTCGTCTTTCTTATCTGCTTTCTTATCGTCCTTCTTGTCATCTTTCTTGTCATCCTTCTTGTCGTCTTTCTTATCTGCTTTTACTTTCTTGTCATCCTTCTTGTCGTCCTTCTTGTCGTCTTTCTTGTCATCCTTCTTAACTTTTTTATCCTTTTTGTCATCTTTAGCTACTTCCTTAGATTCTTTTTTTTGCGAATCTTTTTTGTCGTCTTTTTTGTCGACTTTAACATCTTTAACATCTTTAGTGTCTTTGGTATCTTTTTTTGGCATCGTGTTATTATATAATATTATTTATAAATTTTTTTTTAAAAGTAAACACACTTTTAAAAAAAACTATATATTAGAACCTGTATATCATTTATATGTGTTAAAATGGTGCGTTTAAATTGTGCACACTCCCATTCATTATTAATAAATAAATTTTTTTTCTTATAGAAGTAAATATTAATTGGGGATATTTTTTGCTATATGACATAATCTTTTTGTTGTAGTAATATCAATACCTAATATTTTATTTTTAATAAGATGTTCTGCACCAAATTTGTCTGCTTTCAACATTATAGTATATTTTGTTTTGTCAAAAGGAACATCATATGGTAATCCATGTGCCCATTCCATTCTCGACGATCCATCCATAATAACAAGATCACCATTATCAACTTCAATACGTATTGGTTTCAATTCAGTATTTTTGTATAATAAAGTTGGTGTGAAATCATAATAAATCTTTTCTGGTCCGATACTTATTGTTACAATTGGTCCTTGATCATAACGCGCTACATTGTCTATATGCATCCATATTCCAGAATCTTGTTTATATTCGAGTATAACAATTTGTACATATTTAGAAAGATAATTTACTTGATCATCCTTAATACCATAAATCAAAGCTAAATTTTTCATAATTTTAATCATTAATTTATATAAATCGGTATTGTATGATTTCATAAATTCCAATGTTTTTCCTGCATATTGTGTTTTTCCTTGATCACCAGTAAATAAATATGTTAAGCCCCTATCTGCTTGATATGAGCGTGGAATATCTAAATGTTTATAATCTTGGAATAATTTTCCGAAAATTTGATGTAATTTATCTAATTCATTACTATCTAAACATGATTTAAAACAACATAAATCAACAGGTAATATGTAATTATCTAATTTAATTTTTTTATCATTATAATTAGTTTTAAATCGAATTGTTTTTTTAATAAACCATATTTTTTCTGGCAATAAATTTTCAGGTTTTGCATTTAATATAGCTTTTGGAAATTGTTGTCTAAATTTCCATCTATCAGGAATCTTTAATTCATATACAACTAATTCTTTTTTAGGAATAACTTGACATTTACCCATATCAATTGATTCTTCTTCGGAAGATTTATCCGCTGATCCAATTTGTAATTTTAATTGGTTATATTTCTTTTTATATTTATGATATTTATGTTCATAATCATCCATTATATATATATTAGTAGAAATAAATTGAATTTGTTACAATTGATCAGCTAATAAATCTATACACAATTTATTTTTTCCTTAACATTATTATTAGTATGACTGGAATATTTAGTATTAAAGATTATAAAAATATATATTTACAAAGAGAATATTCTAGATTTTCTAAATGTATTTTACATCAACAGGGTCACATTGAAAGATGTTATAATGAAGGCCTCATCACAATAAATGAAAGAAATCAATATTTAAAATCTTTAAGTGAAATGATTAGAATTATGAATAACAGCTATAACTCATATATGATGGATATATGTGATGATCATGATCCACAAGTATTACAAGATATAATGCCAGTTACAATATTAAAATCAAAAACTATCGATGCAACATTATGTAATGAAATAATTCAATATAATTCAATTTGCAAAATAATTGGCACAGAAAATTTATTAGTAAATAAGAAAGAAAATATAAGTGAAATATTGTTTGAACCATTTCAAAATATTTTAGATGAAATGTTTAAAATGGGAGCTAAAATAGGATTTAATACGATATACGATGCAATTTCTATTATAATAGGTGAAGAGTTTGGTAAAGTATATTCGTCGGATCAAATGAGTCAATTAGAAATTTATAATAAAATATTTATACCATTATCATATTCAATTCAAAATATAAATAATACAAATAATATAAACAAACAAATATTTTTTGTTAAAAAATATAACCCCAGTTATGAAATATTAATTGATAATTATGCAGAATTACATATTAATAAAATAAATAGCAATCATCAAGAAATAGTATTTGAAGGATATTTCAATTATGATTGTTTAAATATTATAAATAGAACATCACAAATATGTTATGGTTTTATATATCAGAAAAAAAAACAATTAGAAGAAACTTTAGCATCTCTAAAATGTACAAATGAAAAATTTAAAAAAATATATATCAAAAATTTATCAATTGGTGATATTGTATCCTTAGATAATGATGAATTTTCTAAACAGTTTGAAGAGGATATAACCAGATATACACACTTAACCAAATTATCATTTATTAATTTAATGAAAGAGTTTACAAAAGATACAGAAAATATTATTATAAATTTTAAAAATATTTTTCAAATTATCAAATTATTATTGATGGGATCGGATGATAATATTAATATTGCTGGACTATTATTTGGTTTAACAAAAGATAAAAAAATAGCAACAGAGTCTATCGCTAATTTAATATATAAAAATTTGAACTTTATATCACAAATAAAATTAAGAAAAACATCAATAAATATTAAAAATGAATTAGAAAAAATTAAATTAATTACTGTTGATGATGTTGATCTTAAAAAACAAATTATTACTTGCAAAAATATGCCCCCAGCTGTTAAAAAAGTCGCAATGGATAAAGTAGAAGAAATGAAAACATCCAGTAATGAATATTATAAACAAATGCTCTATGTTAAAACATTAATTAATTTCCCATGGCCATCATTAACAAATGATGAAATTATTACAATATCCGGTAAAACTGAAGATATGATTAAAGGAAAGAAATTTTTAGAAGATGCACTAGAAACTTTAAATAGAAAAGTTTATGGGCATGGTGAATGTAAAAATGAAATTCAAGAAATAATTGGACAATGGTTATCCAATCCAAAGAGTTCAGGTGGAGCGATAGGATTAGTTGGACCGCCTGGTGTTGGAAAAACATTAATCGCAAAAGGAATCGGTGATGCTTTGAAAATTCCATGTGTACAAATTACGTTAGGTGGCCAAAATGATGGTGAGCTTTTATATGGTCATGGTTATACTTATAGTGCTGCACAACCAGGAATGGTAATTAAAAAGATGATAGAGGCAGGACAATCAAGGTGTGTCATGTATTTTGATGAATTAGATAAAACATGTAAAAAGCATGATAGTAATGAAATATTTAATATATTGATACATTTGATAGATCCAAATACAAATTCAGAATTTCAAGATAGATTTTTCCAGGAAATCACTTTCCCCTTAAACGAGGTGATATTTGTATTTTCGTATAATGATTCTTCTTTATTGGATCCAATATTAAAAGATAGGATAAAAGAAATTGAAATTAAACCATATACTTTACAGGATAAAGTAAGTATAGCAAAAAAATTTTTAATAAAGGAAGCATGTACAAATATTGGTATCGATAGTAATTCTATTAAAATCAGTGATGATAATATTGAATACATTATTGATCAATATACATCAGAGGCTGGTGTCAGAAGTCTTAAACGTAAAATAGAATCAATATTATTAAAATTAAATATTGATAGGATTTATCAAAGACATATTTTTGAAAAAAGAATAATTGATGATGAGGATGATAATGATAATAAGAATCAAATTACCATAGATCGCGCAGATATTATAAGATATCTTGACAAACCTAATATTTCAATAAGAAAAATACATCCATATAATTCAATAGGAATTGTTAATGGAATGTATGCTACGTCTACTGGCGGGGGTGGTATATTACCAATACATATTTATGGAAATTATATCGGTAGTGATAAAAAATTTATATTAAAAATGACAGGAAGTCAGGGAAAAGTAATGAAAGAATCAGTCACATATTCATTTATTACAGCTATTCATCAGGTTAAGAAAGAAATTCGGGATTCATTTATTAAAGAATATCCGTATGGATTACATATACATACACCGAGCGGTTCAACTCCTAAAGATGGACCATCAGCAGGATGTGCATTTACAACAGCATATATTTCCAAAATACTTAAAAAGAAAGTTAAATGTAATATAGCCATGACAGGTGAAATTGAACCAACAGGTAAAATAACTGCGATTGGTGGCTTACCTTATAAATTAGTTGGAGCAAAAAAAGCTGGTGTTAATATTGTATACATTCCAAAAGAAAATGAGGATGACCTAATTAAAATAAAAGAAGAAAATTCGACATTAATTTGTGATGATTTTAAAGTCGTTATTGTTGAACATATATCAGAGATTTTAGGTCAGGTATTATTAGAAGATAATGGACATTGTATTGATCCAAAAAAATATTTGGAATTCAATTAGGAATAGTTATTCATTAAATCATAATAATCCATATCAGTATTATTTAATTGTTCATAAATATCTAAATCAATAGAGTTTTTGTATTCAGTCAAATCTGCATTAATATCACAATATTCATATTTAAATCCTTCATCATCATCCAAAAATTCGATATTATCATCAAATTCCTCAAATTCTTCAAATTCATCATAAAACATTTCTTCATTCGCAATTTTATCAATTTTATTTTTTATTTTTTCCTTATCATCTTTAGTAAAAAGTTCTAATCTTTTTTTTAAAATATCTGGAATTATAATTTCATCTGAATTTTTTTGTAATGATATAACAATTTTATCAGTGAGTGCATCATCAATTAATGCATTCTTATACGGTAATATTTTCTTATAAGCTTTCGCAATAGTTACTTCTGAAACATTGAATTGCTGTGCTATCTTTCTTTTTGTTAAAACAGATAAATTATTTAAATCAGCCATTAATAGAATACTACCGGTGGCCACAGCTAATGGAGTATGTACAGAGGCTATATTTAATTTTTGAATATTTTTAGTGATTTGTAATGCCTGATCCATAAACAGTTTTTTAATTTTTAATTCTTTACAAAATCTTGTTACAAAATGTTCTGGAAAACTTGAATTCATATTAAGGTCAAATTTACCTTTTTTCCTTATTTTCATTAATTTTAAAAAAGTCTTACACCCTTTTGTAATTTCTGTATATTTCATCTCAAATATATCAGCAATTTCTTTTGGGCTTCTTGTCTCACCTTTTCGCCGACATGCAAAAAAAATACATGCTGCAATTAAACTTTTTCGATTTGCACCTCTAATTATAATACTTTTGCCTTTGTTCTTACCTTTTAAATGTTTAGATTCACTTACCATTTTATACATAATTTTGGCGTCATCTTCTATACATTTCAAAATAATTCCTTTGTGACATCGATATTGAATTTCTTTTAAAACGATATTAAGACTTCTTTCTTTATATGGCATTGCATTCCATCCATGGAGTGTTTTAATCCTACTTCTTCCTAATCCACCAATAGATGTTCCTAATGATGATTGGGGTAACAATTGACTAATAGGTAAACTACAACGACCAACTGTAGTTTTTGTATCATCATCAAATTGTCTCCATTCAGGATTGCTGTCCATAAGACTTCCAATGACTTGTCCACATTTTTTACATACTGATATACCCGCTGAACTATCATCTATAATATTATCAGCTGTATTACAATTTGGACAAATATCAATTTCTTTTTCAACATCTGTCTGTACACCTGCTTTTTTCTTAAAATCGATATCTTCAAAAATATCTCGCAAATCTATATCGGTTAAATTATTAATATCTTCTATATTTATAATTTTGTCCATAATTAATATAATGTATTTTATTCTTTATATTTGTATTCTTTATATATTAAATTCAATTTTTCAATCCATAATTATGGATTGAAAAATTCAGTTTCCAGTGATTAATATTTCTTTTCTTCTTTGAAGAAAAGAATATTAACTGGAGACAATTTTTCGATTAATGCAGTTTCCCCAGCCAGAATATCAA
>Ga0206911_1182_pt1 | contig 13197 bp, 12 predicted proteins | sample Alteio_BWOrgHeat_74_FD_152956 | JGI IMG/M metagenome (GOLD analysis project Ga0206911, IMG submission 152956) | Enriched cells from forest soil in Barre Woods Harvard Forest LTER site, Petersham, Massachusetts, United States -... | ecosystem: Environmental > Terrestrial > Soil > Temperate forest >...
CCCGCCCCTCACGCGATCGCCTCCTCATGCGCACCCACACCAGCCCCGTACAGATCCGCACCATGATCGCGCAGGCACCACCTATCCGCATCGTCATCCCCGGCAAAGTCCACCGCAACGACGCCGCAGACGCCACCCACTCCCCCATCTTCCATCAGGTCGAAGGCCTCTGCGTCGACACCAATATCACCTTCTCCGACCTCAAAGGCACGCTCGACCACGCCATGAAGGCCCTCTTCGGCTCCGACGTCAAAACCCGCTTCTTCCCCAGCTTCTTCCCCTTCACCGAACCCAGCGCCGACGTCCAGATCTCCTGCATCTTCTGCGGAGGCAAGGGCTGCCGCAAGTGCAAACACTCCGGCTGGATCGAACTCCTCGGCTGCGGCATGGTCGATCCGCACGTCTTCGCCGCTGTCACCGAAGAGCGCCGCAAGCTAAATCCATCCGACGACGCTTACAACCCCGAACGGATCACCGGCTTCGCCTTCGGCATGGGCGTCGAGCGCATCGCCATGATCCAGCATGGCATCTCCGACATAGGCCACTTCTACTCCGGAGACATGCGCTTCCTCGAGCAATTCGCCTAAGCCCAGTTCGCCTAAGCCCAACTCGCACAAGCCCAATTCGTCGGAGCCCTACTATCGCGGTAGCACCCGAATAATCGCCATCATGCCACCATCCTCATGCCCAAGAATGTGGCAGTGGTACACGAAGTCCCCAACATCCGGCCCACGGAAATCCATCCGCAGCTTCACACTCGGGTAAGGTCCCATTCCATCCCAGTACGGCACATTGATCATGTCCCGATACTGTCCCTCCACCGGCCTCCCATCACGCTCCAACACCAGGAAGTGAATCTGGTGAATGTGAAATTCGTGATTCTCCTCGGCCCTGTTTTCAATCGTCCAATCCTCCACTGATCCCTGCGTCGTCACAATCGCCGGCGGATTATCCGGATCGAACAGCACCGGCGTGGCCCCATCCACCGTAATGAAGAAGTTCGTCGGACTGTTCGGGTCACTCGGGTCCGAGAGCACCTCAGAGAAATACAGCTTCCGCTGCTTCACTGGCTTGGCCTCCGCGAGCCCCCAGAACCGCATCTTCAGCGGCGGAGGCCCCGACACACCGCCAACCGACAACGTAGGATTTGCAGCCGTAGCACTCACCTTGATCGTCGCCAGCGGCCGGGTTGGATCGTTATCTCCATCCGGCCCCGTATCTACATTCAGCGTCATCAGCGTCGCATTCTTCACGCTCTTCGCCGGCCCTGTAATGACAAACTCCACCCTCGCCGCTGGCGCCAGCAGAAAGTGTTTCCTCGCCAGCGTCTTCCCCTCAGAAGTTCCATCCTGCGACCCCGTCGGCACCCCATCGATCGCAACCACTTGCAACTCCTGCGGCACGCCGTCGTACTGCACCTGCAGATCGGCGATCGTATCCGCCGAAGCATTTAGCACCCGCCAGAACTGCTTCTGCAGCGGCTTCATTGGAATCACGACCGGCGTGTACCCCGGATAAGCCACCGGAATATAGTTCAGCGAAACATCCCACGCCGGAGCATCATTCCCCTGGTTCACTGACTCGGGAATCAGATTGTCGCGAATCACCAGCGTGCGCTCCGGCAGCCCTGCAACATCATGGTTGATGTTCTCAATCCCTTCAACAATAATCGCGCCCGAAGCCCCGCCCAGCACCGCGGCCTCCGCGATCCCATGAATATGCGGGTGGTACCAATACAATCCCGGCGGCTCGTCATATGGAAAGTGCAGATCGTACTGGAACGTCTCGCCCGCATTGATCAGCGTCTTGATCACCTCATCCTGGTGGCAAGTCGGCGGCGTATTCGTCCCGTGATAATGAATGTTCACCGAAGAATCCGTCATCACCATCCCGCCGCAGTTCGCCAGCCCCTGCGCCGACACGCTCAACTCCGGCATCCCACCCATATTCATCCCCTTCGTCGCGCCCTTCTTGAACGAAGGCGCCATCGACGAAGGCAGGTCGTTCTTCAGCGAAATCATCAACTCATCGCCCGGACGCACATGCAGCGTCGGATTCTGCACCCCGTCATCCGTCATAAAGCAGTACAGCGTATTGCCATCCTTATCCACGCGAGTCTTATACGTCAGGTTCACACGCAGCAAGCCATGGCTGCTGAACAGGTCCTTCGCTTCTACCAGCGAACTCCCAGGCGCATAACGCGGACAAGCCACATTCGCCGCACTCGCACTGTTCTGGTTATTCGCAGGAACCGCACCAACCGCGGCAAAAGCCGTCGCAACCCAAAGCGCCGCCACAACAAAGACAAAAAGAAGTCTCCTCATAAAAGGGCATCCTCAGAAAAACAAGACAAGCTAACAGCCCACTCAAACGGCCCACGCAAAGCGGCGGCTCATAGTCGGGACCTCTGCAATATAAGGCTGTCGAGGAAAGTTGCATGCAATCGCCCTGCCACTCGGAAGAGCTTCTTAGTGCCCCTTATGTACCACTTGCACCGCCCCACCCTCACGACTCACGCATGCAAGTGAAAACTTTTGCAGACAAGAGGCTACTCCATAGCCACGCCTACTCCGCGGGTAACCCCGCCTGCAGACTTCGCAGGTTCTGCGGATGCACTCGGATCACCCCACGCCGCGGACTATCGATATCCGCAATCAGGAAAAATGAGATCGCCACCATCACGGGCAACACCGCAAACAACACCGCCGAGTTCCTCCGCGCTCCAAACCCGAGCAGCAGATTGCAAAACAGCGCAATCACGAACATCAGGCACCATGCTGCCGTCGGAATCCTGTTCCACCATGCCGCCTGCGTGTACCCTTGCGAGTTCAACACGTCATTCATCCCCGCCACCACCAGCGCTCTCAGCGGTGTCGGCTGCGCACTCGCCGTCCGCGTCACCCCAGCCCAAAGCCGACTCTGCAACTCACCCGTCTGCTGATCAATCTGACGCAGATCGTCACTATTCCGGCTCTCGTAGGACCGGATGCGCAACTGCACATATTGTCGCAACAGCGACCGCAGTTGCGGCCCCTCGTCCGGCGGCAGCAGATCCACCCGAACATATTCCGTGCCAATCGCGTTAGCCTCCGCCTCCTCGTAGTTCTTCCGCAGATCGTACCTACCCGTCGCCATCGAAAAGCTAAACCCGATAATCAATCCCAGCAACGTCAGCGAGGCCGCCTGCACGACCGCGAAGTCCTCGTGAAGCCCCTCCTCCACCCGATTCCCATACCGCAGATGCAGCCGTCCGCCTACCCATGCAGCCGCCCAGAGAAGAACGAACGAGCCCACCAGCATCAACCCCGGGAAGTCCATGGGCGTCATCAGAATCTCCTCTCCAATCTCAGGAATTTGCGGCCTCAGCTATCAGGACTGCCTCTTGACAGCCTTCCCCACAAACCCAAACAGCATATGAATCACCGCCAGCGCCAGCGCCCCAAGAAACGCCGCCTTCCACGTCGTCACCGCAAACCCCGGCACAAACTTGCTGGAAAACCAGAGAATCACCGCATTAATCACCAGAAAAAACAACCCAAACGTCAAAATCCCCAGCGGCAGCGTAATGATCTTCAGCAAAAGTCCCAGCGTCGCATTCAGCAACCCAATCACCACAACGGCAATCAGCGCCGAAACAAAACTGCTGACGTTAAATCCCTCCACAAAATGCGCCACCAGCAGCAATGCCACGGCGTTCAGAATCCAGTGCAGAAGCAAACGAAGCATAGTCAGTTCCTCTCAGTCGAAGATTGAAAGCAGGGAATTAGCGGCGAGCCCTCCGCCCCACGAGCATATCCGATAACCCTCAAGCCGCAAACAAAAAGAGCCACCGAGCAGCACTCGATGGCCCTTTCCACACAGTCCAATCCTACGGCTTGCACCCAGGCTTCTGAGACACCGCAGCCGCCGACAACACCGTCGTATCCGGATAGCTATAAGCATGATGGATCGCCGACGATGGAGTCACTCCCGCAAACCATTGCACCAACGCTTCATTCTGCGGATGCCACGTCATTCCATTCAAATTGATCGGGAAGGTTGCATTCGGCAATCCTTCAATCACGTCTCCCGTCTCCAGATTGTTCTGGCACACTCCGTTCGGCGCCAGCCACCATGGAGTCGCATTGTTCACAAACGGATCATTGAACGTCTCCGACATCTCATGGCTCAGCGCCGTGACATCGACGAACGCCGCACCAAAGAGCCCGGGACTGATGTAGCTCGAGTAATTCATCACATACCGCCTCTCCTTCCATCCATTGCTCTGGTCGCCGGGCTCGACATCGTAGCTGTGGAATCCAAGAGTGCAGCAGTTAGCCGTAGTTCCCGCGTAAAGATAAACATCCGAAAACAGGAACGTCGAAATGTCCCGCGTTCGGATGTCGCCCGCGTTTTCCGCCTGTCCCATCACCGTCGTCGTGTCCGTCGGAGTCGATGGAAATAGCGCATTCACAAAAGCATTTTCATCCACAAGCACAAAGCGGCAACACGTCCCATCAGAGTTCAGGGCGAACGCATACGTGCCCTTCAGCAGCACCATCGTTCGCGGAGTCGGAGTACGCGGAACAAGCAGTGTATGCCAGTCGTCGCTCGCCTTTTTGAAGAACTCCGCTCTGCTCACAGCATCCGTAAACTGCGTCGGATCTTCGCTCGAGTCATACGACGTCTTCGAGAACACTGGCGACTTCAGGATCGGTGCGACCAGTTTCGTCGCATCCACATACAGCCGATGCCCGTTCACGAATCGTATCGTCCCATCAGCATTCCGCAGATCCAGATTCACCGGAATCACCGGTGCCCCAATCAACGTCGTGTCCCCGAACCAACTCGAATCCGAGCCGTCATTCTGAGCCAGCGGGCTGTGTCCCACCATCGTGTATTGCCACGCAAACTGTGTGTTCCCAAACGAATCGAAACCAGGATAGTAGAACGACGAACTCCAGTTCACAACAGAGTCCACACCCAACACACTTCCATTTGAGCGATTGCCCAATCTGCCGCCACCGCCGGCATTCGCGGTAGCCATGTGCGGATTCGTGTTCAACATAAAGCCGGGCGGTAACTGATCGTCAGGCGGGACTTGCCCGTACCCAACCAAAGGAACCGCCAGTAGAAGTAGCGAAAGAAATTTTGTAACGCGCATGAAGCCTCCTGAACCGTCTGAGATGAGGAACAAAAGCAGGCCCAATCTGAGTCAACACAGCACCTGTAGCGAAGCGGGGAAGGGAGGGAAATAAACGTGCGCAGACTATAAGCGGCACCCAACGCACAGACAAGCGCAAACTTTTGCGCATTTCAATCGCACTTCAACTCGCGTTACTTAGCCTCGGAAAGCCAGGAAAAGCCGCGCCTCAGTCGCCTGCGCGAGCCAACCGAACTCACTCATTCTTCACACTGAAGTTCTTACCGGCTCACTGAGATCACACCAATCGTCTTCTGACGGGCCGGCTCGCTTACTTCGCCACCTCATGGTCATAGCTGATCGCCCGCGAAACCTTCCACGCCCCGTCCTTGTACTGCCACAGCGTTATAAACTTCGCTTCGCCCACCACATCATGGTCCTGTGTTCCCGGATGATAAAAACGATGTACTCCAATCTCCACCGCTCCATACCCATGCAGCGGATACACCTCCAGAGTCCCGGGAACCAACTGCCGCGTCACCTTTCCGCAGATGTTGTTCTTGATCGCATCGAGAAACGTCTGCTTGCCGACCGCCAATCCGGTCTTGTCGTGGTAAAACTCCAGATCGTTCACCACTAGCGTCCCCAGCTTGTCGAGATTGCATGTGTTGTACGCGTCGAACAGTTGCTTATCGAGCGCCGTAACCACCTGCGTCAATTCCTCCTGACTCTTGATGCTCTCAAGCGGCACAACAGTCTGCGCCCTAGCCTGAACAAAAAAACCCGCCATCAAAACCAGCGACACGAAAGCACAAGACTTCTTCATCGACATCCACCTCTCCTGAAAACGGAACACCCACCGCAGTACGCACGCAACAGGCAGAAGGTTCGGCAAATCCGCAAACCGTCCACTATGAAGATTCTGACAAGCTGGCTTCGCTCCTATGTCCGTAGTCCCAAAACCTTACTGCATCGCACCGAAACATCCTCGCTCAATTCGCGGTATCGCCATCTGATCTCTTGCGATTAGCTTCGGAAAGCCCCAACGTAGTCAACCCAGTTTTTCCACCCATGGGCAGCCAACCTCCGTCGTCTTCAGCCATCTCCACATAGGGAAACCGACGATAGATCGCCGCAATCAACTCTTCCGTCTGCTCTTTGTTCACCGAAGTCACCAGAAGGCTGTAACGCCGCCCACCTCTTCGCGCATATAGACCGCTTGGCTCGTCTTCGCCACCCTCTCTGTAGTCCAACCCTGAAATGCTCGACCACGATACGCGCACCGTTTCTTGTGAGAGTCCTCCCAGTTTGCCGCGCACTTCCACATTCTTTTCGGTAATCAGCATTTCTGCCACGCCATCGCCAGCCCAATAGAGGATGCTACAACCGATGCTTCCCACAACGGCAAAGAGGTAGATCCAGTTTTGCTTCCACCAGAACAAGAAAACAAACACTGCTACGAAAGCAGCCCATACAACAAAGTCGATCCGGCGCGACTGTCTGGTGACTCGAATCTGCATTTCGTTCTGCCGATCGACGACTTCGACGTGAACACTTGGCCCAAACCATTTCATGCAACGAATCTTAGCGCCGGAGAACCAATTTCGAGTATGGAAAGCGAACATTTAGACTAAAAACCGTCCACCATGAAGATTCTGACAAGCTGGCTTCGCTCCTATGTCCCTAATATCCCCGCTGACGATTACCAATTGGCCGACGACCTTACCCTGCGAGGCATCGCCGTCGAAGGCGTCCACTCCCTCGGCCCCGGCCCCGATGGATCCAACGACCACCTCTTCGAAATGGACATCACCACCAACCGCGTCGACGCCATGAACCACTACGGCATCGCCCGCGAAGCCGCCACCATCTACAACCTTCCGCTGCTTCCACTTCTCAAGGATGGCTCAAAAAATAGCGACGTCATCCTGAGCGAAGCGAAGGACCCACGCTTTTCGGCCGAGGCCGCAACGATCCGCAACCTTGCCCTTAAACCGCTTGTTGATACCGCTGCCCTCCTGAGCGGAGCGAAGAACTCCCGCTTTACGCCCGAAGCCGCGTCCATCTATCCCTTCCCCATCACCATCGAAGCCTCAACCCTCTGCGGCCGCTTCACTGCACAAATCCTCCGCAACGTCACCATCGCCCCAACCACCGGCCTGATCTCCCAATACTTCAATCAACTGGGCCAAAAACAAATCTCCAACGCCGTCGACGCCTCCAACTTCGTCCTCATGGGCATGGGCCACCCCACCCACGCCTTCGATCTCGACAAACTCGAAGGCGGCATCATCGTTCGCCTGGCCCACAAAGGCGAAAAGTTAAAGTTGTTGGACGGCACCGACCGCATCCTCGAAGCCGACGACCTCGTAGTAGCTGACGAAAAGAAGGCCCTGGCCCTCGCCGGAGTCATGGGCGGCTGGGACTCCATGATCACCCCTGAAACAAAAAACATCCTCGTCGAGGCCGCCTGGTTCGACCCCGCCACCGTCCGCCGCAGCTCACGCCGCCACGGCCTCCACACCGATGCCTCCCACCGCTTCGAGCGCGGCGCCGACTTCAACGCCGCCCCCATCGCCAACGCCCTCGTCTCGCAACTCATCCTCCAGCACGGCGGCCACGCGGACGGCGCACTCATCGACGTCCTCATCCCCGAGGTCGAAGCAAAAACCGCAAACCGCCCACCCATCCACCTCTCCATCAAACAAGTCCAGCGCCACCTCGGCACCACGCTCGACGACACCCCCACCAACTCCGCCCTCACCCCCAATCTCATCCACCAATACCTGACCTCCCTCGGCTGCGAACTAACTGCCACAACTTTGGGTGCCCCATCTTCGGCGCGGTTTTTTGCGCCTAAGGTGGGCCTTCGCGACAGCGAACCGTCTTCATCCAATGCGGCGACCGATTCAACCGACACCGTCTTCTCCGTTCAACTCCCCTCCTGGCGTCTCGACCTCGAGCGCGAGATCGACCTCATCGAAGAGGTCGCCCGCGTCTACGGCTACAACCGCTTCGCCAACACTCTCCCCACCGCACTCCCCGTCATCGCCCACCCCACCGCCGCGAAGGAAGCCGCCGTCCGAACCCGCCTCCTCGCCCTCGGCTACAGCGAATCCATCTCCAGCACCTTCGCCAGCGAACAAGACGCAGAAATCTTTTCCGAGCCTCAGAACCGGGTGCCCCATCTTCGAGACGGTTCTATCGTCGCTAAGGTGGGCCATCGTGCGGAGCACGATCCGTCTTCCACCCCGACGGACATCACCGTCCCCCTCGAGAACCCTCTCTCCGAAGAAGCCTCGCTCCTTCGCCCCGCCCTCGTCCCCGGCATGGTCACCATGCTCAGCCACAATCTCAACCGCGACGTAAAGGACGTCCGCCTCTTCGAACAAGGCCAGGTCTTCACCGCCACCATCCCCGCCGACGGCACCTTCATCTCCGACGTCCACGAGACCCCGCAACTCTCTCTCGGCCTCACCGGCAGCCCCACCTCAACTGACAGGCACGCGTCCGAAGACCCTCTCTTCTTCGAACTCAAGGGTGCCATAGAATCTCTCATCTCCCTCTTCACGCCACCCGGCGGCCCCGCAGCCCTCACCTTCGCCGCCGAAGCCCCCGCCTGGCTACAACCCGGCTGCCGCGCCAGCGCCCTCGTCAACAACCAACCCATCGCCCACTTCGGCGAACTCTCCGCCACCGAATCCACCAAACGAAAACTCCGCCAACCCGTCTACCTCGCTCAACTCGACCTTGCGAAGCTCTACGAACTCCCCCTCAAAAAGATCACCGCCCACGACCTCTCCCGCTTCCAGGCCGTCGAGCGCGACTTTTCCTTCGTCATGCCCGACGCCGTCCAGTGGCACACCATCTCCTCCGCAATTGACGCCCTGGCAATCCCCGAACTGCAAAGTTTCCGCCCAGCAGAAGTCTGGCGCAACGCGAAAAAGTTCCCCGGCGTCTACTCGCTCCTCCTCCGCACCGTCTTCCAATCCCACGACCGCACCCTCCGCGACGAAGAGCTCACGCAATGGTCGACCCAGATCATCGACACCCTCACCAGCCTCGGCGGCGCCCTCCGCGCCGGCGAAAAATAAATCTGAAGAACGAGGAAAATTTTCGCCATACCGCATCGTGGTCTCTAAGAACCACGTTCGTTACACCATCCACCACAAACTCACCACGAATTCACCATCAAAAAGCCACCACCGAAACGCGCACCCCCCTTGAAAATCGCGGCGATTTGCGGTCTTCACCGTCCCGCAATTTAATTTGCAAAAAACCGCACCCAGATAGATTCCACCCCGTTTCCCTCAGGCAAATTCTCGTCACCGCCGTCTATACTTAGAGAGATATGAGTACATCCACCATCAGCGTCGACGAATTCCAGGCGCTCGAGCAAAAAGTCCTTCGCGCCGTCGAGATCGTCAAGCGTGAACGCGAAGCCCGCGCTGCCGCCGAGGCCGAAGTCGCCTCCCTCCGCGAGCAGCTAACCGCCTTTCAATCCAATGCACGCGCCGTCGAATCCGAACTCTCCACCCTCAACAAAGAACGTGAAGCCGTTCGCCAACGCGTAGAAAAGATGCTCCAACAGATGGACGAACTCCTCTAACCTCAACGCAAAGGAGACCAGATGGCTGACACAATGGATCGAGCCCAGACCCTCGAAGCCCCACAGGCCCCGCCCCAGTCCCCCGAAAGCCAGTCCGTCTCCGTCGACATCTACGACCAGATCTACCATCTCCGCGGCACCGACCCCGCCTACATCGAGCGCCTCGCCGCCATCGTCGACGCCAAGATGCGTGCCGTCTCCGCCCACGGCAACACCGTCGATTCGCTCCGCGTAGCTGTCCTCGCCGCCCTCAACATCGCCGACGAACTCCTCACCGCGCGCCAGCGCCTCGACTCACTGGCCGGCTCTCTCCAGAACTCCCAGCACTCCACCCGCACCCGCGCCACCACGCTCGCGCACATGCTCGATGAAGTCCTCGAAGACCGCAAAGTCGGCTAGCTCAGTCGTACGAAGTATGCCGTTGTCAGTCTTTCATCCCGGCGTTCTAAAAGATTTAGCTTGAACTTTCCGCAGAGCAAAGGAATGATGATCAGGCACCGATTACCTTCCGGAGCCTTCCGATGCGTCGCTTAAATCTGCTTGCCGTTCTCCTCATCTCAACCCTCACGCTTCTGCCCACCGCCAGCCCGCAAGATTCCGCAGACTACAAGTCCAATCCCAAGTTCCAGGCCGCCATCGCCGAAGCGAAGCAACTGCTGAAGGAGCGGAACACCTTCTTCGCCATGGAGGCCTACAAGAAGGCGAACAAGATCGCAGCCGGAAAAGATGTCGACTGTCTGAGAGCTTTACTCGATATCCAGATGAACACCGGTAGCTTCAAGGACGCCGTAGCGACGACAACCGCCCTCGAAGCCCTTGCAAGCACGCCGATCGAAAAATCCCGCGCTGAAAGCGACCATGGCTACGCGCTCTATATGCAGGCCGCGGGAAAGAACAAGCCCGATCTCCTCAACGCTGCCGACGCCGCTTTCAAGACAGCCATCGTCGACGATCCCAAAAACGCCACAGCCTTCTATCTCGACGGCCAGGTCCTCGCGCGTCTCGGCCAGATGGACGCGGCCAGTAGCCAGTTCAAAGCTTGCCTCAGCTGCGTCAATCCGAAAGACCCAAGCTACCTCCGCGCTCAGCACTTCGCGGAAAACCCGTCGCTCTCTCTCCACAAAATGGCTCCTGCCTTCACCGTCACCGCACTCGATGGCTCGAAGTTCAATCTCGACGCCATGGGCGGCCGCGTCGTCCTCATCGACTTCTGGGCCACCTGGTGCGGCCCCTGCAACCAAGAGCTCCCGCACATGAAGAAGATCGCCAAAGAGTTCGCCGGCCAGCCTCTCGTCATCATCAGCGTGAGTTGGGACTCTGACGAGACAAAGTGGAAGGACTTCATCAACAAGAACGAAATGACCTGGGTTCAGTATCGCGACGCCGACCACCACCTCAGCACTCTCTTCGGCATCAACGCCATCCCCCACTACTTCACCATCGACTCCGACGGCGTCCTCACCGCCGAGATGCTCGGCTCAGGCTCCGACGTCGAAGGAAAACTCAAGAAACTCATCGCTCGCGCCAAAGCCGCCTCTCCGACACCCGCAACTCAGGTTGGCAACTAGCCTCCCTAACGAAATATAAAATCCAGCCATGGACGACAAGCGAACTCTCCTCAAACACTTTCTCGCCGCCCTCGCCTATCGCACCCAGAAAGCCCTGCGCGGAGCCCCGCCTGAGTTCGCGGACTTCCGCGCGGCCCCACAAGTCCGCACCCCGCACGAGCTCATCCGCCACATGGACAGCGTCCTCGGTTACTCCCGGACTTTCTTCCTCGGCGGCACATATCGCCCGCCAGTCTTCGCAGAGTTCTCCGCCGCCATCTCGCACTTCCACGAGGTCCTCACCGACGTCGCCCATCACATTGAAATTGGCACGGAGCTCCACAACATCACTCCCGAAATCCTCCTGCAAGGCCCCTTCTCCGACGCGATGACCCACGCCGGTCAACTCGCAATGCTGCGGCGCCTCTCAGGTAGTCCCGTCCCTCCGGAGAACTTCATCTTCGCCGACATCACCCCCGAAAATCTCGGCCCCAACCAATCACCGCCCCGAAGTCCCGACGCAGACTGGCCCGAGAGACCATAGTTGCCGCACAATCGCTGGGCACTTGCAAATTCGCGCATTCTCGTCTAACCCGTTCCCGGTCCCAACTTGCAAAGCAGCACCCACACGTTTAGCATCCAACCTAAGAAAGCCGGCCTGCTAAGCAGGTACTAGAACAACGCTGGTTGAACCAACATTCATTGAACAGGGGCCCGACTCGTAGACATGGTTCGGTGTGCAGTCCTCCAGTCAGGAACGCCTAAAGAGCCACGGTTAGGTCCCGCCGTCTTAGGACGGGTTCACCAGCGCTTCGATGTACGGCCCCGTGGGTCGGTCTTCTTGCAATAACGCCGGTCGGTCTTCTTGCAACAGCATCAGCCATCGTGCCTGCAGCCGCCGTTCCGGTCGTCCGCAGTTGTCTTTTTGGTTGTCATCCCCGAAGGGGATCTGCTGTTGTTGCTGTTGCAAGTTTTGTCCCCAATCCTGACCTGAGCGTAGTCGAATGGGAAAGGACCGCTGTATTTCGAAGTTGCCGTTCTTTTGCCGTCCCGCAGGGATCTGCCGTTGTTTTTTTTGCGCGATCCTCGGCAAAGCTCATAGCTCTCCATGCACCCCTACCTCATCCACTCCGGCCACCTCCTGCTCCCGGCCTTCGGCGTCTTCGCCGCTGTTGGACTCATGGCTGCCCTCACCCTCAGCCTTCGCGCCGCCGCAATCGTTGGCCTCAACCCTGACAAGCTCTGGAACGCAGGCCTCTTCACCCTCCTCTCCGCCTTCGCGCTCTCCCGCCTTCTCCTCATCGCCGCCAATCCGCACAACTTCATCGCGTACCCAATCCTTTTGCTTATGGTGCCCTCCCTCACTTCCACAGGCATCGTCCTCACCATCGTTGCGACAATCATCTACCTCCGCCTCCACCAGCTTCCCCTCTTCGACACCCTCGACGCGTGGTCACCCTGCGCTACCCTCGCCTGGGCCTTCCTCGCACTCGGCCACTTCGCCGAAGGCAGCGACGCCGGCCTCCCGACCACACTGCCTTGGGGCCTCCGCATCCCGCCTGACCCCTCTCCGCTTCACCCTGTCGCCCTCTACGCCTGCATCGTCGCGACCCTCCTTACCGTGCTCCTTCTCCGCCAACTCCCTCGCCGCCGCAATCCCGGCGACACTCTGGCCCTGGCCCTCGCCGCCTCCGGCACCGCGCAGTTTCTCCTCACCTTCTTCCGCCAGCCCTATCCCGACGCTGGCTTCCTCGACCCTATCCAATGGATAGCCCTCGGCATGATCGCTGCCTCAGGCCTCATCCTTCTCCTGCAACCTCGAAAGCTGGTCACCCATGCCGTCTAAGAACATGCTCCCCAAGGGCCAGCGCCGCCGCACCGTAAAACCCGAATACCGCGCCACCCGAGGCGTCGAAGAA
>Ga0206911_1183_pt1 | contig 13167 bp, 11 predicted proteins | sample Alteio_BWOrgHeat_74_FD_152956 | JGI IMG/M metagenome (GOLD analysis project Ga0206911, IMG submission 152956) | Enriched cells from forest soil in Barre Woods Harvard Forest LTER site, Petersham, Massachusetts, United States -... | ecosystem: Environmental > Terrestrial > Soil > Temperate forest >...
AGGAGAGCGGCGCCGAGCGTCAGGCCAGTACGCCTGAGCTGGTAGGTAGAACAAAGGGGCATACCGTTAAGACGCATATTCTTGGGAATAGATTCGGTATTGCGCGCCATTTGCTGGAAAAGGTGGTTGGCAAAGGATGGTCAGCCGTAAGTTGTTGTCAGGCTTGGATGATGCCCATTTTTTTTGCGACCGTGGAGAGGATTTCTAGGGCCTGGTCGATTTGGGCGCGAGTATGTTCGCTGGTCATGATGGTGCGGATGCGGGCCTTGCCTTCGGGGACGGTGGGAAAGGCGATGCCGGTGGCCATGAGGCCAGCGTCGAAGAGGGTGCGGGAGAAGTCCATGGTGCGACGGCCGTCGCCGATGATGATGGGGGTGATGGGGGTTTCACTTTTTGGGGTGGTTTTGCCGCCTACGTCGAAGCCGGCGTCGGCGAGCTGCTGCTTGAAGTAGTTGGTGTTGTCCCAAAGGCGCTGGATTCGGTCGGGTTCGTTTTCGAGGATGTCGAACGCTGCAATGCAGGTGGCTGCGACTGATGGTGGATGCGACGTGGAGAAGAGGAAAGGGCGGGCGCGGTGGTAGAGGTAGTCGATGAGGTCGCGGCTGCCGCAGACGTATCCGCCGAGCGCGCCGATGGCTTTGGATAGTGTGCCGACCTGGATGTCGACTTTGTCTGTGACGTGGAAGTGATCGACGGAGCCCCGGCCGTTGCGACCGAGAACGCCGCTGGAGTGGGCGTCGTCGACCATCATGATGGCGTTGTATTTTTCGGCGAGTGCGGCGAGCTTGTCTACAGGGCCGATATCTCCATCCATTGAAAAAACGCCGTCGGTGATGAGGAGCTTGTGGCCGGGTTCGTTCTGGACTTCGCGGAGGAGCTCTTCAGCGTGGGCGACGTCTTTGTGGCGGAAGACTTTTATTTTTGCGCGCGAGAGGCGGGCGCCGTCGATGATGCTGGCGTGGTTGAGCTCGTCGGAGAGGATGAAGTCTTCTTTGCCGAGGATGCTGGAGACGGTGCCGGCGTTGGCGGTGAAGCCAGATTGGAAGACGACGCAGGCTTCGACACCCTTGAATGCGGCGATCTTTTCTTCGAGCTCCATGTGGATGTGCATGGTGCCGGCGATGGTGCGGACGGCGCCGGAACCTACTCCGTATTTCTTCGTGGCGGCGATGGCGGCTTCTTCGAGTTTGGGATGGTTGCAGAGGCCGAGGTAGTTGTTGGAGGCGAGGTTAATGACTCGCTTGCCGTCGTAGGTGCAGACCGGTGCCTGCTGATCGTCGAGCTCGCGCAGCTTGAAGAAGGTACCGCGCTGACGGAGGTCGTCGAGCTGGGTGGTTAGATGGGCGAGTTGGGGGCGTTTAGCGGCTGCAGTGGTCATGGAAATAATCGTAAACCTTTGCGGGGTGGGCGGTCTTTTGGGCAGAATGAGCATCTTACGAAGTAAGTAGTTGCAACGCCTTGATTCGCATGAGGCAAGAGACTCCATATAAAGAACGAGGACACGACAATGAGCTTGAATTACTCACGGAAGGTTGCTGCAGCGATGATGCTTGCGTTTGTGATGCTAGCAGGCTGCAAGTCGAAGCAAGATGAGGCAATTGATTCGGCGAAGAAACAGGCTGCGGCCACTGGGCAGGCGCAGCAAGTGGTTTCAACGGATAAGAACGGCAATGTGACCACGACGACGGTGCAGCCGCCGGCGCCTGGGCAAACAGCGCAGGCTGTGACGACCACGGTAACTCCGGCAGCTGCGGTTGCGGCAAATACACCGGCTACGGCTCCTGTGACTACTGGTGCGCCGGTGACGCCGGGACAGGTTGATGCTTCAGGACAGCCGGTGACTGCTCCTGCGCCTGGTGCAGCACCGGTTGTCCGGCCCGCAGATGTGAATGTCGCCGCCGGAACGAATTTGACGATTCGAATCAATCAACACATCAGCGTGAAGACGAGTCATGCGGGAGACCGGTTTGATGGCGAGGTCGTCGATCCGGTGGTTGGCGACAACAATCAAGTGGTGATTCCGAAGGGTTCTCCGGTGAGCGGCGTTGTGGTTGCGTCGCATCGGCGTGGACACTTCAAAGGATCTTCGATCCTGGAACTGCGACTGACTTACCTGACGTTGAACGGTACTCGTTATCGCCTCGATACTAGCGACCTGACGCAGACCAAAAAAGGAAAGGGCAAGCGGTCGGCTGCAATGATCGGCGGCGGCGCCGGCGTTGGAATGCTGATCGGTGGAGTTGCGTCGGGAGGTGTTGGCCTGTTGGTTGGCGGCTTGGCCGGTGCAGGCGGAGGGACACTGCTTGGCGGCTTGACTGGGAATCGGGATATTGAGATTCCGGCAGAATCTATCGTTCGCTTCAAGCTGGCGGATAATCTTGTGGTTCAACCTGCCTGAGGTTCTTACAACTGAGAAGGAAGGCCCATTCTTGCGGATGGGCCTTTTTGTTGTCTGCTGAAAGTGGCTTCGCGACTTCAGTTAGGATGGTTTGGGTTTTAGGAGAGTAGCGAATGGCGATTCGACTGCATTTTTGGGGTGCGGCACAGACGGTGACGGGTTCTTCGCACCATCTGGAATGCGCTGGGCAGAATATTTTGCTGGACTGCGGAATGTTTCAAGGGCATAGGCAACAGGCTCGTGAGATCAATGAACACCTGGCGTTGCCCCCGAATCAATTGAATGCGGTTGTGCTATCGCATGCGCACATTGACCACAGCGGTGATCTTCCGTTGCTGGTGAAGCAGGGGTATCGGGGACCGATCTATACGACGCCCTCGACGGTAGATCTGTGCGACGCGATGCTGAAAGACAGCGCACATATTCAGGAGTCGGACGCGGAGTTTCTGAACAAGAGGACGCACCGAAGGAGGGGGCTTGGCGTTGCGGCGCCGAACGGTACGGTGACACCGCTATATACACGGGAAGATGCGGCGCAGGCGATGCAGCAGTTCAAGCCGGTGGCGATGCATACGCCGCAAGTGCTGGCAGGCTCGACGGCGGATGCGGGCTTTACCTCGACTACGTTTGACGCCGGGCACATGCTGGGTTCGACGGGCGTTCTAATTGAGGCTCGGGAAAAGGGACAGACGACCCGGCTACTGTTCTCGGGCGATGTGGGGCGGAAGGGATTGCCGATTATCAAAGATCCGGAGCCGGCGCCGGCTGCGGAGTATCTGATCATGGAGAGCACCTATGGCAACCGCCTACATCAACCGATAGGGCCGGTGAAGAAGAAACTGGCGCATCTGGTGAATCGTACGGCGCAGCGTGGGGGCCATATTGTGATGCCGGCTTTCGCTGTGGGGCGGACCCAGCAAGTGGTATTGCTGCTCCATGAACTGATCGATGAGAAGGAGATTCCCGATATTCCTATTTTTGTGGACAGCCCGCTGGCGGTGAATGTGACGGATGTGTTCCGCAAGCACGAGGACGAGTGGGACGATGGAGCACGTGCCTTTGCGGATCAGCATATCGATCCGTTTGGCTGGGAGCGACTGCGATATATCCGCACGGTGGAAGAGAGCAAGACGTTGAATGGCCTGCGAATGCCGTTCATTGTGATTGCGGCCTCGGGGATGTGTGAGGCTGGGCGTGTGTTGCATCACCTGAAGAACAGTGTCGAAGACCCGAAGAACCTGGTGCTGATTACAGGGTTTCAAGCGGAGCACACGCTGGGTCGCGCGATTGTGCAACGGCAGCCGGAGGTGAAGATCTTTGGTGAGCCCATGCGTCTGCGAGCAGAAGTGGACTCGATTGGTGAGTTGAGTGGACACGCGGACCAGCGGGAGCTGCTGCAGTGGATGGAGCCGGTGGTGCCTACGCTGAAGAAAGTTTTCTTAGTGCATGGCGAGCCGGCGGCTCAGCAGGCTCTGAAGGTCGAGATCGAACAAATGTACAAGCTTGAGGTAGTTTGTCCGAAGCGGGGCGACCGGTACGAGGTGGGATGACTAACTGATCTTGAGATGTTCGCTGACCAGTCGCAGCGCTTGTGCGGTGATGTCCTCGTCACCACCGCAGCCTTCGAGCCATTGCATGTTCGGTTCGCGGCGAAACCATGTGAGCTGGCGTTTGGCGTAGTTGCGGTGGCCTTGCTGGGCCTGGGCTGCGGCTTGCTCGCGGGTGAGTTCGTTCTGCAGGACGGCGGCTGCTTCGGCGTAACCAAGAGAAGTGAGGGGACGGCAATCTGCGCCATAGCGGGCGATGAGGCGTTCGGTTTCTTCGATGAGCCCGCGATCGAACATGGCGGCGGCGCGCTGGTTGATGCGTTCGTAGAGGCGGGCGCGAGGTGGGTTGAGGCCGAGGCGAAGGATGCCGTATCCGGTGAGAGCATCGCGCCCCTTCTGCCATTGCTGCGTGAGCGGTTCCTCTGCGGCGAGGGAGACCTCGATGGCGCGAATCACTTTGGGGACGTCGTTGACGTGGATGGCGGCTGCGGCGGCTGTGTCGAGGCGGGTTAGCATGCGGTGGAGGTAGGCGGGGCCGCGGGTTGTGGCGAGTTTGCGGAGGCGTTCGCGCTGGCCGGGTTTCTGGGGTGGAGCGGCGAAGAGGCCGTCGATGAGTGCGCGGAGGTAGAGGCCGGTGCCTCCGGCGACTATTGGAAGGCGGCAGCGCGCACTGATGCCAGCGAGGGCTTCGCGGGCCTGACGGCTGTAGTTGCCTGCGGTGCAGGCCTGGTCGGGCCATGCGATGTCGATCATGTGGTGCTGGATGAGAGCGCGTTCTTCGCGGGAGGGCTTAGCGGTGCCGATCTCCATCTCGCGGTAGACGGCTACGGAGTCGCAGCTGACGATCTCGCCGTTGAACTCTTCGGCGAGACGTAGCGCGAGGGAGGTTTTACCGCTGGCAGTGGGACCGACGAGAACGATGAGCGGCTTGTTGGGCAGTGTCACCACAGCCGCCACCAACCCGGCGTGAACACGTTGTGGATGCCAGCGCGCAGCACACTGAAGATGAGGATAGCGAAGGCAAGCAGGAGGAGACCGCGTACCTGGCGACGACGTTCAGTCTGCCGGCGAGCTGTGAAGGGAGCGGACGGTGGTGGCATCGGGTTCGAAATGGCTAGGCGCGGTGTCGTCGAATGATGGCGAGCAGCATTATGGAAGAGGCTTGTTGGTCAGGAAGTCGATGCGTAGTTCGAGATTTGGGCCTTTGAAGTTGGCGGGCAGCGGTGGGAACTGTCCGACGCCGGTGATGCCGCCCCAACAGGCGCGGTCGATGGCGGTGTCCTGACTGGAGCCGTCGAGGTTCATGGCGGCGATGCGGCCGTCGGGAAGAATGGTGAAGCGAATGAGGGTCTCGCCCTGCTTGTTGAGCGGCGGACGCGCCTCCTCCGGGATCAGGGGGATCCAAGTGCGCTTGATGTCGCTGAGAATTCTGCGGATGTAGGGGCCGAAGTCGACGCCTTGCATATCGGAGAGGACTTCGACGCCGGTGCCCATGCCCTGGCGGCCACTCCCTGGGCCAGGGGAGTAGTCAGCCCCGCCACGGTCGTGGGCTGCGTCCTGCGCAGCTCGGCGGATAGCGTCGCCTGGGCTTTGATTTGGGTTGCCGAAGTTAGGCCGGGTGGGTGCGGGCTTCGGAGCTTCGACCAGGGCCTGTTGGGTCGGCTGGGGCGCGGGCGGAGGGGGCTGGGGTGCGGGCGGGGTCGGTGTAGCAGCTTGCGGCGCGGGCTGTGCCGGTTCAGGCTCAGGCTTGCGCATCGCTTGTAACTGCTGCAGGGTCTTTTGATCGAGTGGCCGCGTGGGGCTCTTTTCAGGAATCGCCTTCGGCTTTGGAGTGGGGCGGGAGAGATTCTTAGGTGAGTCAAGGAAGGTCAGCTGCTTGTCGCGCTCCTTAAGCACGTCGACGGGACTGATGAGCTTCGGCTGATGGAAGAGAACTCTAGGGCCGTAGAAGAGGAACCACACGATCCCCAGGTAGATGATGATCGAGATGTAAATGGATTCGCGGAAGCGCGCTTTGGAGCGTTCGTCGTCGAGTGAATCGAGGAGATGGATTAGCTCGTGTTCTTCGAGTTCGCCGAACCTGCCGGTGCGCACCTTAATTGGCTGGATGGGAGGGGCGGAGTTGGGCGGCGTCTCGAGGGAGGGCATGGGCTATCTAAGGTCTGACGGGTGCTGGAGGCGAAAGTTTCGTTTACAAGTAGATACAGCATTTCCGGTCGGGTGCCCCGGTTTGCATAGACCCTTCTATTTTCTCATTATTTAGTGCTCCTACGCCGAAGAAGCGTGCGGGCCGAAGTTTCTGAAAATGCAGTCGAAACCCGTACACTGGGATTGTGACCCAGAGTTTCCGATCCGATATTCGCGCAGTTGTGCTGACGATCAGCGACCGTTGCTCGCGCGGGGAGCAAGTGGACCTCTCGGGCCCGGCTGTTTGCCAATTGCTGGAGGCTGCCGGAGTGCGAACGATGACTACCGAAACGCTACCCGATGAGCTGGATTTGATTGCTGAGGGGTTGCGGCGTCATGCGGGGGATGCGGCCTTGATAGTGACTACCGGGGGGACCGGTCTGGCTCCACGTGATGTAACGCCTGAGGCTACGAAGCTGGTGTGTGAGAGGCTTATCGATGGACTAGCCGAGCGGATGCGTGCGGATGGATTGCTGCATACCTCCTTCGCTGCGCTGAGCCGTGCGGTGTGTGGGACGCTTGGAGGCACCCTGATTGTGAACCTGCCGGGAAGCCCGGCGGGAGCGAAGAGTTCGCTCCAGGCGATTCTGCCTGTGCTTCCGCATGCGCTTGATCTGTTGGCTGGGCGTACGGCTCATCCTGAGGCATCCTGGTCCAATGGGAATCAGCACTGAAGAGCGGGCGACAGGTAAAATGAGGCATACCTCGTGAAAATCCATCCTGTTGCACTCTTTCACAAACTGAACGCCTTGATGCTTGCTGCACTGAAGCCGCTTGGTGTCTGGGGAATCGGCGGTCTGGCGGTAATCGATTCGTCGACGATACCTGTGCCAATCGATGCTCTGCTGATCGACTATGTGGCGAATGACCACAAGAAGTTTCTGCTGTATTGCTTCATGGCGGCGTTGGGTTCGGCGGTCGGCAGCATGTTGCCTTATTATCTGGGGCGTGCAGGTGGGGAGCTGTTTCTATTGAAGCGGATCAACCGGCAGCGGTATGAGCAGTTGCGCGACAGGTTTGAGAAGCAGGAGTTTCTTGCCATTATGGTCCCGGCAATGATGCCGCCACCGATGCCGGTGAAGCTGTTTGAGTTCGCCTCCCTCGCTTCTTCCCGTACGAGCCTCTTGCAGCGCAACCTCCAGCATCGCGCGATACCGTTCGTTCTCCGTCATCTCATCCTTTCTTCGGTGGCGGTGGTACCTTCTTGCCTTCTTTACGAGCCTCAGACAAGCCAATCGCAATCGCCTGCTTTGGATTCGTCACCGTCTTCCCGCTGCGACCGCTCTTCAGCTTACCTTCTTTCATCGCCTTCATCTCGCGTTCAACATCCTTGCCCGCCGAAGGACTGTACTTCCTGGTGGAGCTCGACGCCGAACTCGACGTCGAACCCGACTTCTTTGCCGCTGTTTTCTTGACCGATTTCTTCGCTGCCTTCTTGGTCGCCATAGCTATTCTCCCTCAACTCTAGGAAGCTTCACGCCCCCAATCGAGTTGCATGAATAGCCATCACCAATGACGATCATCTCTTCGCACGCCGGCGTCGCCAAATCACAACTCCCGCCAGCACCAGCAACACGGCCCCGGCGATCAGCCGAACCTTCATCTTCTCCATCCACGACCGCGTCCTGCCCAGATCCCCCTCCTGCCAGGCAGCATGCACCGCGTTCAAGTCGGCCGGCAACCCAGGAATCGTAATCAAATTGAAATCTGTTACCGGCAACGATCCAAATATCCGTTCCGGCGCCGGCGGCGCTCCATTCCTGTCTTTCGGAATCGCCAGCATCATCGCATTCACCTCGGCATCGCGAGGATCATCGAACAACGCGCCATCCGCCGTATTCGGAAACAGCGTGTCATGCCCCGTCATCTTCTTCTCAATCGCCGCCACGCCATCCTGGCATACGCCCAACGGATAGTACCCGCCAAACGGCAGGTCCGGACGCCTCAAATGTTGATGCACAAACGCGACGATAAACGCACCCACCAGCCGCGTCACTTCCACTGCGTCGGCATCGCGATACTCATGCGCATGCCGTCCCAGCACCCACGCCTGGTCCAGCGTATCCATCGTACGAAACTCCGACTTCCCATCGATCCCGAAGTACCAACTCACATCTGCATTCACCTTCGGCCCGCGAATCGTCCACTCATACTCCGCATGGCTCACTGGCACCAGCAACGACCTATTCGTATCCGGAATCGCAATCTGCGAGTCCACGAAGAACGGCATCATCACATCCTGTCCCTTGAAGTGAAAGTGTCCAAAGTTCGCAAAGTAGCGCGCATCCGAAACCACTACTGTCTGACCAGTTGCCTGCAAAGCAGCGATGAGCTCTTCAGGTGAGTGGCTTTCATGGCCGATGAACTTCCGCTCCCAACTACCATCCTTCGTCTCGATCAACTTAGCCACAAACGGTGAAGCTCCCTCCAGCCCATTCAGACTCAGCCGATTCAGAACATCCGCCAATCGCTGGCTGTCCGGATGCATCGGCGCAAGCGTCGGATTCGCCACATCCCCCCGCACCACACCCGCCCCCATCTCCGTCACCAGCGCCTCATTCGACAACGAAGGCAACTTCGACGGCTCATCCAGGTTCACCGTCTCCGCCTTCTCCAGCGAATAGCTCCCCAGGTCGAGATACTCCTTGATCTCCCCTTTGTTCGCGACCGACGGCAACGGCTCATTCGGCGTCCCCGACGGCGTTCCCGGCGACGTGCCCGGATTCTTCGTTTCTATCTTCGAAATCACCCCGACCGCAGGGTTGACCTCCTGCATCGTCCAACCCGGAAACCGATCGATCCCCCGCCAGTCGTTCCCAAGAATCAGCTCGCGCAGGCGCTTGACGAGCCGCTGCGTCATCATCGCCGGCCCCTTTTTCCCACCCTCGTTCAGATGCGCGAGCAGTGCATCCGTAAAGCCCGGCGTAGCCGACAACTCGCGCATCATCCCCGACAGCAGAATCGTATTCGGTGGCATCGGTTCTTCCGGCACCACATACGGCGCCTCAGTTCGGCACGCAACAAGAGCCAGCAGAACGCTCACACAAATTCCGCGGCAGACACCTTTGGAAAAGCGGGCACGGTTTCGCATCCGCCCATTAAACCCTAATCCGCAAGTCCTGCCATCTGGTTATTCAACCAGTGCAGGCAGTTTGATGAAGCCACGTCAATATTGGGATGTGCCGAGCCCTCTATCTCTAGAGCGCATCCAGCTTCTTCACCACCAGCTCATTCAGCAGCGCAGGATTCGCCTGTCCCTTCGACAGCTTCATCACCTGCCCGACGAAGAAGGCAGCCACGGTCTTCTTGCCGCCGCGATACTGTTCCACCTGTTTCGGATTGGCCGCAATCACCTCGTCGATCATCGCCTCGATCGCACCCGTATCGGAGATCTGCTGCGGCTTCTCCCGCTTGTAAATCTCAGGAAAATCCTTGCCCTCCGCGAAGCTCATATCCAGCAACTGCTTCAGCATCTTGCTCGAAAGTTCGCCAGACTCCGCCAGATCCGCCGCCATCACCACGCCGTCCATACTCACCGGCGACTGCTCCGGCTCCAGATTCGCCAGCCTAAGCCGCATGGTCAACTCGCTCGTCAGCAGCGCCGCAACACGCTTCGGACTCTTCGCCTTCTTCGCTGCCGCCTCAAATCGGTCCGCAAACTCGCGCGTCGCCGTCAGCGTAGCCGCATCCTGAGCAGAGATCTCATACTCCGCAATCATCCGGGCTCGCCGAGCCTCAGGTAGCTCCGGCATCATCTTCAAAATCTCTGCCTGCCACTCCGCCCCCACCACCAACGGCGGCAAATCCGGCTCAGGAAAATAACGGTAATCATGCGCCTGCTCCTTACTCCGCATCGAGTAAGTCCGCCCCTCAGCAGAATTCCAAAGCCGCGACTCCTGCACCACGCGTCCGCCATCCTCAAGCACGCCAATCTGCCGCTCGATCTCGTACTCCACCGCCGCGCGAATATACCGGAAGCTGTTGACGTTCTTCACTTCAGCCTTAGTGCCAAACTCCTTCGCACCTTTCAGCATCACGCTGACATTCGCGTCGCAACGCAACGACCCCTCTTCCATGTTGCAATCACTAACGCCGGTGTACAGCAGGATTTCCTTAAGCTTCGTAAGGTACTCAAACACTTCATCCGCAGTCCGCAGATCGGGTTCACTCACAATCTCCACCAGCGGCGTCCCGCACCGGTTCAGATCGATGTACGTCTTCGACACCGAATCCGGAAACCCGTCATGCAGGCTCTTGCCCGCATCCTCTTCCATGTGCAGCCGCGTCACGCCAATCCGCTTCGTAATCGCCGCACCACTCGCATCGAATGCCGGAACCTCGATCCACCCATGCTCCGCGATCGGCTTATCGTACTGCGATATCTGGTACCCCTTCGGCGAGTCCGGATAAAAATAGTTCTTCCGCGAAAAAATACTGGTCTCGCGAATCTCGCAGTTGATCGCCTTCGCCGCCAGCACGGCATACTCCACCGCCTTGCAGTTCAGCACCGGCAACGCCCCCGGCAACCCCAGGCAAGTCGGACAAATATGCGTATTCGGCTCGCCACCATACTTGTTCACGCAGCCGCAAAACGCCTTCGTCTCAGTCAAAAGCTGAACGTGTACCTCCAACCCGATCACGGGCTGGTATTTGGCAAGAATCTCAGGAGAAATCACGGTAGCGGTCGCCATTCGTACTAATCTTACCAGCGTCAAACCACCCAACATGCCTCTCCCAACCAGGCTGGCACAATGAAAATCCGGCAATCCCGCCCCGACTCGCAAAAGCGCAGAAACTTGACAGACCCGATACTCTGAAACGAGGTGAGAGACTGAAGATGGCTTCTTCGTTTCACTGAAGCGAATATCGAAGTCCAACCTGATGTCTTTTGTTTCTTAGACTTTGCACGCTTTTGCCGGGGGAGGGGGGGAGGGTCAGTCATGCCGGACGCGAAATCAAACACCGTGTCGCAGCCCGGGAACCTCCCCGTGAGAGAATCCGCAAACCGGCCTCTCGAGAATCAGGACTCATCCATGCAGGAAAGTCTCGCCCGACAGATCCCTCCTCCAAAAACGCGCAGCTATGGAGTCGACTCCCGCCACCTCCTCCCCATGCTCCGCGACCTCCTCGAATTAGCCACCGTTCGCCTCGCCAACAAAAAAACCCGCCGTCACGTCATCCAACTCGGCCGCAGCGTCCGCCAGCACGCCTTCGACGCTCGCGATACCCTCCCCATCATCGATCACCCCGCTCTCGCCACCTTCCTCGGCTGCACCGACCCCCGCGAGATCCTCCTCCCCCCCATCGACACCATCAGCCTCTCCGGCCTCGGCTTCGTGGTCCCCTACACCCTCCTCGCAACCATCGTCAGCGCGATTCGCCCCAAAAAAGTCTTCGAGACCGGAACCTTCCGCGGCGTCGGCACTCTCACCATTGCGCTCAACGCTCCCGATGCCGACGTCTACACTCTCGATCTCCCCGAGCAATACACCGACGCAGAAGTCGCAACCCTGAGCAAAGGCGACAAAGAGTGGGTCCGGCTCTCCCGCACGTCCACCGGCTTCGCTTTCCTCAACCACCCCGCAGCAAACCGCATCCACCAGCTCCGCGGCAACTCCCTCACCTTCACTCCACCCGATTTTCTAGCCAACACCGACCTCTGCTTCATCGACGGCGGCCACTCCTACGAGTGCATCAAGGCCGACACCGAGACGGCACTCAATATCCTCTCTCCCAACGGCGTCATCGTCTGGGACGACTACGCCTGGTTCATCGACGGAGTCAGCCACTACCTCACCGAACTCAGCAGGACGCTCCCGCTTTACCGTATCGCCGGAAGCCAACTCGTCATCTACAACCGCAATCAAGCCCCAGAAAAGCCCAGCTCATAGGAAGAAGACCAAGCACCCTATGGAACCCGTCACTCACTTCCTGACCGGAGCCTGCCTCGCCCGCGCCGGCCTCAACCGCAAGGCAGCTTACGCCACCGTCGCCATGACACTCGCAGCCGAGGCTCCCGACCTCGACACCCTCTGGTCAATCGACGGCCCGATCGCCGCCTTCCAGCATCACCGCGGATGGACCCACACCTTCCTCGGTATCCCATTTGAGGCCGCGATCGTCGTTGGCGCAATCTGGCTCTTCCACCGTTGGCGCACCCGGCGATCAAATCCCGGCAAATCGCCCCACGCCCCCGTGCGCTGGGGCCTGCTCTACTGCCTCTGCCTCATCGCTCTTCTGAGCCACCTGCTACTGGACTGGACCAACAACTACGGCCTCCGCCCCTTCTTTCCCTTCAATCCCCGCTGGTACTCCGGGTCTTTCGTCTTCATCGTCGAGCCTGTGCTTTTACTCATCCTGCTGGTCGCTCTCATCGCCCCATCCCTCTTCGGTCTCATCAACACCGAAGTAGGCGTGCGCAAACAGGCATTCCGGGGACGCGGCTGGGCCATCGCAGCTCTCCTTGCGATGACAGCGCTCTGGACAGTCCGATTCTTCCAGCACCAGAAGGCCCTTCGACTCGCCCAGAACGCTGAGTACAACGGCGCACCCGTTCTACGCGTCGCAGCCGACCCCTATCCCATCAACCCCTTCCACTGGCAGACCGTCACCGAAACCCCGCAGTCGTATCAAATCTCCACCGCCAACACCTTCAACAACACCATCGCAACGGGCAGCCAGGCCGAGACCATCTACAAACCGCCCACCACCCTGGCAACTCTCGTCGCCAAACGCAGCTGGCTCGGCGAGGTCTATCTCGACTGGTCACAATATCCCGTTGTCATGGAAACCGGCATCGATCCCGACGGCCTCACCACCGTATCCTTCCGCGACCTGCGCTTCCTCGAAGACACGGTGCTATATCGCGCGCGAGGAGACGCTCCCCCACTCTCCGGCACGGTCTATGTGAACTCGGATCGCCGCATCGTTCGAATGGAGTTCAACGGCCACGTCCAGGACTAGGCAAAGAATCCCAGCTATTCCTCTTCAACCGGTAGACTCGTCCCCCGCCGCCGATCGAAAACCTTGCGCAGC
>Ga0206911_1184_pt1 | contig 13152 bp, 6 predicted proteins | sample Alteio_BWOrgHeat_74_FD_152956 | JGI IMG/M metagenome (GOLD analysis project Ga0206911, IMG submission 152956) | Enriched cells from forest soil in Barre Woods Harvard Forest LTER site, Petersham, Massachusetts, United States -... | ecosystem: Environmental > Terrestrial > Soil > Temperate forest > O...
CAAATAGAAAACTGCGGCCAACCCAGCGCTCGCACTGCCTGTTCTGTCAAAATCCGCTTCCTCTACCAAGTCCTTCGCGCATTCCCTCCGCAGCAAGTCTTCGCGCAGACCCTCCTCGCCTTCGAAGTCGCCTCGCAGGATCCTCGCGTCGTCGGCCTCAACTTCGTCCAACCTGAAGACTCCTACATGTCCATGTCCGAGTACCACCGTCAGATGCTCATGCTCGACTATCTTCACAGCGTCTACCCCAATGTTCACATCAGCCTTCACGCAGGCGAACTCGCCCCCGGCCTCGTCCCTCCCGACGGCCTTCGCTTTCACATCCGCGAAGCAGTCGACCTCGGCCACGCTGAACGCATCGGTCACGGCGTCGACGTCATGTACGAGAACGAGCCGCAATCTCTATTAAGGGAGTTGGCCGCGCGTCACATCATGGTAGAGATTAACCTCACCTCCAACGAAGTCATCCTCGGCGTCAACGGACCATGGCATCCGCTCCCGAGCTACCGTGCCGCCGGTGTCCCCATCGCCCTCTCCACCGACGACGAAGGCGTGTCCCGCATCGACCTCACCACCGAGTACACCCGCGCCGCGCTGGACTTCAATCTCTCCTACCTCGATCTCAAAGCCTCGGCCCGCGCCAGCATCGAACACAGCTTTCTTCCCGGCGCCAGCCTCTGGCAGCAACCTGACCGCTACACCGCCGTTGCAGCCTGCGCAGGCCAACCTCTGGGCGCAGCAAACCCAACTCCCAAATGCCTCAGCTTCCTTCAGTCCAGCGAGAAAGCCGCGGAGCAATGGCAATTGGAACACCGTTACGACCTGTTCGAATCCTCCTTGCCTTGAGCGATGCGGGCAGCGAATCTCCTGCTGCAATATCCACGGACCGCGCTAGACTCATCTCGAGAGCACGTCCATGAAAATATTCGTCTTTACACTCGTCCAGCTCCTTCTTTTCCTTTTTGTCTTTTTCGTCGGCTCCGTTCTGCCGCCGTTCCACTTCGAACACGTCATTATCGCCACGCCAGGCTTTAGCCGCAGCTTTATCGCGGACGGCCTTCTGTTGATGTTCGCCCTCTACGTCCTTATCGTCCTCGTTGAGGTCTTGCGGAAACGGCTACGCATCTCAACGCCGTGGACCACACTCGCGTTTATCCTCGCCGTTATCTTCGGGCTTATGATGAAGTTCGGCTTCATAACCAAATCGGCGTTCTAGAGCATTCCATGCCAGACGATTTTCTGAAGCTTCTCGGCGAATCGCAGCGCACGCTGGACGAAGGTTTTGCCCACCTCCCGCCCAACCCCGCAACTCCGCTCGGTGAATCCGCGTCCGAGATCCTGCAGACAGTTGCAACGCGCCTTCAGGACAACTACCCTTACGGCCACCCTCTCTACGCCGGTCAGATGTTGAAGCCGCCCCATCCCATCGCCCGCGCCGCCTACGCGCTGGCCATGTCTGTCAATCCAAACAACCACGCCCTCGACGGTGGCCGTGCCAGCTCCGCCATGGAGATCGAAGCAGTAGCCGCGCTCGCGAACATGTTCCACCTGCCTCAGCATCTCGGACACCTCAGCAGCGGAGGCACCTTCGCCAATCTCGAAGCCCTGTGGGTCGCGGGCCAACTCGCCCACACCTCCAACGGCGAGCCAATGGCGGTCGCCGCCTCCGACCAGGCCCACTACACTCACAGCCGCATCAGCGGAGTTCTCGGTCTGCCCTTCATCTCCATTCCTTCCGACGACCGAGGCCGCATGGACCTCACCATCCTCGAATCCTTACTCGAGACAAACAAGATCGGCACGGTCGTCGTCACCTTAGGCACCACCGCCATCGGCTCCGTCGACCCGCTCGACAAGATCCTTGCTCTCCAGCACAAATACACCTTCCGCATCCACGTCGACGCTGCCTATGGCGGTTACTTCACCCTCGCCCAAAACCTCTCCCCTGAAACCCGCGCCGCATTCGACGCCATCCCCCACGCCGACTCCATCGTCATCGACCCGCACAAGCATGGACTCCAGCCCTACGGCTGCGGCTGCGTTCTCTTCCGCGATCCCGCCGTCGGCCGCCTCTATAAACACGATTCCCCTTACACCTACTTCTCCTCGAAGGATCTCCACCTCGGCGAAATCTCCTTGGAGTGTTCCCGCGCCGGAGCCTCCGCCGTCGCCCTCTGGGCCACCCAGCAACTGCTCCCTTACACCCCTGGCAGCCCCTTCGCCCAAGGTCTAGAATCCGGCCACACCGTCGCCCTCAAACTCTACGAGCGCCTCAGCCAATCGCCGCACTTCCTCATCCCGATCGCTCCACCCCAACTCGACATCGCCTTCTGGGCCGCCCGCGCCGCCACCCCCGAGGCATCCTCCGCTCTCGCCCAGCGCATCTTCGACGAAGCCGCCACGCGCGACCTCCACTTGGCTCTCGCCAAGCTTCCGATGTCCTTTTTTCCACAAAATTCCTGGCAAGATTCAAATCGATCCGGTGAACAATACAGCGTCACCTGTCTGCGTTCCGTGCTGATGAAACCCGAGCATCTCCTTTGGTTAGACCACTTGTGGCAACGTCTTGATGCCGCTGCGGTTGCGTCAATCGGGTCAATACCCCGATAGAACCAGCCGAGGTAACCATAGGTTCTATCTAAATCGTTTAAACGGTTTGCTAAAATTCAGCCAGATTCGATGTTCCACCAGCTCTCATCACCGGATGTAGTGCAATATATCCTTCCAGTGGATGGAGAGAGCCAGCATCGCGTCCATACTATGCTCCTCATGCAGCGCCGGCTCGGATGAGAAAAGGAACAATCACCGCATGACTCTCGCCTCCCCTCTCACCTTGTCTTCAGCACCCGATCTTTCCACCCGCACCGTTGCCTACTTCTCCATGGAGATCGCTCTCTCCCCGTCGCTGCCCACCTACTCGGGCGGTCTCGGCATGCTAGCCGGCGACACTCTCCGTTCTGCCGCAGACACCTCCGCCCCCATGGTCGCCATCTCGCTCGTCCATCGCCGCGGCTACTTCCGTCAGAAGCTCTCCGATGTGGGCCAGCAGACCGAGACCGACGTTCCCTGGTTCCCCGAGACCGCGCTTCCCAGCGCCAATCAGATCATCGCCCTCACCATGCAGGGCCGTCAGATCCTCGTCCGCGCCTGGCGCTTCGACGTCGTCGGCATCACCGGCCACGTTATCCCCGTCTTCCTGCTCGACACCGACGTCGAAGGCAACGACCCCTGGGACCGCCGCCTCACCGATCACCTCTACGGCGGCGACACCTACTACCGCCTCTGTCAGGAGACCGTTCTCGGCCTCGGGGGCGTAGCTCTACTCGACGCCCTCGCCTGTAAACCCAAGGTGTACCACATGAACGAGGGCCACGCCGCCCTCCTCACCATCGGCCTCCTGGAAGATCATCTCGCCGGTGCTCCCCTCAAGGACGCCACAGAAGCGGACATCGACTATGTTCGCCAACAGTGCGTCTTCACCACACACACTCCCGTCCCCGCCGGCCACGATCAGTTCGGCATCGATCAGATGTACCAGGTCCTAGGCCACGACCGCGCCTCCGCCATCGACCAGTTCGGATGCCTCCACAATGGCCTCATGAACATGACCTACATCGCCCTGCGATTCTCGCGATTCGTCAACGGCGTCGCCATGCAGCACGGCAAGGTCTCCCAGAAGATGTTCCCTGAGTACAAGGTCTACTCCATCACCAACGGCGTCCACGCCGCCACCTGGCTTTCCCCGCAGTTTCAGGAACTCCTCGACGGCGAAATCCCCCACTGGCGCACCGACAACCAATATTTCCGCTCTGTCTATGGCATCGACCCGGCCCGCATCTCCGCCGCTCACAACAAAGGCAAACTTCGCCTCTTCGGCACGATAGCCAAGCGCACCGGCCACCACTTCAATCCCAACGTCCTCACCCTTGGTTTCGCACGCCGCGTCGCAACTTACAAGCGCGCCAGCCTGCTCCTGCACGACCCCGAACGCCTCGTCGCGATCGCCAAGAAGATCGGGGGCCTCCAGATTCTTTACGCCGGCAAAGCCCACCCCGCTGACAACGCCGGCAAGGGCCTCATCAAGGACGTCTACGCAGCGGCCGCCAAGCTCAACTCCTCGGCCCTCAAGATCTACTACGTCGAGAATTACGACTGGGAGCTAGGTGCTCTCCTCACCCAGGGTGTCGACGTCTGGGTCAACACTCCCCGCCGCCCCTACGAGGCCTCCGGAACCTCCGGCATGAAGGCGGCGCTCAACGGCGTCCCCTCACTCTCCATCCTCGACGGCTGGTGGATCGAAGGTTGCGCTGAGAACACTACCGGCTGGGCCATCGAAGACGGCGAAACCGAAGCTGCCGAAGCCAACAGCCTCTACGAAAAGCTCGAAAAGTCCATCGCGCCTATGTACGCCAACCCGCACGCATGGTCGCGCATGCAGCAACACTGTATTGCCATCAACGGCAGCTTCTTCAACACTCACCGCATGCTGGCCCAGTACTTCGAAAACTCCTACTTCCCCCACACCCAGGTAGCTAAACTTCCAGGCAGCCCCCTCGACCGCCGCCGTTCCAGCGACGTCCTCGTCCCCGAGCCCGCCCTGGTCTAAGCAACCCATCACACATCATCAAAAGGCAACGACGAAAAAGGTCGTCGCCTTCTTTTCTTGCCCAGCCCACAAATAAACGGGTGCCCCATCCTTCGCGCCTTTGCGAAGGGTGGGACGTAAAACGCCACCCCAAGCTCTTGCTTTGGCCGTTGCCTCTCTTGTTGTCATCCCCGAAGGGGATCTGCTTCTGCCGTACTACTAATCCCCAGCCACAACCTGCGGCACTCCACGCCCCGCCTTACGCCAAGACCCCGCGCGCGCAAACCGGCCGCGCACCCGGTCAAAGAACAAATAAACCACCGGCGTAGTAAACAGTGTCAGCGCCTGCGACACAATCAACCCGCCCACTATCGTGATCCCCAGCGGCCGCCTCATCTCCGCGCCCGCTCCATGGCCCAACGCCAGCGGCAGCCCACCCAACAACGCCGCCATCGTCGTCATCATGATCGGCCGAAACCGCAACACGCAAGCCTCATAGATCGCCTCTTGCGGGGTCTTCCCATGCTGCCTCTCCGCCACCAGCGCAAAGTCGATCATCATAATCGCGTTCTTCTTCACAATCCCGATCAGCAGAATAATCCCGATCATCGCGATCACGCTCAAATCCACCTTGAACAAAAGCAGCGCCACAATCGCACCCACACCCGCCGAAGGCAGCGTCGACAGAATCGTCAGGGGATGAATAAAGCTCTCATACAGAATTCCCAGCACGATATACACCGCAATCAGCGCTAGCAGAATCAACCACGGCTCGCTCGAAAGCGAATCCTTGAACGCCTGCGCCGACCCAGCGAATCCACCATGGATCGCCGCCGGCATCCCAATATCTACTCGAGCCTGCTGAATCGCCTGCGTCGCCTCACTCAACGACGCCCCCGGCGCCAAATTAAACGACAACGTCGTCGCCGGAGACTGCGACTGGTGGTTCACCGCCAGCGGAATTCGTTGCGTCTCAAAGTGCGTCACCGCCGACAGTGGAACCATCGCTCCCGTCGTGCTCTTCACATAAATATTCTTCAGCGCATCCGGGTCCCGCTGAAACTCATCCGCCACCTCCATCACCACGTGATACTGGTTCAGCGGCATATACGTCGTGGAAACCTGCGCTTGCGAAAATGCATCCGACAGCGTCGCATCAATCGTCAACGGCGAAACCCCAAGCCGGCTCGCCGTCGCCCGGTCAATCACCAACTGCCCACGCAACCCCAGCTGCTGCTGGTCGGTCGCAACATCCTTGATCTGCGGCAGCTTGTCCATTGCGTCCTTCAGCTTCGGCCCCCACTCATTCAGGTCCTTCAAGCTGTCCGCTGTTAACGTGTACTGGTACTCCGTCGCCGTATTCCGCCCGCCGATCCGCAGATCCTGAAACGCCTGCAAATAAAGCGTCGCACCTGGCATATTGCTCACCTGGGGCCTTAGCCGGTTCACAATCACCTGCGCCGTATCGCCCTTCTTCAGCCGTTCCGCATCCGGCTTCAACGACATGAACATGAAGCCCGCGTTCGCGTTGCCACGCCCTCCTGCAAACGCCGTCACATCCTGGACTCCGGGGTCTTTCCCCACGATCGCCGCCAGCTCCAGCACTTTCTTCTTCATTTCCGGGAAGGAAACATCCTGCTGCCCCTGTACCTGCCCTCCGATGCGTCCGGTGTCCTGTTCCGGAAAGAACCCTTTCGGCACAAGGATGTACAGAAAAACATTCAGCACAAATGTCAGCACCGTAATCGTCAACACCAGCTTCTGATGCTGCAGCACCCAGCGCAAACCACGCTCATACTCCGAAGCCATCCACTTCAGCACCCGCTCCCCGGCGCGATAAAACCACCCGTGCCGCCGCGCATCATGCGCCTGCAGAAACTTCGCGCTCAACATCGGAGTCGTCGTCAGCGAAACCACCAGCGAAACCATAATCGCCACCGACAGCGTCACCGCGAACTCACGGAATAGCCTCCCCACAATCCCGCCCATCAGCAGAATCGGAATGAACACCGCAATCAGCGACGTGCTCATCGACAGCACCGTGAACCCGATCTCCTTCGACCCCAACATCGCCGCCTTGAACGGCTTCATCCCCGCTTCAAGATGTCTGCTGATGTTCTCGATCACCACAATGGCATCATCCACCACGAATCCCGTCGAGATCGTCAGCGCCATCAGCGACAAATTATCCAGCGTATATCCCAGCAGATACATCACCGCGAAGGTCCCCAGCAAACTCAACGGCACCGCAACCGTAGGAATCAGCGTCGACCGCACCTCCCGCAGGAACAGGAACACCACCATGATCACCAGCATGATCGAAATGATCAGCGTCCGCGTCACATCCCTCACCGAAGCGCGAATCGTCGTCGTCCTGTCCAGCGCAACATGCACTTGAATCGCCGGCGGTATCGACGCCTCCAGCATCGGCAGCATCTTCTTTACGTTGTCAACGGTCTGAATCACATTCGCCGTCGAGTTCTTGAACACAACCACTAGGATCGCCGGCTTGCCGTTGAACACACCCGTCGCATGCACATCCTCAACGCTGTCGGTGACCTTCGCCACATCCTCGATCCGCACAATCCCATGCGCCGCCCCTGCCCCCACGGCCGGAGCGCTCGCCACACCGCCGCTACCCGGAGTCGTGGCCGCGGGCAAGTTCGCCACCGCGCTGGCCACCGACGCAGGCAACCCCGTCCGTGCCGGAGCCGAACTCACCGGCCCCCGGTCCGTCGCCACAATCAGCGGCGCATACGCCGCCGCGCCAAACAACTGGTCCGACGCGCTAATGCTCCATCGCCGAGTGTCGTCCTGCAGATACCCCTTCGGCTGGTTCACATTCACCGTGCCAATCGCCGCCCGCAGCGCCTCCAGCCCAATCCCGTAGTGCGCCAGCTGCATCGGATTCGCCTCAATCCGCACGCCCGGCTTCGCGCTTCCGCCGCACCACGTCTGCCCCACCCCTGGCACCTGCGCAATCTTCTGCGCCAGAATGCTGTCGCAAGCGTCATAAAGCTGCGGCACGTTCATCGTGTCTGAAGTCAGCGCCAGAATCATGATCGGCGAGTCCCCCGGGTTCACCTTGTAGTACCCCGGATTGCTCGGCAGATTCGCCGGCAACTGGCTCCGCGCTGCATTGATCGCCGCCTGCACATCCCGCGCTGCCCCATTGATATCCCGGCTCAGGTCGAACTGCAGCACAATCCCCGTCGACCCCGTCGAAGAGTACGACGTCATCTCATTAATCCCAGCGATCTTCGAGAACTGCCGCTCCAGCGGCGTCGCCACCGACGAAGCCATTGTCTCCGGATCGGCACCCGGCAGACTCGCACCCACTGAGATGACAGGGAACTCCACCTGCGGCAGACTGGCCACAGGCAGCAGCGTATACGCGACCGCACCCGCCAGAATCACCGCCGCCGACATCAAAAATGTCGCTACCGGCCGCCGAATAAATGGTGCTGAAAAATGCATAGTTCCTAATCCCTACAAGCAGCCCCTACGTCATCAATCCGCAGACATCGCATGCGCAGGCATCTCAATCTCACTCTTCCGCGTCCGCCGTCCCAGCCGGTCAAAGAAGAGATAAACTACTGGCGTCGTAAACAGCGTCAACACCTGCGACACAATCAATCCGCCCACAATTGTGATACCCAGCGGCCGCCTTAACTCACTTCCCGTGCCGGTTCCCAAAGCCAACGGCAACCCGCCCAACAGAGCAGCCATCGTCGTCATCATGATCGGCCGGAACCGCAGCAGACAAGCCTGATAGATCGCCTCCGTCGGCATCAATCCCTGCTCCCGCTCAGCCTCCAGTGCAAAGTCAATCATCATGATCGCGTTCTTCTTCACAATGCCGATCAGCAGAATAATTCCGATCAGCGCAATCACGCTCAGGTCCACATGAAACAGCAGCAGCGCCAGAATCGCTCCAACACCTGCCGACGGCAGCGTCGACAGAATCGTAATCGGGTGAATATAGCTCTCGTACAACACACCCAGCACAATGTAGACGACGATCAGCGCAGCCAGAATCAGCAGCGGCTCATTTTCCAGCGACGCCTCAAATGCCCGTGCAGATCCCTGGAACTCCGCATTCACGCTGGGCGGCGGATTCAACTCAGCCCTCGCTTTATTCACCGCATCCACCGCATCGCCAATCGACTTGCCCGGAGCAAGGTTGAACGAGATCGTCACCGCAGGGAACTGACCCTGATGACTGATTACCAACGGCGTCTGCTTCTCCTCAAAATGCGTAAATGCCGAAAGCGGCACCTGTGTCCCATTCGAACTCTTCACATAAATGTTGCCGAGCGAATCCGGATTCCGCTGAAACTTCGGAGCTACCTCTAGCACCACGTGATATTGGTTCTGCTGCGTAAAGATCGTCGACACCTGCCGCTGCGCAAATGCATCATCCAGCGTGTCGTCGATATTCTGCGGCGTAATCCCCAGCCGCGAAGCCGTATCGCGATCGATCACCAGGCTCGCCTCAAGCCCGCCCAACTGTTCATCGCTCGCGACATCGCTCAGAATCGGAATCGTCTTCAGCTTGGCCACCATCTTGTCGGTCCAAACCGCCAGTTCTTCCACATTCGCATCTTCCAGCGAGTACTGATACTGCGTCCGGCTCACGCGATCTTCCACCGTCAGATCCTGCAGTGGCTGCAGAAAACACTGAATCCCATCCACCTTTGCTACCTTCGGCTCCAGCCGCTGAATCACTTCCAGCGCCGACGACTTCCTCAACTCGCGATCCTTCAAGTTGATCTGAATGCGCCCGCTGTTCAACGTCGAATTTGTCCCATCGATCCCGATGAACGACGAAACGCTCTCCACATCCTTATCCTGCAAAATCACACGAGCCAGCGCCTGCTGTCGCGAACTCATCGCGCTGAAGCTGACCGTCTGCGGAGCTTCCGTTATCCCCAACAGCACACCCGTATCCTGCACCGGAAAGAACCCCTTCGGCACAATCCAGAACAGATACACCGTCAGCAAAAACGTACCCAGTGTCACCAGCAGCGTCATCGTCTGATGCCGCAGCACAAACCGCACGCCCACCGCGTACTTCGCAATCACATAGTCAAAAAACTCTTCGCTCTTCCGGTAGAACGTCGTCTGCTGGCTATCTGGTTTATGCTTCAGCAGCTTCGCCGACATCATCGGCGTCAGCGTCAGCGACACCAGCGCCGAGACCAGAATTGTAACCGCCAGGGTTACAGCAAACTCGCGGAACAGCCGCCCCACAATATCGCCCATGAACAGCAGCGGTATCAACACCGCGATCAAGCTCACCGTCAACGAAACAATCGTGAACCCAATCTGTTCGGAGCCCTTCAACGCAGCGTCCAGCGGCGAATCGCCCTGCTCCAGATATCGCGAGATGTTTTCGATCATCACGATCGCATCGTCCACCACAAATCCCGTGGAAATAGTCAACGCCATCAGCGACAGGTTATTCAGACTGTATCCCAGCAGGTACATCACCCCGAACGTGCCAACAATCGAAAGCGGCACCGCCACCGAAGGAATCACCGTCGCAGCAAACGACCGCAGAAACAGGAATATCACCATCACGACCAGTCCAATGGTGAGGATCAGCGAGAACTTCACATCCTTCACCGATGCACGAATCGTATTCGTCCGGTCCGTCAGAATCTGCAGGTTCACCGTCGCCGGCATCGACGACCGCAGCTGCGGCAGAATCTTCTGCACCTCATCCACCACGCCGATGATGTTCGCCCCCGGCTGCCGCTGGATGTTCACAATCACCGCCGGCTGCAGCGTCGCAGGCTTCGCCGGTTGTCCATCCTGCGGCTCGCGCGCCGACGTCCCCGTCCACGCCGCCTGGAAAAGATTCTCCGCGCTGTCCACCGCATTCGCCACATCCGACAGCCGCACCGGAGACCCATTCCGGTACGCAATAATCACATTGTTGTAGCCCGCACTCGATGGAATCTGATCGTTCGCGCCAATCGTGTACGACTGAGTCGCTCCATTCAGATTGCCCTTCGCCTGATCCACATTCGCCGTCCCCACCGCAGTGCGAATGTCCTCAAGACTCAACCCATAGTTCGCCAGCGCCGTAGGATTCGCCTGAATCCGTACCGCCGGCTTCTGCCCTCCATTGATCGACACCAGCCCCACGCCCGAGAGCTGCGAGATTTTCTGCGCGATCACCGTGTCCGCAAGATCCTCCACCTGCGACAGCGGCAGCGTATCGCTCGTCAGCGCCAGCGTCATAATCGGCGCATCCGCCGGGTTCACCTTGCTATAAACCGGTGGATTCGGCAAATCCTTCGGCAGATAACTGAACGCCGCATTGATCGCCGCCTGCACATCCTGCTGCGCCACATCAATCGACTCCTCCAGCGAGAACTGCAGCGTAATCACGCTACCCCCGCCCGAACTCGTCGACGTCATCTGGCTCAGCCCCGGTATCTGTCCAAACTGCCTCTCCAGCGGAGCCGTCACCGACGAAGCCATCACCTCCGGACTAGCCCCCGGATAAAACGTCTGCACCTGGATCGTCGGGTAATCTACCTGCGGCAGCGCCGACACCGGCAGTTGCACGTACGCAACAAACCCCGCAAGCAAAATGGCCACCATCAGAAGCGAGGTGGCCACTGGCCGAAGAATAAATGGCCTTGAAGGGCTCATCGAAGCGGGGCTCATCGAAGCCGGGCTCATCGAACTCATGAAGGCTGCCTCGACGGATCAGTTGCGGCATTCAACTCCGCTGTCGTCCCAGCTTTAGCAGGCGCCGTCTTCGGAAACACCTTGCTTCCGTTCTTCAGCTTCTCCTGCCCATCCACCACAATCTGGTCGCCGGCCTTCACGCCGCCCGTCAGAATTACTTGCGCCCCTTCGGTCAACTCCACATTCACAGTCTGAGCCAGAACGTAGTAGTCCGACTGATTCTCCGCCAGCTCCGGCAGCGGCCTGTCCGTGTCCTTCTTCTTCTCCACTAAATCCGCCGGCGGCTGCCCCTGTTTCAGCAGATAAACGAAGTTCCCCTGCGATCCAGTCTGTAGCGCCGCCGCAGGAATCACAATCGCATTCTGCTTCTCCTGCAAAATCAAACGCACATTCACAAACTGATTCGGAAACAGAGCCCCATCCTGGTTTGGAAAGACAGCCTTCGCCTTCACAGTTCCGGTCGCGGTATCAATCTGGTTGTCTACGGTCAGCAGGTTCCCGCTCGCAAGGTGCGTCGAAGCGGCACGATCAAACGCCTCCACTGCCAGCCTTGCTCCCCCGCGTGTCCGTTTCAGCACCTCGGGCAACTGATCCTCCGGCAGCGTAAAGATCACCGAAATCGGCTGCAACTGCGTCACCACCAGCAAACCATTTGTGTCCGAAGCATGAACAATATTGCCCGGATCAACTTGCCGCAGGCCCACCACTCCATTAATTGGCGACAGAATCTTCGTATATCCCAGGTTCACCTTCGCCGCTTCAATCGCCGCCTGATCCGCAGCAATCGAACCCTCCGCCTGCCCAGCGTTCGAAGCCTGCAACTGCTGGCTCTCCTTCGACACCACGCCCGCCGCCTGCAATGCGCTATACCTCGCCGCCTCCGCGCGTGCATTCACGGCATTCGCCTGGTCCTTCACCAACTGTCCCTGCGCCTGTTCCAGCGCCGCCTGGTACGGCTTCGGATCGATCTCCGCCAGCACCTGTCCCTGCCGAACCGCCTGCCCCTCCTGCACCGGCACCAGCATCAGCTGTCCATCGACGCGGCTCTTGATCGTCACTGTGTTGTAAGCCGTCACCGTCCCCAGCGCCGTCAGAAAGATCGGCATCGTCTTCTGCTGCACCGCCGACACCTGCACCGGAGTCGGCCGGTCCGCCTGCGCCGCCATGATCTGCTGAACCGAGTCCTGCTCCTTCGCATTGCTGCGAATCTTCCACACCGCTGCTCCGACCGCCGCCACAATCACCAGCAGCACGATCCACTTCCGCGCAGCCGAACCCTTCGGCGACTTCGGCTCATCCGGAGTGGGCAGTTTTACCATCGGCTCATTCGCCGGAGACCCGAACTTCGAGTCCTGTTCAGTTATCTGCGCTGACAACATAGGTGCGCTCTCACTTCTCATTCAGAATTTTCAATAGGTAGATCGTTTTGATTACAGTGTTAGATACTCCAAGGATACTTGATAATGGCCTTGGCCGCCTATGCAGCTACCCGGGACCGCAGTGCGCCACCGGCGTTTATTCACGCTATCTTTATCCAACTATTCGTTTAGACGTAAGGAAGGACACTTTTGCCCATCCCGCCCTCCGCATCCGGCCCCGCTCCACTCCCGGTTCTCTGCGTCGACCTGGACGGAACCCTCGTCAAATCAGACACTCTCCACGATTCAGCCCTTGCCGTCGCCCGCCACCGTCCAGCCGCGCTCTTGAGCATCCCCGGCTGGCTCGCCCAGGGCAAAGCCGCCTTCAAGCGCCACCTCGCCAACACCGTTCAGCTCGACGTCACCCACCTCCCCTACAACCGCGAACTCCTCCAATATCTCGAACAGCAACGCTCGACCGGCCGCCCAATCTACCTCGCCACC
>Ga0206911_1159_pt1 | contig 13151 bp, 7 predicted proteins | sample Alteio_BWOrgHeat_74_FD_152956 | JGI IMG/M metagenome (GOLD analysis project Ga0206911, IMG submission 152956) | Enriched cells from forest soil in Barre Woods Harvard Forest LTER site, Petersham, Massachusetts, United States -... | ecosystem: Environmental > Terrestrial > Soil > Temperate forest > O...
CGCTAAAAAGCTTCGTACAGCCGGCTCGGCATTCCCTTCAGATGTTTTTCTGGCTAGAGCAAATACGGTTCTCCCAAGAACGTAATCTCCGGATCCAAGCGCCTCCGGAGTGGGTCCGACTGCGCCTCCCGAAGCGGCAATATCAAGGACCTTAACGTTTGATCCAACTGCATCTAGAGTCGTCAGGCCAAGCCCGCTAAGATCGTGTTGCACCTCTCGAAATATCCGGCTGGCAGCATTCGGAGTGTCCGGCGCTGCCTTGTAATTGCACGCCCATCGCGGATGGTCCCCCATGGCGGCAACGGCGAAGGTTGCTGCCTCGTCACTCTCGGTGTCGAAGCCATATAGGTGAATGGGGCGCTGTGCCTGCAAGCCTTTGACGCCAAGATCCCGCCAAAGACCTACGACCGGTAAGCCGCAGCCGTGTGAAGCGGTGAAAATTGGCTTCAGCGTAGCGAGGTCGACGGAGGCGAGTGGGTTTGCGCTATTCACCACTAGGACCAGAGGCGAAGTCTCTCCGTGGGCGGTTGGGCCTCCCCGCATCACCGCGATCTGAAGCGGTGTTTGTCCGTGGTTCATTTGTTGGTACCCGTCCAATTCTATGTAGGACGGTTCTCTCGTCATGAAAGCAAGGTCGGCTGCTCCCACGTAAAGATCGCCAACAGCGGAGTCATTGCCGCGAAGCTGATTGTCGAAATGAGCGTCTGGATGTATCACACTGTAGGCTGCTTCGAGGCGATTCAGCGCTCGTAACAACTCGCTGCTCCCTGCCCCCCAGACGCGTAAAACCATTGGATAGTGAGACGACGATGCACCAGGCGCTTGTCCCTGTAGCGCAGCCATGTTGGCAACCAAAACGAGGGCCACCAGGAAACAGACTAAGTTCGTTCTCATTTTTGCGATTGGTCGAGCCGTGCTCGTTGTTGAAGGACAAGTTCAGGGGTTAGGGGCAGATACTCTCCCTGTTTGCGGAGAACGTCCTGTCCCTGCTTGCTGAGGATAAAGAATAAAAACTCCTTCAGCTTGGGGTCGAGCTCTTTACCGGGTACGTAATTGAGATAGATGAAGATACTTCGCGTAAGTGGGTAGGTGCGATTCCTCACACTTTCAAGAGACGGCGTGATGTAAGGTCCGCCCTCGTGCTCAGCTAAAGCGATGATCTTGAGGTTGGGGATGCCTTTTGCCTGTCCTACTCCGCCCCAACCGATGCCGTATTTGTCTTTCGATATGTCCATGAGCATATCTCGACTTCCGAGACCGCGACTGATCTTTGGGTCCACCATCTTTGTATCCGTCTCTGCGTACTCCCTGTAGTTCGGATTCCACTTGTCGCTACCGTGCATTACTTTTTGCTGGAAGAAAATGCTCATTCCGGTAACGGCATAGCCGTAGGTCTGGATGGGTTTGTCGGCCCATTCTCCGTTCAGACCGAGCTCACCCCAGGTACGAATATTGTCCTTGGCGGAACGAGCGCCATCTGGCTTGATCAAGAAATGATCTACGGCGCCGGTCCGCGCCTCGCCGAAGATTCCGTCGAGTTGCTTCATCGTCAGCTGAGTAAGAGGGTTGTCCTTATTTACGAAAATCACTTCAGCCCAGGTTCTGCCCGGAACGTCGTAAGCGCCGGTACCAACGGTAACCTCAAAGGGTTCGACGCCGTAGGCTTCGTAAAAGGAAAGGTACTCGATGAACTGCGCTTCTCGCCCATTAGGGGCAAGATCGAACTCCTTGGTAGCAAGCCCTGAGATCGCTGCGTCGCTCCCGGCAAACTGATCGTTGAAAGTAATACCGGGCTGGAGTTTGGCGAACTCGTCCTCCCAACTCTTCACGACACCCGCAAGCGCACTACCATAGTTGCGAATGACGCCTGTTACCTGATGGTCGGGCACATATACGGGCATAGACGCTACCTGCGGCTGAGCGTAAAGAGCAACAGATGAAAGAGCCAAGTGGAACGCAGATAAAAGGGCAATTCTCTCATCCATCTTGAATTTCGATTGAGTTAGGATATGTCGCCTCCAATTTCTGGGTCTAAATGTTGAGTGATCCCTCAGCATCACCGTGCTGAATCGGTGCAGACTACTTGAATCCACACCGTGGTGCGATCGTCTGGCGAGGAAGACATTACCAGATGAGCTTCAGCCCAAACTGAAGCTGTCTGGAAGTCGTCGCCGTTGGTGCGCTCAGGACGCCACCACTTGCGAGTTGGGTACCTGTAGCGTCGTATAGTTGCTGATTATTGTTGTTCGGAGGATTGAAGTTTGCGTGATTGAGGACATTAAAGAGCTCAACACGGAATTGCACATTGAAACTGTCGCTGACCTTTCGGATCGGATTGTTCTTGAAGAGGGAAAGGTCAACCTCGGAGAGTCCGGGACCCACAATTATGTTGCGGCCTGCGTTGCCTCTGCGGGTCGACGGAGTCGGAAATGTAAAGCACTTCAGGTTTACGTAGTTAAGAGCGCCATTTTGTTTGAAGTTGGAATTGACAACAGGACAGCCAACGACACGATCGGGATAATCCCAAGGATCGCTGCTCTTCTTCCCTAGAGGATCGCCGCCGATGAGTGGCGTAAACGGAGTTCCATCAGTCTGCTTATAAATCCCTCCTACCTGCCATCCGTTGGTCAGAATGGAGAAGGCGTCCTTGGCGGAGGTGCCGGGTACATTCCAAATCAAATTCGTGACAAAGATCTTGCCTACGTTGAAGTCTGACGGCCCACGGGAAAGTCGAGGCGCGAACCAATCGAGACTTGGCACTGAGTTGCCGTAGGCATCACCGGCAACTGTCGCGGAGTTATTGTCGATGCTGCGGCCATAAGTAAAAGCTGAGTACAACTGCAATTGGCTACCGAGCCTGACGGTAGCGTTCGTCTGTAGGGCGTTATAGGAGGAGCCTGCCATCCAAAACAGAGCACGGATCGTGCCGGCATGGGGATTGACTTGGGTTCCGGAACCAGTTGGCGTAGGCCAGAAGTATCCCTGTGCTGTGACCGTTGGAAGTACAACATTTGCATCCTCATCCCGGAACGGCTGGTGCACACCACGTGAACCCACATAGGCAACAGCCCATGTCACGTCTTTGGATAGCTGGCGTTGCACGTTGAGATTCCACTGCAATACATAGTCCCGTTTGGGATGGGCGTCGAGATAAGTTTGGTTTGGTGTTCCGGAGATCAAGGCTTTCTCGACTACGTCTGGAGGAAGACCCAGCTTGATGTTTGGATTTGAGGTCGCACCGGCCTGGAAGTACGGAGAAGACAGGGCCGCGAGCAATTGGATCTGATAGAGCAATGGCAGAACATCGTATACTCCGAAGCCACCGCGGACGGAGGTTTGCCCATTATGAAATGGATCCCAGGCAAAGCCGACGCGAGGCTCGAAGTTGCGCAAGGTGGGATTGTAGAAAAATGGATCTCCTAGATGCGGCGACGCGTCGGTGATCTGGCGAAGCGTTGACAGTTTGCCGTTGACCTCGGTGGGTACAGAACTCATCTCGTAGCGGATTCCGAGGTTTAGAGTCAGGCTCGGCCGGATGCGCCAATCGTCCTGGAAATAGGACCCTAACAGCCACTGGCGCAGGTTACGAGGCGTGAGAGAACTCGCCAGGCCTGCCGTAAATTTCGTTGGTACATTCGTGAGGAAGTTGGACAGATTGGCAAAATTGAACAGGCCGCTCGGATTGCTGAGAGCGAGCATATTGTTCTGCAACCGCTCAAAGGCAATGCCGAACTTCATCGAGTGATGACCAACAGTGAGGAACGCATCGTCGTAGCCCTGGAACGTCGTAAAGTGAAATAAATAAGTTGGCGACGAGCCAACTCCGCCTACCATGCGGTCGAGCCCAGGAACGTTTATGCCAGCGGCATTTTGCCCCGGCAGGACTCCAAGTGACATGTCGGCCGCGGCGGGATTGATCGCTGAAACGCTTTGATTGTTCTCAACCGCCTGACGGTTAAGACCGAAACGAGCCGAATTGATGAAGCTTGAACTGAAAGTATGGTTCTCTTCCAGAATGAGAGCCTGCCTGCGGGTGTGGTTTCCTTGGAGAACGTTGTTATCTGCGTCGGATTGCGTGTAAGGCGCATCGTCATACATATAAGTTGCAAACGCGTTGTCCGCCTTGGAAATCTTGTGATCGGCGCGAATTGTGAAGTAGTTTTCGTTAACCACCTGCTCATTCGTGAAGATGTACGTACCGCTGTTTGATCCCGCCGCAATGGCTGTATTTGGCACGGGGAACAAGGCAAAATATTTCTGTACCGTGGGATCCACTACGACCTTCGTAAGGGATCCAGTCGGAGTGTATAGGACGCCAGTTCTGGCCAATGTTGAAGGTGTCACGACTTGGTTAGTGATACCCAGGGACTGACGAATGGACTCGTAGTCTCCGAAGATAAATGTGTGATCGCGCCATAAAGGACCTCCAGCGGAAGCTCCGAACTGGTTTCGCTGGAAGGGTGGAATCGTCGATCCATCAAAGTAATTTCGCGCGTCGAGGGCACTATTGCGAAAAAACTCGTACGCGTTGCCGTGAAACTGGTTTGTGCCGGAGCGGGTCGTTGCGTTGATTACTCCTCCGGAGGTTCGCCCGTACTCAGCGGAGTAGTTGCTAGTGATGACGGAGAACTCTTCGATCGCGTCGACCCCCAGATTGGTACCTAAAACGCTCCCTGGACCGCCGTTTGCATAGTCATTGATGCTGATGCCGTCTAAACGGTAGTTATTCTGTTGAGGCCGCCCGCCAGAGATCGAAATCTGCGCCCCAAACCCACGGTTGCCGCGACCCGCCCCCTGATTGAACGCCACCTGCGTCTGTACTCCAGCCACTCCAGGTTGCAGGGTGGCCAAGTCCGTCCAGCTTCTGCCGTTCAATGGCAGGTCACGAATTGTAGGTCCATTGACCACTGCACTCAGTGCGGACGAGGAAAGCTCCACCGACGGTGGGATGTCAGTAACGATGACTTGCTGAGTGACCGTACCCAGTTCCAGCGAAAGATCCAGTTTTAGATCATCCCCAACCGTGACAGTAATGTTTGCGCCCCTGGAGCCAAAGCCGGTAGCTTCAGCCTGGATTTGATATCGTCCGGGAACGAGATTTGGCGACGTATAGAAACCCTGTGAGTTCGTGACAGAAGTTCGACTCACACCAGTGTCACGATTGGTCACATTCACCTTGGCTTGGGGAATAACCGAGCCTGAAGCATCGGTGACAGTTCCCGTGATTGTTCCGCCTGACACCTGGGCGTGAAGTGCGGTCGCGCAACTCAGCAAAACGAGAAAGACAAATTTGCCTCGAGTAAGATTGCTCATTCTTTCTTGCCTCCATCTGATGTTCATTAGTCGATCTCCGAGCGGGGCCGTAGAGCAGGCCATCGAGAATTTGAGAAGCAACTAAAACGCACTGCACTTGGAGCTCAGAGACCTTATTCGCTTCCTGCGTGAACAACAACTGAACCCGACATGAAAAGCGATTCATCTTTCGAGGAGAAGCCTATCTGTAACTCGCATAGATCTTTTTCGTGATCTCTATGGCCGCGATTTTTCCTCACCAAAGACACCGCACCAGCTATATTGGCACTCTCAGCTCGTCACGATTCGGTGAGCCTACTGCCGCTCTAGCCGGTCGCCAGCTTCAGTTCTCCGTTGGCTATCGGTTTTAGACCTGCCGCTGACGCCTGCAACGCTGGGCAAAGACTTTATCGCGGTGAGATTAAGGCTGGAACTGCTTTCGGTCCGAGTTTCCCTGGAAGGGCGATGGTCACTATGGCTCAGCATTTAGGAGCCCAGTCGACGATCTCAATAGAGCCTCCGGCGCGGTCGCAAATTGCTTGCAGATGGAAGGGCCAAGGCCGGTTCTACGCTCTTTCGGCTTCGGGATGGATATCGCCGCCATAGAACGGCTCAAATCGTAAGTCAGAGTGTGATCGATGAGGCTCGTGTCATGCGGCACTTCTAACGTCAATGTCGAGTTGAAACCTCGTTCGCTCCGTCACTGAAACTGACGAAATCGGATGACGGTACCCCTAACTGGGCGGCGGTTCGGATTTGATCAGCTTGCGCGAGCGTTAGTGCTAGTAAGGGAAACTCAATCCGTACGGTTGTGCCCTTTCCTTCGATACTTTCTACCGAGGCTATTCCGCTGTGAACATCGCAAATGGCCTTCACAATCGATAAGCCAAGTCCCGTACCTCCGGATTCTCGCGATCTCGCCTGGTCAGTTCTGTAAAATCGGTCAAAGACTAATTTCAGTGAATCGGCTGGAATGCCAATACCCGTATCAGATATTTCAATGCAGGCAGCCTTCTTTTCGGCAGCCACCGATACGCGAATCTCTCCTCCGTTTGGGGTATATTTGATCGCATTGTCCACAAGATTCACTACGACCTGCTTCAACCGCATTGGGTCACCTGTCACATAGACCGGTGGTCGATAGACGGTGCGCACCGAGATGTGCTTTTCTTCAGCGAGCAGGCCCATGTGATCGAGAGTAACTCGGACGATATCGACGAGGTCAATGGGAACAAGTTCTAACTGTTCGTCGCCACAATCCAATCTGGAGATGGTCATCAAACTGTGCACGATCTTCGCCATGCGAGCGCTCTCCTCAAGTGCACTCCCGATGCCCTCTATCACATGAGGCGGAAGAGTGGGCATTTGGATCAGAGACTCGAGCTCTCCCCTGATTATCGTCAAAGGGGTTCGCAGCTCATGAGAGGCGTCAGCGGAGAAGCGATGATTGTGGGCCAATGCCGTTTCGAGCCGTTCGATCATACGATTCAGCGCGAGCGAAAGGCGTTCTAGCTCGTCTCCCGTTCGGATGACGGGCAACCGCTCGCCCATCTCCTTTCGACCCACGCGTTCTGCCTGTTCCGTAAGTACCACAACAGGCCGCAATGGCCGGGACATTAGCAGGTAACCGCCAACGGCAGCCACGACCAAGATCGTCGGCGTTGTGAGGAGCAACACAAGAAGCAGACTGTGAAGTACGTGTTGAATGGATTCTATCGTCGCTGCGGTCTCCACAAAGATAAGCGAGCCGGTTGGGGTGCGATAGGTCAGCGTGTAGAGTACGACTATTTGACCGCTTGACACGGTTTCGCGATGAAACGTGTTGAACCACTCCGGATTGAGGGGGAGCGGTATTTTCGACATGCTGATGAAGGGGTCTCGCATGTCGCCCGATTGATACAGGATTCTCGACCCTTGAGACACTCTGATAAACGGATCGCTGTACCCCGGCGGGTACGATTCAGTCATCTCCGCAACCAGCCAGGGCTCACCTTTCTGGCCTAGTGGCACGAGATAGTCGCTGACGATGGTTTGTGCGCTGTTGCCCAGCGTTCGTTCAAGAGATCTGGTGAGGAAAGCTCTAATTCCGAAATAGACGGCCACACTAAATACAAGCAAGGCGACGGCAAGCATTCCGACGTAGAACGTGGTCACCCGGGTGCGAAGCGAATTGCGCTTCACGTTTCATTCCCGCTGCGAATGGTGTAGCCCGTTCCGCGGACGGTCCGAATCATCTTAAATAGATTACCGTCATCCACTTTGCTTCTTAGATGACGGACATACACGTCGACGATGTTCGTAATGCCATCAAAACTCTGGTCCCACACGTGTTCAATGATCATATTGCGCGACAGAACCCGCTCTTCGTTTTGCATAAAATACTCGAGCAGCGCGTATTCCTTTGCCGTGAGCTCGATGCGCTTGCCTGCTCTTCTCACCTGCTGAGTTAGGCGATCCAGTTCCAGCTCTCCAACCCGAAGAGTGCTGGAACGGTTGACTGGGCCGCGCCGCAGCAAGGCCTTCACTCGCATCAGCAGCTCTGCAAAAGCAAACGGCTTTGTTAGATAATCGTCTGCTCCGAGCTCGAAGAGCTTAACTTTGTCGTCGATGGAGTCCCTGGCCGTCAGCACAAGAACCGGCAAGAACGTGTTCTTTCGCCTCACTCGCTGAAGAAGTTCGGCACCGGTAAGGCGCGGAATCATTAGATCCAGAATCATAAGGTCATAGGGGTAGGCTTCAGCTAGCTCCCAGCCCTCGATTCCGTCTGCGGCGACATCCACTGCATACCGCTCTGAGGTGAGTCCGCGTTTTATGAGCGCCGAAACCTTTTGCTCGTCTTCGATAACAAGAATCCGCATAGCGCCGCCGTAACCATTAATCGCCCGGCCCATGAAGTGTAACTGAAGCTTAGATGAAAAGCATTTCATGAACCCGACCGCTTCGTGCGGGGCGAAAATGCAGTCAGATGAATGTATTTTCATTCGGGCTTCAACCCAGACTCATGCTTACCTTACAAGCTTACGGTGGTCTTTCAGGAGCTATTATGTACAAGTTTCTAGCCTGCGGAATCTTTCCCGTCTCGATTCTCATCGCCGTCAACGCAGCGTCTGGCGCACAGGTGCAATCCTCCGTCAAACTCATCAAGTCGGTAGATCTGGCGGGCTACACCGGAGACTTTGATCATTTCGCAGTTGACTACGATCGCAACCGTCTTCTGTTGGCGGCGGAGGATCACGGCACGCTCGAGGTCTTCGACTTGAACACCTCTGAGCATCTTCGGACAGTGGGCGGCTTTGGCAATCCGCACAGCATACTCGCTCGACGAGGCGTCCCGACTCTCTTCATCACGGATAGCGAAAAGCAGATGTCGACGATTCGCGACGCGAACACATTAGCTAAGGAAAAGACCGTATTCCTTACGCCGGGAGCCGACACAGCGAAGTATGACGCAGCATCTAACACTCTTTACGTTGTCACCGGTGGCAAAGATGTGGATATGAAGACGGCTAATCTCGAGGCCGTTAATCCGGACACCGGAGACCGGAAGGCACTCCTGACGTTCCCAGATAACCACGTTGAAGCGATGGCCTTTGTTGATGGCGATCCCCGTCTCTTCATCAATCTAACGCAGACCAATAAGCTGGCCGTGATCGATCGCAATACGATGAAGGTTCTAAAAGTATGGCCTGTACCCGCAGCACAGCAGAACGCGATGGTGTCATTTGATCAGGTGCAGCACCGTTTATACGTTGTCTGCAGACAGCCGGGAACGGTCGTCGTGATGAACTCTGACACTGGCGCTGTCGTTGGGACGCAGCCTGCTCCTCTCCGCGCCGATGAAGTGCAGTATGACGCAAATTCGCATCGGCTTTACGTGCCGGGTGGTGAAGGTTATATGGGCATCTATGACACGAGCGACCCCGACCACCTCAAACTAGTGGAGAAGGTAACAACAGCTGCTGGCGCGAAGACGGGCCTCTTGCTTCCTGGCATGCACCGTCTGTTCCTGGCAGTTTCCCCCGGGGACTCCAAGGCAATGGCGAAAGTTCTCACTTACGAAGTGAAATAGAGGTTCGTGAGCGGCCAGTCTAATCGACCTCGTGATAGATTTCACCATTCACAACAACCTAAATTCTTACACTGGTTACCACCTTGATATGTAAAGGCTCTATCCTTCGAAAGCTCTGTGTTCTGGCGTTTGTAGTTTGTAGTAGCGCGGCTAAGGCCCAATCCGGCGCAGCTTCAGTCCCAATGTCTATTACCTTGGACGAGGCAATTCGACACGCGCAGGCGGTAGAGACTAACTACGGCGTCGCAGTCGCTGATGCCGGTGTTGCCCAGGTGCTCGGAGCTGGTTTGCAGATGCTGCGGCCACCGGCCATCGCTGTGATTGGCGGCCTTCTGATCTACATCGTTCTGTCATTGATCGCCACACCCGTTGTGTTTTTCCGCCTCACCAAAATTAGGCATCAGCAAGAGGTGCACAGTTTCGATCAAGTGGCATGGCGGCTTCATCGGTTCATGTCGCACGCTTTGTGGCTGCTGCAAATCTGGTCGGCAAGAAAGTTGGGGCCTCAATGGTGGTAAAAATTCATCCCGAAAAAAAACAATCGTTGATAGGGCGTGCAACTGCGTTTTTTGTTTACCTCTTCGAAAAGGTGATGCCGGATCCGTTCGTCTTTGCCGTCATCCTCACCTTCGTGGGGGCGCTGCTAGCGCTCGAATTCGCGCCGAACGCAACCCCTTCGTCAGTTGCTTCCGCCTGGTACGGGGGCATCTTCGCAATCTTTGCGTTCGCTTTCCAGATGGTTCTCATGTTGGTTGCCGGCTACGCGCTAGCCATTGCGCCGCCGGTGCAGAGGGGCCTTGCGAGAATCGCTGCTCTGGTTTCTACTCCTCTCTCGGCGATATCCCTCACGATTGTCGTTAGTATGATCGCTTCCTGGATCAACTGGGGGCTCGGGCTCGTCACCGCCGCTTTGCTTGCACGCGAGATCGCCAAACGGGTCAGGCTCGACTTCGGATGGCTCGTCGCCGCAGCCTACACGGGATTTGTGATCTCGACCGAAGGGCTCTCTGGTTCCATCGCCTTATCGCAAGCAACTCATGGCTCGGCACTCAATATTGTCGAGAAGGTTACCGGCCACGGCCTTCCGCTCAGTCAGACCGTCTTCACGCGTTTCAACCTGATTCCATGTCTCGTTTTGTTGATTGTGCTGCCAATCATTTTCCGCGCCCTGCAGCCAACGGAAAGCCACACAATCGTCGCCGACCCCGATCGGCTGCGGCAGGAAGACCAGCAGATTCACACCAAAGAGCGAGAAGATATCTTCGGATCGATTCTGGATAACGCATGGATACTCAACCTTTCTCTGGTGGTCTTCGGAGTGTTCGCACTGATCTCCGAATGGCGTCGAACCGGCTTCGCTCTCGATCTGAACTCCGTAATCGTAATGCTTGTCTTGGGTGGCCTGCTGCTTCATTGGAGGCCTTCCGCCTATATTGGCGCGGTCAAACACGCGGCGCGCATTAGTGGCTCTCTCATCCTGCAGTACCCTCTCTACGGCGGACTCATGGGAATCATCACCACCACAGGCTTGGCTGGCGTCCTTTCGAAGGTCTTTATACGATTCTCTACTGCCCACACTCTCCCATTCTTCACCTATCTAACGTCGATGATCATCACATTATTTGTCCCCAGCGGAGGCGGTCATTGGGCTGTGCAGGGTCCGTTTGCAATTCCAGCAGCTCGGGACCTGCACGCGTCCCTCGCAGGAACAACGATGGCAGTAGCGATGGGCGAATCGGTGGCAAACATGCTACAGCCCTTTTGGGCACTACCGATCCTCGCAATCGCAGGTATCAAGATGCGCCGAATGTTGGGATTCATGGTAGTCACCTTTGCCCTGTCGGCAGTCGTGTTCGGTTTGTCTCTGCTTTTTCTTGTGCCGAACCAATAAGCCTCATTTCTAACCAAAGGACGAACTATGCTCTTCGCACGCAAACGCTCCAGAAACGCCGCAGCCGTACCGTCGCATTGAATGCGGCAACCGGTGAGATTTACACCGTGAGCGCAACGCTGGGCCGGAAACCGGCACCAACCAAGGAAATGCCCAGCCCGAGGCCGCCCATTATGCCGAATAGCTTTGTCGGTCTCGTTATTGGGCGCTGAGAACCTTGCCTTCTTGTCGCAACGTCGCAACGCCCGCACTCCACGCCACAGCGAGGGTGCGGGCGTTTCTACTGAGACACTGAAATAGCGGCGCCTCAAGCGCATGAATGAGTTTTCATGTCGACTTCATTAATCGTTCATTCAAGGCCGTCTAAATGTTTCCGTTCCTAGTTGTGGGTCTTTACGGTCTTGACGATTCTTCGAACGAAATTGGCTTTTGAGCCTTAGCTGTTGTTAGTGGCCAATTGTTCCGATAGCATCCAACCGGATCGCCTCTGCGAGGACAGGCAAAGCATCTTCAGAGTCAGAACACGGGCTTTGCCAACATGGAGAGGCCGCAAATGATCATACGCATGAAACAGCCCGGGTCGTTGTTCATCGCTATTCTGCTGTCGTTGTCTGGTCCTATCGCCCTTGCTCAAGTCTCGACCGGCACCATTGCCGGAAACGTCAAAGACACTACAGGAGCTGTGGCGGCGAATGCCAGAGTAACCATTACGAACACAGCAACCGGTATCATCACCCAATCTACGACCAGCAGCACCGGTTTTTACTCTGTGCCCAACCTGCAAACTGGGCCGTACACGGTTTCGATCATCGCAGAAGGATTCTCGGAAGAGATTGCTCAAGGCATCCAGTTGAATGTCGGCGCCGAGCAGGAAATAAACTTTACGCTCAAGATCGGCGCTGTCTCCGAAAAGGTCGTCGTCAGCACGACACCTCCAAATATCGACCTCGTCTCCTCCACCACGATGCCTGTCGTCAATGAGCGTACCATCGTAGAACTCCCGCTTAATGGTCGCGACTGGACTCAACTCGCCAATTTGCAGCCCGGCGTCGCCGCCGTCCGGACCCAACCGGCCGTCGCGGTCACCAACCAGCGCGCCAACCGCGGCATCGGCAATCAGCTCACCGTAGGAGGAGCGCGCCCTCAGCAGAATAACTACCGTGTCGACGGGATTAGTATCAACGACTATTCCAACGGCGGTCCCGGCGGCGTAATCGGCTCCAACCTTGGCGTCGACGCGATCCAGGAATTCTCCGTCGTCACCTCCAACGCGTCCGCCGACTACGGTAAGTCGGCAGGCGGCGTCATCAACGCAGTCACTCGCGCCGGCACCGGTCAGCTCCACGGCTCCGCGTACGAGTTCTTCCGCAACTCCGCCCTCGATGCGCGAAATGAATTCGACGCTCCCGGCCAGATTGCAGAGTTCCGCCGCAATCAGTTCGGCGCTTCTGCCGGCGGCCCAATTCTCAAGGGACGTACTTTCATCTTTGGCGATTACGAAGGACTTCGCCAATACCAAGGGGCAAACACGTCCAGCATCGTTCCTTCTGCGGCAGCTCGTTCCGGAAGCCTCTGTGTAGCGTCTGGCGGCAATCCGTGCGCCAGTCACACTCAGATCCCCGTCAACGCCGCCGTCGCACCCTACTTCACCTTTTACCCTTTGCCTTCAATCGATCCTGGCCCCAACTCCGACACCGGCAGCTTTCTCTTCAACGATCCGTTTACCTCTCACGAGAATTACTTCACCGTCCGGGGCGATCACCGCATCTCCGACAAAGACTCGCTCACCGGCACATACTTCTACGACAATGGCAACCTCATCTCGCCCGATAATTTTAACGTGCGCATCACCGGCAACCTAGCCAAGCGTCAGCTCGCCACTATCGGCGAATCCCATGT
>Ga0206911_1186_pt1 | contig 12888 bp, 10 predicted proteins | sample Alteio_BWOrgHeat_74_FD_152956 | JGI IMG/M metagenome (GOLD analysis project Ga0206911, IMG submission 152956) | Enriched cells from forest soil in Barre Woods Harvard Forest LTER site, Petersham, Massachusetts, United States -... | ecosystem: Environmental > Terrestrial > Soil > Temperate forest >...
ATAGAAATTGCCATCGGAACCTTGGATTAGCTCAGCACTAGAGTTGGCGCCATCCGCGCAACCTGTTTGAGCACAAAAACTGTAAACCGTGGAGAACTTGCCCGCCTTGGAGATCCTGAAAACCGTGCCGCACCCCGAGTAGTCGGGGTCGCAAAGAGAGCTGGTGTTTAGCCCACCGTAATATGTTGTCCCGTAGAAGTTCCCATCGGTCGCTTGCACCAATGCAGCATTCGGGGAGTTGCCGTCTGGGCATCCACTCTGCTGGCAGAAGCTGTAGAGGGTTGTGAAATCACCTGCCGCACTGATCTTGAAGACGGTACCGCAGCCGTTATAGCAACTTGTGCTGGTGCCGCCCGCGACGGTTGTCCCGTAGTAGTTCCCGTCCGAGCCTAGTACCAGTTTACCGTTTGGTCCGAGACCGTCAGCGCAGCCCGGTTCGAGGCAAAAACTGTGCAGCGTTGTCAGCTGACCCCGCGGAGAAATCTTAAAGACGGTGCCACAGCCGAGATCGCAGTTGGTGCTGGCCCCATGCTCTTCGGTCGTTCCATAAAAGCTCCCGTCCGTTGCCAGTGCGAGCGCGGCGAAGGGGGTGGAACCATCGGTACATCCAGTTTGAGCACAAAAACCGTACAACATGGTCAGCTTGCCGGCTGGAGTGATTTGGTACACAATGCCGCAGCCAAAGTCGCAGTTGTTGCTGGTGTCGATGGGCCCCCCGTATTCGTTTGTCCCATAGAAATTTCCGTTAAAGCCTTGAACAAGCCCCGTGTAAGGGTCAAAGCCATCCGTTCCCTTGAAGTTGGCCAGGACGTGAAGGTTCTGAGCGCTGGCTACTACGGACAACGCCGTTATCAGCACGCATCCCACACAAATCAGTTTGAATGAATTCAGCTTGGCAATGATCGACTGTGGCTTCGGCATGAAGTCCCTCCTGGTGCTTGCCATCGCGTGCTGATTGCTAACAAGCTGGATCAGTAACTGGATTTGGTGACACTAGGCCCGCCGGGGAAACAAGGGGAGTGTACGTGCGTCCGGGCACCCAGACTGCCTAGGTTAGGGGGTGCTGTCAAGATGAAAAATGTTGCATGTTTTGCCGGAGCTTCATTACACGAGTCGTGCGGCGGTGGCCCAGGTTTTTGATTTCGCTAGCATCACCAAGAAGGTAGGTGCCCTGTCCTTCGCGTACTTTGCGAATGGCGGGTACTACGAACTCTGATGGCTGCGAAGCTACGCGCCCCATCGCGGCAGCTAGCCGCACCGAGCAAGGCAATCGCCGATAGCACGAGCAAGTGATAAAGTTCAGGTCATGCGCCCCGTAAGTGCGATGCAGTCCGCTGGGCACGGCAAGCCGCATGGTACCGACAGCATCATACCCGCCCTTGCAAAAAACGCAAGGACGGGGCACCCAGCAACAGTCAACGAATCGCTCCCCACGGTTCATATTCTTTATAGCCGCTTATCGCATATACGAGTGGATCCGACCCCATGCTAGCGACCAAGCCCTGCGTCGTGACCAGCAATTCTTTTGATCCCCACTCATATTTCTTGACGACTTGTGTCTTGCCCATTACCTGCGTTGTCTCCTCGCCGGCAAAGACGATTTTCATAGGCTTATCAGGCTTCAGGCCGATGTCGGTGGACTTGGCTCCATTCGTCAGGGCATAGACATTTACGACGCCATCCTTTGCGCCGGCGCGCGAAGCTAGTCGAACGACACTAGTCATGAACCAAACGAAATCCAGATCATAAAACTCGCCGATGAATATGTAAGGGGGCTTTGCTGCAATCGAAGTTGTCGATTTATGTCCCTCGGTTGATTCGGCATTGCAGACTAGTTCTGCGCTCTGGTACTGGCAGGAGATCGTCGAACCGGGAATCGTTCGACCGGAAATTGCTGGAACATTCGGAACTTGTGGCCACGAAGTCGGGCCGAACTTCTTGGTATATCCAATCGGCAAGAACTGGGAGTCGAAGCGAAATATTTGAACAGAGGACGCATTTTTGGTGCTCGTGTCCACGACCTCATAGTCACCATTGCTTAGATGCCAAAGCTGCCAGTGCGACAGAGGTTTGTCGCCAGTCTTGGTCTGAGCAATGTAGTCCCCTTCAGCGGCCAGTGTGCGATCCGCTGAAAGTAGCATTTGACTAGAGACCAATGCAAACGAGAGGAAAAGACATGCGATCCGGATCATGCCGCAACTGTGCCCGAGTGCGAGCCATTGAGTCAACTGTTTAGAACAGGCCAATTCGCTCAAGCTCCCGCAAGCGACCTGAGCTGTCGTAGCGCCTACTCCTCCACTACCGGCGCCGACATCTCCTCCGACGGCTCTCCGCCCGCCATCTGCTGGGCGATGATCAACTGTCGCGCCTCGACTCGAATCTTCGGGAGCTGCACGCTGAACCACCACGCACCCATCACGGACGCGAAGCCGCCGATCGTCACGGTCAGCGGCGCGCCTAGCCGGTCCGACAATGCGCCGCCCAGCAGGGCACCGATCGGGGCCATGCCCATGAACATCATCGAATACACCGCCATCGTCCGCCCGCGCAGCGCGTCCGGCACCATCACCTGGATCAGCGTATTCGACGATGCCATCTGCAGCATGATGAAATATCCCACCGGCAGCAGCAACAGTACCGACAGCCAGAAAGATTTCGAAAACGAAAACAGCATCAGGCTCACGCCAAAGCACGCGCAGCATACCGAGATCCATCGTCCCAGGCCCTTTACGCCCGAGCGCACGGCCAGGGTCAGGGCGCCGAGCAGTGCTCCCACGCCCGCTGCGCCCATCAGGATTCCCAGCCGCACCGCTCCCAGATCGTGCGATCCGATGAGCGACGCGAATTCCTGCCCGCCGTGATGCAGTATCTTGTCGGCAAAAATCGGCATCAGCACCACGTACGGCATCCCACTGACGCTGACCAGACCCAGCAGGATCATCAGCGCTCGAATCGGCGCCGTACGATTCACAAACTGGAAGCCCTCGAGCATGTGATCCCACGGCGAAGTATTCGCCGAAGCCCGCGCTGGAGAATGTACCTTCATCATCATCAGTCCGGCGATCACCGCGATGTAGCTCACGCCGTTCGCGAAAAAGCACCAGCCCTCTCCCAGCCGCGCCACCAGAATGCCCGCCACCGCCGGTCCAATTACACGCGCGCCGTTGAACATGGAAGAATTCAGCGCTATCGCGTTCATCAAGTCTTCCTTGCCGACCATGTCGACCAGGAACGACTGGCGGCCAGGAATGTCGAACGCGTTCACCACTCCCAACAGCGCCGCCAGCACGAATACGTGCCACACGTGCACTCGGTGACTCAGGGTGAGCGCCGCTAGCACAAACGCCAGCAGCATCGAGGCAACTTGCGTGGCGATGACGACATGCTTGCGGTTGCTGCGATCCGCCACAATCCCGCCGAGCGGCGCAAACAGGAAGACTGGAATCTGGCTGGCAAAGCCCACTGCTCCCAGCTTCAGGCCGGATCCGGTCAGCCGGTAAACGAGCCACGATTGCGCCACGGTCTGCATCCAGGTGCCGATCAGGGAGATCAGTTGTCCGCTGAAAAAAAGCTGGAAGTTGCGATGCCGTAGAGCGCGTCCGGCCGCCTGCCAGCGCAGTCTTCGGCTCTCGGCCACGCGCTGGGGGCTTGCAGGTACGTTTTCTTGAATGGAATTCTTCGGCTCAGCCACGTTCACTTCTTTGGATGACGACGCATCCTCTCGCGCACCACTATATCGTGAGCATCCTCGGATGAATCTCGGATGAATAAAGTCCGGCGTTTCAGCAAGACTCGTGTGGGGGCGGGCGACTCGCGCGTCGCCGTGTCGAGCGGAACGAAGCCGCCCGGTCCGGCGACAGGCCGGTTTTCCACAGCCCGCTTGCCTTTATCGGCGCGGCTTGGCACTCAAGTGCTAGCCACGGAAGGGCTTGGGCGATCTCCCAAATTTCCCAATTTGGAACTTCTCTTATGGACCGCCGTGAGCTAAAGTAACGCCTGCACTTTCGGCGATTCAGCAAAGGAAGTCAAGCCACTATGACCGCTCCTCCAGTTGGAATTGAACGCCGTGCCGGCCAGCGGTTCCCCTACCTTTTGCCGCTCTCAGTTCGTCAGCCCGGCACATCTCTCGAAGGCGTTGGATTCACTCAGGACCTCAGTTCGCGAGGCGTCTTCTTCTTTACCAGCGCGGCGCTCACCGAAGGCTCTGAAATTGAACTCACACTTCGCATGCCCTCGGAGATCACTCTGGGCGAGAGCATGCCTGTGCGCTGCCGGGGCCATATTCTGCGGGTAGTGCGGCCTGCGTCCTCTTCCGATTCTTCGGCGGAGCCTAAGATTGGTGTCGCGGTACGCCTCGAGGGTTACGAATATCTTTCCGAGTCGGCCCAGTCGTCGGCTTTTCCCAAGGTATCGGCGCTCCACTCGCAGCATGAGCACGAAGACGACCAGCCACTGGCCCATTCGTCCACTCGTTCCATGTTGGGCTAAATATGTTGGGCTAAGGTTGGGATAGTTTTTCGATTCACGGGGCGGGTCACTTTGCAACTTTCCCGTCCTCGCTTACAATGTCACCTAACAGAGGTAGGCGAGCCTCGGTATTTTCTACGCTGTGCGTTTCATTGTGTGGTCCCCCCAGTTGTTCATCAAGCGGTTGCGTTGTGCAGGCTTGTACGCGAGTCGCGTGCAGGCGCGGTTGCCTATTACCTAGGTCACTTGGCGGAGAGAGCATTCTCTTTCTAACATGCAAACACCGAGAGAAATCGTAGAGAACCGCACAATGCATGGGATCGCCGTCGCCCTCCTGACCGAGGACCAGGACCATCTATCCGCTCTGCAGAGTCGTCTCGAGGCTACACGTCTCGGGCAGGTTGTTTTCAGCCATGTCGGCTATCCTGCCGGATCGACTGATGCCATCCTTCGCCAGCTTCAGGACTCGCGCGCCGAAGTCGTGATCGTCGACATTCCCACGCATGACGCCCAGGGCGCCATACGTACCATTGAACTGATCCGCTCGACGACCCAACAGATCGGCATTTTCGCCAACGGAGCCATGACCCACGCCGCGAACATCGTGGCCAGCATGCGTGCCGGAGCTGGCGAATACCTCGATCACTCGGCCGGGTCTGCCCCCCTGCTCGAAGCGCTCACCCGCTTCAGTTCGTCCCGCACGCGCACTCTCGGCGGAGCAGGTAAAGCCCGCGTATTTACGTTTCTCAGCGCCAAAGGTGGCGCAGGATGTACGACTGCCGCCGTCAATACAGCGGTCGCGCTGCAGCAATCGCACGGCGACGTCGTGCTCGTCGACTTCGCCCCCATCGGCCACGCTTCACTTCATCTCAACTTGCGCCCACAGTTCGGTGTGCTCGACGCGCTGCAAAACCTGCATCGCCTCGATGTCTCTTTGCTCGATGGCCTCATGACCCCGACCAAGGACGGCTTGCACCTTCTAGCCGGACCGCAGCAGCCGTATCCGACCGAACCCACGCCGGGCGAACTAGCCCGCCTGTTCGATCTGCTGGTGAACCACTATCGTTTCGTCGTCGTCGATGCCTCCAGCCGCCTCGACCCGACCACGCGCTTGCTCTCCGACCTTTCGAATGCCGTGTTGGTCGTCGCGCAGACTGATGTGGTCTCCTTGTGGAGCGCCGGACGGATTCACACCTTCCTCGAAGAAGGCACCGGTCGCGACCGCCTGCGCATGGTGTTGAATCGCTACAAGAAGATTCCCGGCTTTACCGAAGAAGACGTCGAGCAGGTCACTAACTGCAAAGTCTTGTGGAAAGTTCCCAACGCCTTCCAGGCGGTTTCGCCCTCCATCGACCACGGCACGCCGATCGTCTTGCAGGATGGTCCCGAGATCAGCCGATCCTACCGCGCCCTCGCAGCGACCCTGGCCGAAGCAACTTCCAATTCTGATGGCAGCCCCGACCTGATCTACAACACAGAAAGCGCCCGCAAAAAGACTCCCAGCCGCCTAAGCCTCTCTCCCCTCCGCGCGGGACAATAGTTGCTCCAGTGCAGGCACAAGAATCAGTATGTGGAGTGTGGGATTTAGGTTGAGTGTGGGGACGGACGCCTTTCGTCCGTCCTGCCAAGCGCAGCGAGGCGCGGCAGTACCACGAAACGGTCCAGAGCTGAGATTTTTTCGTGATCGAGAGATTTTGGGTGGTGCAGCGCTTCTAGCGCTTGCGATAAAGCGCCGTTCTCACTGGAGGGCTTCAGAGTGTGCGTGAGAACCCTTCTTTCGCCCCTTCGGGGCTTGCTCGTTTCCCACTTGCAACCCACGGCTTGCGCCGTGGGCTGCATTCTTGCGCCGCTTCGCGGCTAAAACCGTGGATGTCATTCCACTGCTAACGATGAAAACTGGTTCTCACGCGCACTCTTTAGCCCCTGAAATACATCACGCGGCGCGCTTACTTCTTCGTAGCCTTCCCATCCATAAACAGCATCCAACTCGTCCCATCCATCGACAACTCAAACTTCATACTGTAGCTCGCTGGAGTCAGCACCTTGATCGTCATCTTCTGCTTGATCTCTTGTCCACCGTAGCTCTGCGAACTAGTCCACGTCCAGGTATCGCCGCTGACCGTGCCCTTCGACACTTCGCGTCTTCCCAGACTATTGAACTCATCACGGGTGTACACATTCTCGCTGGCGTCGTACCCCATGATCGAAGTTGCCTTGCCCTCGCCCCCGATTTCCGGCGGCATCTTGAAATCCGCCTGCCCTTCCAGGAAAAAACTCCCCGGCATCCACTCCGAAGAAGCCGTCGAGGTGAACTTTCCGCCCGCGCCCCACGGACCCTGCTCCACCGTCCCTTCAAGACTCCAACTTCCTACGAAGTATTCGAGCTTCTTCACCTCCGGCCCCGGTTTAGGCGGCGCCATCTGTGCCCAGCCAGAAGCGGTAAGTAGAACCAGAGCCGAAACTAAGATTGCCTTCAGATTCATGTCTTGCTACTCCGAATGTTGGTAGCCCGAATTGGCTTTTAGCTGAAAGCTGATAGCTTTCAGCTCGAATTCACTTTCCCTTGGTCGCCTTCCCGTCCATTGCCAACGTCCACTTCGTTCCATCCGTCGATGTTTCGTACATGAAGGTGTACGACGTCGACGATGTGAACTTCATAGTGAACCGGCCTTTGATGACCTTCCCGCCGTCCGCCTTCTCGTCGTTGACCCATGTCCATGTGTCGCCGTCCACCGAGCCCTTGGAGTCCGTGAACTCGCCCCAACTATTGAACTCGCGGTAGGTATAGCTCTTGTCGTCGGCGGAGTAACCCATCACTGACGTTCCGACTCCATTTCCCATCGAGCTCTTGAAGTCGGTATGGCAAACCAGAAAAAACTTGCCCTCCATCCACTCGCACTTCTCGTTTTCCGTCACCGTTGCGCCTGAACCCATGGGCCCCGGTTTCAAATCGCCCTGAAGCGTCCACGTCCCGGCGAACACATCGAGCTTCTCATTTTCCGGCCCCGGCTTCGGCATTTGCGCCGACGCCGCCAAGGTCATCGCGAGCCACATCCCACCGATCATTGCCAGAGTTTTCATCCACGCGCCTCCGAATATCCTATGTCGCCTGTTGATGGATGAGACCATGGGTTCTCATCACATCCATCAGCACTCTTCTTCCTACCAGTCTCCCCAATGCGATGCCGTCATCTGCTGAAACTTCATCTTCCACGCGTCGCCCTGCTTCACCCACACCGTGCTGAAGTGCTGATATCGCGGCGGCGGACCCTGATCCTCGACTGCCGGAACTCGCAGCACAACGTTGTAAGTCACAATCGCGACACCGTCTCCAGCCATGACCACCTTCATGTCGTACGGCAATAAATCCACGCCGCCATCCCCAAACTGGTCGAGCATATCCTGCCGGTCATACAACTGCCCGTCGAATTGGACGAACGAAAAGTCGTCGGTGAGCGTGCGCTTAAGAAACGCGACGTCGCCCTTTTTCGCCGCGTCGACAAAACTCTTCTCGGCAGCCACCAACTGTTGCTCCACTGGACTCAGCGCTTTATCCGGCGCATTCGCCTGTCCCGTCCGGCCCACGGCCAAAGCGCCGCACAGCAGCATCATCGCGACCACGAACCCATATCTCATTCCGTCTCCTCTAGTAAGACTCTCGAAACCCCAATTTGTCATTCCGCAAAGCCCGTGTGGGAGCTGGGCCTATGTGGTGACGGACGCCCGTCCTGCTAAGCGCAGGCCTTATGCCGCACCTACTCCCCTACCCCCGGCAGCCCATCCAAACTCCGCCGGTTCTTCTCTTGCCGGTAAGCTCTAAGACCCTCCGCGCCCTTCTTCCGTCCCCAGGCTAAGAGTTGCTCCCGTTCCCCCTCATACTTGAAAAACGGAACGCCATATCCGCAAGACTCATTCACCCGCAAAATCTCCACCACAATAATCGACCGGATACTTTCACAAGCCGGGAACTCAGCCGCGAGCGCAGCAAATTCGCTCTCATGCGGCTCCACCGCCCGCCCCTGTCCATGCAACCGTAAAATGTTCGGCGCTCCCTGAAACGCGCAAAACATCAGGACGATCCGCCCATTCTCTTTCAAATGCGCAATCGTCTCCACGCCGCTGCCATTGAAATCCAGATAAGCCACTGTGGTCGGACCCAGAATCCGAAATGTGTCGAGCCCCTTCGGCGACAGATTCACGTGCCCATTCGCATCGAGCGGCGCGGAGGCAACAAAAAATACATGCTGCTCCTGAATGAATCGCGTCGCTGCCTCGTCGAGTGCTGATCGAGTCTTGCCCATATCATTCCTAAGAAGGTGAACCTTGAATCTTCCGCGCCAACTCCCCCCGCGCCACGGACACCTGTTCCCCTGTCGCCAGATTCTTCAGCGCAAACGCATCCGCCTTTACTTCGTTCTCGCCCACAATCAGAATGTACTTCGCCCCCGCCTTCGTCGCCGCCTCAAACGATTTCTTCAGCCGGAATGCATCATCTCCCAACTCGACCACCAGATCATGCCGCCGCAGCTCCCGCGCCAGCCTCGCCGCCTCGCCGTTCATCCCCGCCATGGGAGCCACATACACATCCGGCTTTCGTAGCACACCCTCGGCCGTTTCTTTCAGCGACATCACCAGCCGGTCTTCGCCGATGGCAAACCCAATCCCCGGAGCCGCCGGCCCACCCAGCGCCTCCGACAGACCGTCATACCGCCCGCCGCCCAGGATCGCATTCTGCGCGCCCAGCGCCCCGTGCGTGAACTCGAAGGCCGTCCGCGTGTAGTAGTCGAGCCCCCGGACCAACCTGTCGTTCAGTGAAAATCGAACCCCCACCTTGGTAAGAATGTCTTGGACGGCTTCAAAATGCTTCTGCGAATCCTCCCCCAGAAACTGTGTAATGCGTGGCAGCGTTTCGATGATCGGCTGATCCGCCGGCACCTTGCAGTCCAGCACGCGCAGCGGATTCGTCACCGCCCGCCGCTGGCAGTCACCGCAAAGCTTGTCCTTCACCGGCTCAAGAGCCGCACGCAGCGCCTCGTTGAAGACAGCCCGGTCCGCCGGCGTGCCCACGGAATTCAACTCCAGATTCCAGCCGTCGATCCCGAGCCGGTCGAGCAGCGTCGCCAGCATCTCCAATATTTCCGCATCCCGCGCCGGAGACTCGCTGCCCGCCGAAGCCGGCCCAATGATCTCCGCGTCAATCTGATAAAACTGCCGATAGCGTCCCTTCTGCGTGCGCTCACGCCGGAACATGGGACCAATGCAATAAAGCTTGTTCAGTCCACGCTCGCCGAGATTATGCTGGATGTACGCCCGCACAATTCCCGCCGTGGCCTCCGGACGCAGCGTCAGCGACTGCCCCTTCTCACTGGCAGCCCGCGCCCGATCCTCCCACGTGTACATCTCTTTCGAAACAATATCCGTCTCTTCACCCACTCCGCGCGCGAACAATTCCGTCGCTTCGAAAATCGGCGTACGAATTTCCTGGAAGTTGTAAGCGCGGAACACATCGCGCGCCGCCGCCTCCACAAAATTCCACAACGCCGTATCCGGCGGCAGCAAATCCCGCGTCCCCTGCACCGCTTTAATCATGTTTCCTTTCTATACTCTGTCATCCTGAGCGAAGCGCGCTCGAATGAGCGCGCGTAGTCGAAGGACCCCTGCAATCTCATCACTACCACAAGCCTATCAGGGAGTTCTCAGGACGAAACCCGGCGCTACCTGCGGCATGGTGAGAACGCCTCCATACGACCCATACGGTATCAACCTGCTAGGGGTCCTTCGACTGCGCAAGCCGGTTCGCTTCGCTCACCGCCTTACTCCGCTCAGGATGACAATTCATAGGGGTGCGCGTGAGGCCACTCACCGCTCCCGCAAATACTCATCCTTATACCCCAGATAATTCCGCGCATACTTCATGATCGTTTCCTGATCGCTCTCGACAAGCTTCCGCCGCAACTTCCCCGGACTCCCCATCCATAGCGACCCTGGTTCGACCACCGTTCCCTCCGGAATCAGCGTCCCTGCCGCGATGATCGATCCCGCCCCGATCCTCGCGCCATTCAGAATAATCGACCCCATCCCGATCAGGCACCGGTCTTCAATCACGCACCCATGCAGTGTCACTATATGGCCCACCGTGACATACTCGCCGAGATAGACGCCCCACAGTCCCTTCATCCCATGCAGAACGCTGTTGTCCTGCACATTGGAATGTGCCCCAATGCGGATCTCATGCACATCCCCGCGCACGACCGCATTCATCCACACCGACGCGTGCTCGCCCAGGACGACGTCGCCAATAATCTGCGCCGACTCGTCCACATAGCACGTCCCAGGAATCGTCGGCCGCACACCTTTATAAGATCGAATCATAAGTATCGAAAGGAACTTGAAAATACCACGAGAAGCCGCTCCGGCGTAAGAGCAGCAGCGCGAATGTAGGCGCTGTCATTCCGAGCGGAGGTATCGCCATCCGTTTTGCGGATGACGAGCCGCAGTCGAGGAACCTGCTTTTCCTGGTGGCGATCCAGCAGGTTTCTCGACTCCGCCAGCTTATCCGCGACGGACAAGCTGGCTACGCTCGAAATGACAGTAGGCGGACGAAGCGTCACAACATCCTCCAAAGCCCTTCTATTCCCCTTCCGGGAACAATCCCAAAATACTCCGCCCTACATCACAGACCTTTGCCCCTCCGCCATGCTATACAGACCTTGGTTCTCCTAATCCCGCCTCGCGCCCGGTAACGCGTGTTGGGACTGTCCCTCCGAGCAGATCATGCGATCACCATCTCGCACGCTGGGGAACCTTCATGTATTCGACGCGAATTTTGTTTTTTGTAGCACTCACGCTCTTCCTAGTTACGACCCTGTTTCCCAGCCACTCGGCAGCCCAGGACTCCGCCACCGGATCGATCCGCGGCACCGTCCTCGATTCCACCGGGGGCCGCGTCACCCAAGCTTCCATTATCGTCGTCAACACAGCAACTGGCACGTTGTACGCCGCGACCAGCGATACCGAAGGCGGCTTCGCCTTCGAGTTGCTCCCGCCAGGCGATTACTCCGCGCGCGTGGCTGCTCAGGGGATGTCTCCCCAGATCACGCCGCAACTCCATGTCGATGTCGGCGCCGTCTCCCAACTGAAATTCATTCTGACCATCGCGGGCGCTCACGAAAATGTCACCGTCTCCGGCGCACCGGCTCTGGTCGAAACTCAGCCCAGCGCCGTCTCCACGCTGTTGGACGAACGCGCCGTCAACGATATTCCTCTCAACGGCCGCCGCTTCTCGGACCTCGCGCTGTTCTCTCCCGGCGTCACGAAGGATCCTCGCAGCCTTACATCGGCCACAAACGGCGATCTCTCCTTCGGCGGAATTCGCGGATTCCAAAACACGACCCTCGTTGACGGACTCGACTACAACAACGCCTTCTTCGCCCAGGCTCGCGGACGCTACCGCGCGCCCTACCAGTTGTCCACCGAAGTTGTGCAGGAGTTCCGCGTCTCGACGAATGCCTATGGCGCTGAACAGGGCCGCTCCGGCGGTGCCGTTATTAACGTCGTCACCAAGTCCGGTTCCAACCACATGCATGGCACCGGCTTCTACTACTTCCGCGACAGTTCCTTCGGCGCGTCCAACCCGTTCCTCGCCTTCAAGCCGCACAACCGCCAGCAACAATTCGGAGGCACCATCGGTGGCCCCATCAAGCGGAATAAGATTTTTTTCTTCGGCGGATTCGACCAGCACATCTTTCACTCCCCCAACGTCGTCGAATTCCTCGACGGCAGCTCGCAGGTCATCCCCCAACTCTCCACCGGACCGTACACGCCAGGGGACTACGAGGCCAGCGATCAGGCTCTCGTCTTCGCCGCCGCCGCTCAACTCACCTCGCTCGCCGGAGAATATCCCGCCTCGCAAATCGGCAACTCGTCCTATGCCAAGCTCGACATCAGCCTCACGCCCCGCAATCAACTCGCGCTCCGCGTGAACACGACGCGCTACTGGGGAATCAACAACGTCTTCCTCGATCCCGCCAGTCCGGTTACCTACGACTCCATCAGCAACAACGGTCAGGAACTCGTCGCCACTGAAACCGGAGCGCTCTCCCTCACATCGAGCCTCTCCCCACGTTGGATCAATTCCTTGCGCGCCCAGTTTTCTCACGACGGCCAGCAGTCCTACAGCAACACCAGTGACGTACTGATCAAGATTCCTACCATTCTTGATGGCGAGGGCCGCTCCAATATTCTGCCGCGCCAGACCCGCGAACACCGTCTGCACCTTGCGGAAACGATGAGTCACGACGGCGGCCGCAACTCATGGAAGTTCGGCGGCGACGCTCTCCTGACATGGATCTACGATTTTTTCCCCAGCCAGCAAAGCGGCGAATATCTTTTCTATCCGATCAAAGTTAATCCCTTCACCTT
>Ga0206911_1188_pt1 | contig 12791 bp, 10 predicted proteins | sample Alteio_BWOrgHeat_74_FD_152956 | JGI IMG/M metagenome (GOLD analysis project Ga0206911, IMG submission 152956) | Enriched cells from forest soil in Barre Woods Harvard Forest LTER site, Petersham, Massachusetts, United States -... | ecosystem: Environmental > Terrestrial > Soil > Temperate forest >...
ATCGGCATTGGTTACATTTTCATCTCCAACCTGGCGGCCAGCGGAGTGAAACTTCTGCTACTGTCGCCACAGCTACGAGGTGTAGTCTACGGCTTCGACCCGGTCATTTTTCGGAAGATACTCGCCTATTCGCTTCCAATGGTCATCATAGGCCTCGCAGGAGTGACCAATGAAATGCTCGACAGGGCCATGCTTCCTCACTATCTCACTGGCACGATAGAGCAAAACAGGGAGCAGACAGGTATCTACGGTGCCTGTTATAAAATGAGCATCCTCATGTCTCTTTTTATTCAGGCATTCCGCTTTGCAGCAGAGCCCTTTTTCTTCGCTCATTCCGATAAGGAGGGTTCGCGTAATACGATTGCGCATGTCATGACCTGGTTCGTCATATTCTGTTGCTTTATCTATTTGATGGTGACCATGTACATTGATTTCTTTGCCGGATATATAGGAGCGAGTTTCCGTGTTGGCTTGCCTATAGTGCCGATATTGCTTCTGGCAAATTTATTTCTTGGTGTCTATGTCAATCTCTCTGTCTGGTATAAACTCACAGACCGCACTATGCTCGGTGCATGGGTATCAGTGGGAGGCGCCATTGTCACTATCGTGCTAAACATTCTCTGGATACCAACCATGGGCTACATGGGCTCCGCATGGGCTACGCTGATATGTTATGGCCTGATGGCGCTGGTGTCCTATTTGCTTGGCCAAAAGTATTACCCCGTCCCCTATGAAGCACTTAAGGTCACTCTATACATAGCACTGGTGGTCATACTGTATGCGATATTCGTGCATGCCACTGATGGTCTTACCCACACGATCAAATACATCTCCGCTACAGTCTTCATGCTGCTGTTTACCGTCTTCGTTTATATCATCGATGGGAGAAGCCTGCCGAAGCTACTCAGGGGTGAATAAAAACGAATTCTCCCAAACGACTCAAAAGCATATATTTGCCCACCATGCAGATACGTATCATCAATCAATCTGACAATCCACTACCCGCATACGAGACCACAGGCTCAGCCGGTATGGATATACGTGCATTTACCTCCACAGACGTTGTGTTAAAGCCATCAGAAAGAACCCTGATACCGACAGGACTCTTTATCGAGCTACCTGATGGATATGAGGCACAACTCAGACCACGTAGCGGCATGGCATTCAAGCATGGTATCACGCTGCCCAATACACCTGCGACCATAGACAGCGACTATCGCGGTGAAATAAAAATAGCTATGATCAATCTGTCGACCGAAGAGTTTACCATAAAGTCTGGAGACCGAATAGCACAAATGATCATAGCCAAATATGAAAAGGCCATCTGGTCTCCTACTGACTCCCTCACAGAAACAAAAAGGGGGGAGGGTGGGTTCGGCCATACCGGAAAGTGAATAAGGATACCAAATTTTGTTGTATTGCGTTAGATAATAATACCCGAATAAACTACCCGCCATCGTGGCACCACACCCAAATATCGCCTATAAGATCATTGATATGACGACCCTACAGCCTCGACTGCATCACTGGCGTGCCGTGGGTGGCCGGATCGTTTTTACAAACGGATGCTTTGATATTTTACATCCCGGCCATGTGGAGCTGCTGGCACAGTGCAGGGACTTCGGCGACTATGTAGTGGTCGGCCTCAACTCTGATGCCTCTGTCCGAAAGCTAAAAGGCCCCAACCGCCCTATCAATGATCAACTCTCCCGTGCTGTGGTCCTGGCAGGTTTAAGCTTCATAGATGCCGTTATCATTTTCGAAGAAGATACCCCTCTCCGACTCATCACTGATATCGCCCCCGACATCCTGGTCAAAGGCGGTGACTATAAAGCCTCAGAAATAGTCGGTGCTGATATAGTCAGAAAAAATGGCGGCGAGGTCAGGATCGTCCCGCTCGTGGGAGGCTATAGTACGACCGCTATCATTGGAAAAAAACCTTCCTGACCATATCTGCAAAATGCTGCCTTATCCCGTGTCAATTTGGCCCATTTATTACCTTGTCCATGATAGTGGAGAGGGTCTAATGATTTACGCTAGTAAATTCATTAGGGGTGAGGTAAAAGCGGCGAGGTAAAACAGACCAGCTCCAAATAGAATTAAGCTTTCAGTTTCATCTTATTCTATTCATTAATGTTTTCTTCTTTTGAGATAATAATTGAATATTTGCCGTGTATTTAGAAATCGAAAACTTAAATTATGAAAAATCGGATACTTATTGCTCTACTCTTTGTATGTACCCTCTCTGCTTTTGGCCAGTCCAAAACTGATCTGAAAGACGCCCTGAAGCCGCAGGAGATAAAAATAAACGATACCATGAACCACAACTGGAAATATGGCGGTTTCCTGGGGGTGAACTTCGGGCAGGTAGCCTTGGTCAACTGGGCAGCAGGTGGCCAAAACTCGATTGCCATCCAGGCCAATGCCAATGGATTTCTGACATATGAACACAAACATTTGCTTTGGGACAATCAGCTCACATTTTCCCTCGGTGGTATAGCACAGGGTCGGGTGCGTCAGCCCAGCGCGACCAATAAGTACCCTTTCAGAAAGAACGTCGACATCCTGCAGATCACATCGAGAGTAGGTTACATTATTGACAAAAAGAAACACTGGATGGCCACCTTCCTGACCGATCTCAAGACCAGTCTCCTTGACGGTTTCGATTACTCCGGTTATGATGCAGGCACCTCTCCGCAGAGGCAGCTGTCATCTACACCATTCTCTCCGTCCAATCTTTTACTGTCACTCGGTATCAACTATAAACCCACTTCTTTCTTTTCCCTCTATCTGTCACCCGTCACAGCTAAACTCACTATGATGGATGCAAATACGCTTTTGGCACAAAATGATACCTCTTCTGACAAATACGGCAAGGTTGACAGAACCCGTTACGGACTTGATAATGGCACTACCTTTCATGCCTCTATAGGTGCCTACCTGAGGATGGACTTTCAGAAAGATCTCTGGAAGAACATCAACCTGAAGACCGCTCTTGAGCTCTTTCAGAGCTATACTGATAAGCATGTACTCGATGGTATAGTACAAAGTGAACTGGCTACTATATATGCCGCTTATCCTAATGAAAATCCTGCTACAGGCGGTGTTCCCAGCGCCGGAACAAAAAACCTTATCAATCACCTATACTATGACAATAGGGGCAATACCTATGTCAACTGGCTAACCAATATCACCTTTAAGGTCAATAAATATATCACTGCCAGCCTTGAGACCCAGCTTCTCTATGACCAGACCGTAGCAGTACCACACCTGCTACCCAATGGTTCTACATACCTGGGCCGTGGCACACAGTTCCGGGAGGCATTTACGCTCGGCTTCGGGTTTAAATTCGCACAGAAGGGAGCTGAGATAAAATAAGTATCCGGTCTGCCAGGGCAAGGGTGATTGACTGCACCAATAGACCTATCCACCAACTCAATGAATAAATTATAACAATAATGCAAATTTAGCAATATAATAAATAACAAACAAGCGGATTTCAGCTCGAATCCTTAGATTTGTTTTGGACACAATAAAAAAGGCAAAAAGATCGACATTTTATGATAGCATAAAATTCCGCTATCCTTAGTTTCAAAATAAAGCAGATGTCGCCACTAGTCTGAAGTATGGCCTGCGGGTGGGCGACTACAGACCTACCATAGCCCCTGAATCACAAAAAAAATCTAAATCCCTTCAAAACAGTATTTTTATTCATAGTTTTACTTCTATGATAAAAAGCAGATTGAATTTATACTTCATAGTCTTTTTGATGGTGTTTAATTTCTGTAGTGCCTCGACCTCAGGCGCCGCCTTGGTCGAGCTCCGGGGGAAGATTATCCCTCAGAGTGGTGGGCTGCCGGCTACTGTTATTCTTCGCTCATATGAGGATGAAGGCTATATGCCGACTGTCGTGATCAATAAAGACAGTACATTTTCTATCAAAGTATATTTGTTTCACTCCGGGTTGTATACTATTCGTGTCATGCGGGCTTCAGTAGATGTCATGCTATCTACCGCCGAGCCGGTTACATCGGTCACTATCACATTGGATGGAGGGGCAGCATTAAGGGAATATCATGTGGAAAATTCACTTGAAAATGATGCCTATGCAGCATTTAAAACGGCCTACAATCTCTACGATAGCAAGCTGATCTCGCATTTTAGGTTCTGCGAAGGAAAAGACAGCTGCGAGAGCGATCTCCACCAGATGCTCACAGACTATGCACGAGATCTGTCACTCATTGAGAAAAAATTCAAAGGTACCTACGTGACGAATATATTGTGCCCGATGAAAATGCCTCTGGTAGCAAAAAACATAAAAAACACTACTGATGAATTCAGGAAAGGATACTTTGAAAAAGTGGATTTCTCGGACTCCTCGATATTCTCTACTCCTATCCTTAAAGATATGATGGCATATTATATAGTGTATTTCATGGACGCTGCGCTTATCTCCAAAGAAAAAGAGTTCCTCACATACATCACTGCGAAATTCAAATCCTCCCCCCTTATGCTGCATAAAGGCAGTTCTTTCATCCTTGAAGATATTATCGGGGGGCAAAGAGAGAAAATGCTGCTCATGTTTATAGACTGGTACAATAGTGGCGATAACAAAGCGGCTATCAATAACCCGGTCCTGGATGCCAAGGTGCAAGGTATAAGCCGTGTCCTGCCGGGCATGCCATATATCAACCTGTCGGGTGCCGATGCAGATAGCGTATCCCACTCACTGAAAGACATAGTGGACCGGTCTAAATGCACACTATTGCTATTCTGGTCTTCAGAGTGTTCTCACTGTAGGGACGAGATGCCTCATGTGAAGGAGTACTATGAAAAATACCACAGCAAAGGATTTGATATATATGCTATGTCTTTTGATAATGATCCTGAGAAGTGGAAGCGCTTCATAACGGAGAATGGGCTGTCATGGACCAACGTGCGCGTCAATCGCAATGCCAACCCTAATCCTGTCATGGACTACGTGGCCACTTCCACGCCTGCGCTGATATTGATAGATAGCAAGGGAACCATCCTCCACCGCTTCATGCCAAAGAGCAAACTGGAAGATCATATTGTCGAGGCTCTAAAGTGACCAATTTTAATGGGCTTGATCCGTCTTAATGAATATATATGCTGGGTTATCGTTTTAGTAAATATACACCGCAGGGGCAAACACCTTTCGACAAATTATTTGACCTCTTCAAGCAGCTTCTGACGTACACCAGCGGTGACGTGGGCGAAGCCCTAAGCTGGCTCACTGAATTAGACAAAGAATACAAGCTTACCAATCCCGATTATGGCATAGGTGATTTTATCAATGACCTTCGCCAGAGAGGTTATCTGAAAGAAGAGCATCAGGGTTCAGGAAATTTCGCCATCACCGCAAAGACCGAACAGGCTATCCGCGAGTCTGCATTGGAGCGTATCTTCGGCAAACTCAAAAAGAGCGGAAGAGGCAGTCATAAAACCGGTTTCACCGGACAAGGAGATGAGCAAAGCAGCGACCTAAAGTCTTATACCTTTGGCGACTCCATAGAACAGATAGCCATGCTTGAGTCCATGAAAAACGCCCAGGTCAATCACGGCATCGGTAACTTTATGATGAGCGAGGACGACCTGGTGGTACGGGAGCAGGAGCATAAGACCCAGAGCAGCACTGTACTGATTATCGACATATCGCATAGTATGATACTGTATGGAGAGGACCGCATCACTCCCGCCAAGAACGTAGCTATGGCACTCGCCGAACTCATCAAAAAGAAATACCCGAAGGATACGCTGGATATTATAGTTTTCGGTGATGATGCATGGCAGATCGAGGTGAAGGACCTTCCCTATCTACAGGTCGGCCCCTATCATACCAATACACCCGCTGGGCTTGAACTGGCGATGGACCTTCTGCACAAAAGAAAGAATGCCAATAAGCAGATATTTATGATCACAGATGGCAAGCCAAGTTGTATGAAAATAAATGGGCAGTATTATAAAAACAGTTGGGGCCTCGACAGGAAGATCGTCAATAAATGCCTCAACCTGGCGAGGTCGGCGAGGAGATTAAAAATACCGATCACCACCTTTATGATAGCCACAGACCCCTACCTACAGAGTTTTGTTGAGGAGTTTACCGAGGCTAATAATGGCAAAGCCTTTTATACCAGCCTGAAAGGATTGGGCGAATATTTGTTTGAGGATTTTGAAAGAAACAAAAAAAGAAAAGTAAGATAAAGCCTGAGGATAACCCTCAAAGGGTTTTGAACCCTTTGAGGGTTTTTCGTCAATAAAAGTCTCTTTAAAAAACCAAATACATGAAAGTACCCACACTCGGAGATCTAAAAAAGACAGGCTATGTCTCTAAGTTCATCAAAGATGAACTGAGGGACAACCTCATCATGAATATCAAAGCCGGAGAGACCATCTTCAAGGGTATCTTGGGTTATGAAGATACTGTGATCCCTGATCTGGAACGCGCTATCCTATCGCGTCATAATATCAATCTGCTCGGCCTGCGTGGACAAGCGAAGACCCGTATAGCCCGTCAGATGACGGAACTCCTCGACGAGTGGATACCGGTCATCAAGGGCAGCGAACTCAATGAGGACCCGCTTAATCCCATTACACGCTTCGCAAAAGAACTGATAGAAGAAATGGGCGACAAAACTCCCATAGACTGGCTGCACCGCAGCGAGCGATATGCGGAGAAACTCGCCACACCCGATGTGTCTGTCGCGGATCTGATAGGCGATGTAGACCCTATCAAGGCCGCCAACCTCAAACTCAGCTATGCCGATGACAGGGTTATTCACTTCGGTATCATACCACGCAGCAATAGGTGCATCTTTGTCATAAATGAACTTCCGGATTTACAAGCGAGGATACAGGTCGCGTTATTTAATATCCTCCAGGAGGGGGATATACAGATACGTGGGTTCAAGGTGCGTGTGCCACTGGACGTAGAGTTTATTTTCACCGCCAATCCCGAAGACTACACCAATCGCGGCAGCATCGTGACTCCGCTGAAAGACCGCATCGGCAGCCAGATACTCACGCACTATCCTAAGTCCATCGCCCTCTCACGCAGTATCACACAGCAGGAGGCGCGTATCACAGATGAGCAGCGTGCAAGCATCACGATAGGTAATATCCTCAAAGACCTGATAGAGCAGGTCGCATTTGAAGCGCGCCAAAGCGAGTACGTCGATGCCCGTAGTGGTGTCAGCGCCCGTCTCACTATATCCGCCTATGAAAATCTCGCTTCTACTGCCGAGCGACGTATGATGCTGAATAATGAAGAAAGAACCATAGCCCGCATCGGTGACCTGTGGGGGGTGGTGCCTGCCATCAATGGTAAAATAGAACTAGTATATGAAGGCGAGCAGGAAGGCGCAGCTATGGTAGCACAGCACCTGATCGGCAAGGCCATTCGAAATTATTTCATTCAGTTTTTCCCCGATCCGGGCAAGCTCAAAAAGAAAAAAACAGCATCTCCCTACCAGACTATCATGGATTGGTTCGCGGGTAATGAAGCACTCGACCTGATGCTAAATGCCGATGAATTCGCCTATCGCAGATCACTGGACTCTGTAGAGGGCCTCGGCAAACTTGTAGACACCTATATGCCAAAACTCGAAGCGACAGAGCGTCACACAGCTATGGAGTTCGTGCTCCATGCACTGGCCGAGCACTCACAAATAGGCAAATCCATGCTCGAACGCAGTATACAGTTCAAGGACCTTTTCGGTTCTATGTTTACGAGCAGTGAGATAGAAGGCGAGGAGAACTAGAATTGTCCAGAGTGGCAATAACCTATGACGTTTGCGTTTTCACTTCATGGAAAACATCGGCAATCACTTAGTGATCACAAACCTCAAAGCCTGAACTATAGCCTGCCTGTCTTTCACCCGGATAAAGTATACGCCATTTCGTAGCGCTGAGGTATTAATATCAGTGGATGTGCTGCCCTTTGCCTCTTCAGTTCCGACCATCTGCCCTACCGCATTATATATTTCAAAACTCAATTGCGAATTGCCTGATGCATATGCCAGCGTGATATGGTCCTGAGCGGGATTGGGATATAAGGTAATATGCAGATTGTTGTTGTTTATGTTCTGAATCGCGTTAGTACAATTATTGTTTACCCCGTTAAATGCAACATTAGATGGAGATAAATTTCGCGGGAAACCAGACGGTATAAACGGGTTGCAATTAGGCTCTCCTGTACTGGTATTCACCATCGTATTTTGTGTACAGCCTGCTGGGTTTTGATAGAAACAGCCGCCATTTACCGCGACATGGGATATAGTATCTATGGTACTAAACCAACTGCCTGTGACACTGCAATTATTCAGTGTAATACGGCTGGAATTGGCGGCGGCAATGGCCTGACTCCATATTTTAGAGTCGCTTATCGTCAGCGTAGTGCCGCTAGTACCGAGGGCTGACAGGGTAGCTAGCTGCAACCATGAGCTATCGACAATAACTGTGTTAGAGGGCCCCTCTATCCCGATCTCATTGACGATCGAGTTCTTTATAAGTAGGTTTTCATTGGATAGCGAGTATAGCTGCCAGGGTATCGGGCCCATACTTACATTATTCAGAGTCAGCCTGCCTCTAGCCACAGTGGTGGTTTGAAGTCCTACGGTCAGGTCCTGAATAGTATCGGAACCATTGGCAAAAAGGATATTGGCATGTATCTCTCCTGTCGATGGTACCCCTATTCCATTGACCACCAGTTTTGCTGTGGGGTTGACCTGCACCCCTATCCCCGGTTTTGCAGAATCTACATTCAGAAACCACTGCGAAGCGCGTACTCCCCCGTATCCTCTGCCGACCTGCCAGCTGTAATATGGTCCTGTCTGATCAGGCAGATTAAGGGTGTCAGTAGTGGATGAAAAAAGGAGCCAGAGGCCGATCTTAGTATCAATACCCGATAGCGACATTTGTGCTGTATCCTGTAGGTAGACTTCTGTAGGTATTTCATTCACATCCGTGCCTATAAATGATGAATGACCATTTAGATTAAGGAGCAGCCATGCTGTTTGTTGATTCAGCCAGCATTGTGTCACTGACAATGCAGAAGTGCCATTGGCAGTATAATTCATATAGTAACTGCTGGCAGCTGAGAGGTCGCCCTCCTGCGTTCGGAATTCCAGGTATTGCAATATGATCTGGCTACTATCCTGGGTGGTGATAGTTCGCTGATTATTATAGCTGTTTGAGACAATAAACTGCGCACCTGTGCCTGAATCAGCATTGATAAATAGTTGAGCATTACCCTGTAGCAGGATATTTCCCCGCACTATAAATGTATCTGCTGCTACACCCGTCAGGTCTACATGTAGGCTGCCGCCGTTTAGGATGACCAGGTCGCCATTGATGATGCAGCTGCCGGTGATGAGGGTGCCGGTCCTGATAGTATCAGGCCCCTGCTGCATACAGGAGATACCGGATACTGTCAGCGGTGCCAAACCTGATATAAAGATCAAGGCAAAAATTAGTTTTAGGGTTTTCATCATAATGGCTTTTAGTTAGCACCAAGTTAAAAAAGAAGGGCAATATCTTTTTTTATATTTTTACAAATGAGAAGGATTTCAACAATTTTTAATTTAAGTGAAATGAGGTATATATTCCATTTTTGCTCTATTGCAATGCTGATGAGTGGCTTTCAGGCAAATCAAATCAGTGCCCAGGTACCGGGAAAACTCTCATCACGAGATTCCATAAAAGTGAGTACTATCTATGTACCCTTTTTAATGCAATACCCCTTGACAACATGGCCCCGCAAGAACCCCGCAGTGTTCGGTTGTATGCTTGAGTCTCACTTCGGATATAAAGACAGTATGTTTAACTGTGCCCGAAGCAACTATGTCAACAAAGGTGACCCTTGTAAAAACACTAAAGAATATTACGAAGGTCTTCAGATCCCGGACAATATCTCATCTCTTATCTATCCATTGTTTAAAACTATCACCCTGGATTTTGAGCATGGTAACTTACAGAATGTATCCATTGAATTTAATGACAGCATAGCCATCGATATGATCAAGATGACATTCAGATTGCCATCGGACAGGAATCAATTTCCGGATAACATAATGGATATTCGCTATGGTGAAAATGTCTCTGCTCCTAATAAACCCAGAAATCCCAGGTACACCCGCTGGCTTGAGATAGTCGGTTTTGACCATATAGGCTCAGGAGATGTGGATTGCAAATAATCATAAAACCCCTGTTTTTTCCTTCTTTAATCCATATTGATTGTATTAGACATTGGGCAATGCGACAAAACTTGCTACCTTTGCACCCCACATCGCGGGGTGGAGCAGTTGGTAGCTCGTTGGGCTCATAACCCAAAGGTCGTAAGTTCGAGTCTTACCCCCGCAACTAGAAGGTTCACAAATTTGTGAACCTTTTTGATTTATATTTGAACCTGAATTTTATCAGGCCACGTAGTACAATGGATAGTATCGAGGTTTCCGAAGCCTCTGATTTAGGTTCGATTCCTAACGTGGCCACTATGACAAGGACTAAAGCCCTCCTCTCCGTTATTTCATGTGCTTTATTTGCAGGGATGCTCCTGTCAGGCTGTACTGACCCCAATGCCTGGAAGAAAGTGGACCTGTCCAAAGAACAGGTTAACTATAAAGTGCAAAGGTTTGAGCGGGATTTTTTTGCCATTGATACCACCCACATGGGGGAGAGCGAGTCAAAACTCAGAACCAAATACGGAGAATTTTATGATTATTATATCCGTACTATTATGAATTTCGGGAGAACGGAAAACCGTTTTGATACCTCCAGGCTAGACCCTCATATGGATATAGTGCATTTTCTGGGAAATCGCTCTGACAGGGACCTATATGATACCGTTCAGAAAGAATACCCCGATCTGGCTGATATTCAGGGGCAGCTGACTGATATGTTCGGGCACTTTCAGTATTACTTTCCCCGAAAAAAACATATCTCAAGAGTATATACATTCATCTCTGAGTTTGGTTATGGCGCTGCTACTTATGATGACTCTACCATCTGTATCGGGCTGGATATGTATCTGGGCGCCACATACAGGTATTACCGGAGTATGGATTTCCCGGAGTATATGATAGCCAAACTCAAAAGACCTTATATAGTCCCCAATGTCACGGATGTATTGTATAATCTGTATTTTGACCATATGGCCTATGATGCTCAGCTACCGCTTATAGATGCTATTATCGATGAAGGCAAAAAATATTACTTCAAGGAATGTATGATGCCCGATTCACCTGACAGCCTGATCATGGGCTATACCCGGACCCAGGAAGAATGGTGCCGCAAAAGTGAGGTCTCGATATGGAAATATTTCAATGAACAGGACCTGCTCTATAAGGTCAACTATATGGAGCAGAAGCGCTATATTACTGACGGGCCGACCACGGCAGGCATGCCTAAGGAAGCGCCTGCCAAGGTGGGTGCATGGATAGGCTGGCAGATAGTCAGGAAATTCATGAAAAATAATAGTGGCAAGGTGACGCTCAGTGACCTGCTCGAAAAGTACACTGCCAAACAGATATTTGCTATGTCAAATTATAAACCGAAATGATACTTTTGTAACATAAACAAGAAATATTGAGTTCCATATCATCAAAAAACAAAAGTGAAAAGCTGGTCAGCAAAGGATCTCGGGTTATAAACTCAGTTATGGCATTTATAATTGCCTATCTGACGGTCATGTTCCTGTTCTCTGTAGTCACAGGCTTGATTGGCAAAGTATTTGGATTTGATTCTAACATCAGTATTTCCGGTGTCAAATTTGATCTCGGTAGCCATAAATGGGAGCCGATGAGTGTTTTTGTGGTTTATAGCTTTGGTACTTTTTTTACTGCCGGACTGGGCCTTTTTTTTTATTATGTTTTTTCCCAATTCAAATCAAAGATCAATTTAGCAAATCTGGTAATGCTGTGGGGCTCCGTTATTGCGATCTCCATAGTTGCTGCTCAAGGTCTTCTCCCTTGTTTAGAACCTGATGAACAGAAAGCCTGCTATACTAACCTTACCGTTGTCTTTGCATGGTTCTCTTTCCCCTTGTTTGCATTGTACATACTGTGCTTCCTTTTTTTCGTCATTTTGGTCTTTTTCTCCATTTACACATCTAAACCCTTTCTTTCCTTTTCATATTCTTTCTCCAAAGTGAGTAAAATTGACCGTAAGCGCAAGTATTATTTTGAAACGGTCATTATTCCCTATGTGATCTCTTGTATTCTTATTCAGCAATTTATGCATTACACCTATCCGAATGAGAATTTTCGTATACTCAACCTGATCTATATGGTCTGTATTGGGATATCTCTTAGTATATCCTTTGTGGTCATTAATATCAATGATATGAGATCAGAAGAGGTCCTGCGCTATAAAAACCTACAGACGGTCAGTCCTGTGCTTTTCATTCTCTTCATTCTCATGCTTATATTTTTCACGACCACCAATAAGGGGTTCTATTTGCCCTTTTAAGAGCAGATAAACTAATAGACCCATCATTGAAATGCATTAAGCCCCCTTCGGGGGTTTGGGGCTTGTTATTTCAGCCTTGGCTCCTTAGAGACAAAGAGGAAAGTAAGCCCGATAGAGAGTAGGAGAAATGTGATCACAGCTGGTGCGCCAAGGCCTGTTTCGAAGAAAGACCGGTGTGCAGCAGGGTCATTATAGTTCAGGTAAGCAGAACTGTTCATATACAGCATGGTGTTTACTGCAGCCATTATAAATCCAATCACTGTAAAGATACCGCCGATGATTTTTGACATTGTTTTTGATTTAAC
>Ga0206911_1189_pt1 | contig 12772 bp, 9 predicted proteins | sample Alteio_BWOrgHeat_74_FD_152956 | JGI IMG/M metagenome (GOLD analysis project Ga0206911, IMG submission 152956) | Enriched cells from forest soil in Barre Woods Harvard Forest LTER site, Petersham, Massachusetts, United States -... | ecosystem: Environmental > Terrestrial > Soil > Temperate forest > O...
GTCGTGGCCGTGCCAGCAGTGGGAGTTTCGACTCCGGCGGCTTTCAAGGCCTGGGATGCGCTGGCGGCGGGGGGAAGTATTGATAATAAAGAAGAACTGGCGCCCGACAATCGAGGCACAGATCATATTGCAAAAGCAAATACAGGGGTCCTTCGCTCCGCTCAGGATGACGACATTGTGAGAGTGAGTGATGACGTGGTGAGGGTAAGTGACGACGTAGTGGAGGTTGAATTGACTTCCCCGCCCCGAGTTGATAGGCTAGAACAGTTGAGTCTTGCTTACTCATCCCTCTCTGCGAAGACTGGCGATGGGAAGCCCGGCACCTCCGGTATCGTTCGCGATCCTAATCCTGAGAAAAAACAGGGTTTATCTGGTGAAAGCCAGAGCTATGCGCTGAATGATCTGGCCGAGAATACCCTTCTCGCGCTTGTCCGCACCGGGATTGGAACTAACGGTCTTCATAATGATTTTGAAGACGTTGTGTTTCCTCAGTATCCCTCCTTGCGAATAACCAAGCGTCAATTGATGGGTAGTGATTCGGATGGCTCCGCGATTTATGCGGCGTTATCGGGTTCTGGCTCTGCACTGTTTGGACTTTACCGGTCCGAGCAGGATGCAAAGGCGGCTCAGCAGCGCGTCCAGTCCTCTGGCGTGCAGGCGCTCCTGACTGAGACCCTGCCGAGAGCCGAGTACTGGGAACGAATGTTCGCAGAGTGACCTCGCCGGTTGCGATAGTAAGATCGAGTTATAATCGGCGATTTACTGGGCGATCGACTAACGGTAGGTCAAGAGACTTTGAATCTCTTTGTCTAGGTTCGAATCCTAGTCGCCCAACCACTAAGTCGACGCCAGATGCGAAGGAAAATTTAGGGTTATTTCGCGACAGCAATGTGCCGCTGAGGTATGACGTTTTGGACTCCGCGAGAAACAGAGCGGAGAAAGAAGTGAGAAGTTTGAAAGACCGAAGTCTTTAGCTTTTTAGGATTCGCAACAAAGGATTCAGAAGAAGTGCGGAGCCGCAACAAGGCTCTGCAAGACAGCAGGAACAATCAAGGTCAACCAACCTGGAGGGTTTCACGTGAATAAAAACGACACGACTGCGGTTCTTTCCCCTATTTCAGAGCAGGCTGAAGAGACAGAAGTGAGCTCTCAGCCTGCGAACGCGCCCGGGTCGCAGGGCGGACAGGCGAAAGGCCCCCAGGGGCCACGAGCACCAGAGTTACCAGCCCCGGAAAAAAAACGCTCCGGCCGGCTGACGGAAAACAAGCGCATCAAGATTTTTTGCGGATCGTCCAATAAGCCTTTGGCCGAGGAGATCTGCAAGTTCGTCGGTGTGCCACTGGGCGAGACCCGGTTGCAGAGATTCTCCGACGGCGAAGTACATTTTCAGCTGCTCGAGAACGTTCGCGGTGCGGACGTATTTCTTGTTCAGCCTACGTGTGACCCGGTTGACCAGCACCTTGTCGAGTTGCTGATCATGATGGATGCGCTGAAGCGCGCCTCGGCCGGGCGAATCACGGTTGTGATTCCCTACTATGGCTATGCACGGCAGGACAGAAAAGACCGGCCGCGTGTTGCCATTACATCGAAGCTGGTTGCCGATCTTCTGACCACCGCCGGTGCGAACCGTGCTCTGCTCGTCGATCTGCATGCAGCGCAGATTCAGGGTTTCTTCAATATTCCGGTAGATCACCTGTTCGCCAGCCCGGTGCTGGTGAGCTACTTCCGGGAGTTGAACCTGCCGAATCTGACGGTGGTTTCGCCGGATGCAGGTGGCGTGGAGCGTGCGCGCTTCTTCGCCAAGAAGCTGGAAGTACCGTTGGCTATCGTCGACAAACGGCGGACCGACATTAATGTCACCGAGGTGATGAACGTGATCGGCGATGTGCGGGGCCGGACGTGCTTGATCCTCGACGACATTATCGATACCGCCGGAACGCTGGTGAAGACGGCGGATGCGCTGCTGGCTGAGGGAGCGGAAAAAGTTTATGCGTGCGCGACGCATCCGGTGCTTTCCGGTCCGGCTGTCGACCGTATCGCGAACTCACGATTGGAGCAGTTGATCGTGACGAATACCATTCCGCTGCGGGAAGAAGCAGCGCGAGTGGAAAAGATTAAGGTGCTTTCGATCGCAGGGCTTCTGGGCCGGGCCATCGAGAGCATTCACATGGAGACCAGCGTAAGTACGCTGTTCAATTAGTTTTCAGTTTTCCGTTCTCTGTTGTCAGTTAGAACGGAAGACACAACCGCGGCTGAGACCGCAAAGGGAGCAGAGCTCAACTCTGTGCCCGAAAGGAAGAATCAATCATGGCAGCAACAACGAATACTGAAGCAGTCGCCGCAACTCCCCGCGAGGGCAAGTTCAACAAGAATGCCGCTCGGCGCGTTCGTGTCGCAGGCAAGATTCCCGCTGTGGTTTATGGCGCGGGCCTGGAATCCGTTGCGGTTTCGGTTGACCCGAAGGTCATTACAAGGATTTTGCACTCAGACTCCGGCCACAACACCATCTTCGATCTGAACGTTGAGGGCACGCCTGTTGTAAAGGCCATGATCGTCGATTGGCAGAACGAGCCCCTAAAGGGCAAGCTTCTGCATATCGACCTGAAGCGGATCGCGATGGACAAGCTGATGCGCGTGTCGGTGCCGATTCAGCTGGTTGGCGTTCCGGTTGGTGTGAAGTCTGGCGGCGGAATCCTCGAGCACGTGCTGCGCGAGGTTGAAATCGAGTGCTTGCCGGGCGATATTCCGAGCCACCTCGATGTCGATGTCTCGAACATGGAGCTGCATGGCCTCATTCACGTTTCGGACCTGCCGCACTCGGGAAGCATTAAGTTCCTGGGCGACGAGAACGCAACTGTGGCCCACGTTACGGTTATCAAGGAAGAGGTTGTGGCTGTAGAGGAAGTAGTGGCCGCACCGACAGAACCAGAGGTGGCGAAGAAGGGCAAGACGGACGCAGCTGCACCCGCTGCAGCTGCTGCTCCTGCCGCCGATGCCAAGGATGCGAAGAAGAAGTAATGTTTACGCGGCCTGCCAATCCTTTCGAGATTCGCAGGCCGCTTGAGTTTGTTGGAAAGGGAAACACCGCGTGAAGTTGATTGTCGGTCTCGGAAACCCCGGTATCGAGTATCAGTTCACGCCGCATAACGCCGGCTTTCTGGCAGTAGATCGCATCGCGGAAGACAGCGGTGTGATGCTTACCAACCGGCGGGGCAGAGCGCTTACTGCCAGGGCGAAACTTGCAGGACAGGACGTTCTGCTGGCAAAGCCTGAGACGTTCATGAATCTCAGCGGGCTTTCGGTGGCCGCTCTGATTCAGGAGTTCGAGATTTCGCCGGAGGACATCATCGTTCTCTATGACGAGCTTGCACTTCCGCTGGGCACGATTCGGATTCGCGAGCGTGGTTCGGCGAACGGGCATAACGGAGTGAAGTCGATCTCCGGTGTGCTGGGCACTGAGGAATGGTTGCGGATCCGTATTGGCGTTGGCAAGTCGGCGCTGGCGGATGGACGAGAGATTAAAGCCGGCGGCAAGGATTATCTGCTGTCACCGATGCGCAAGCAGGAGCTTGCGGTGCTGGATGAAGTGCTCGACAGGGTCAGAAGTGCTGTCGAGGTGGTGCTGACCGAAGGGGTCGGCGCTGCGATGAACAGATTTAACCGTCGGCCGGATGATCCCGAAGATGGGACGGACGGGCCGAAGGGGAAGTAAGAAGCAAGCAAGAGAGTAGCAGGATAACCGCAGTGATTTTCCAAACCGGGTTGGCAGAACAGACGCCAGCACGGTGCGAAGCAGAACTTCGCAGAAAGAAGTAATCGAATGAATCGTACCTACGAAATCATGTTCATCGTCCGTCCGGATGTTGAAGAAGCAGAACTCGACAAGCTGATTGAAGGTTTTTCCGCAAACGTCACCAGTGGTGGCGGCGAGGTAAAGAGCGTAGAGAAGATGGGCCGCCGCCGGCTCGCCTACACTGTGCGCAAGTTCAACGACGGATTCTATGTTCTGTTGAACGTTGCCGCCCAGGGCTCGCTGATCACTGAGATCGAGCGCCGTCTGCGCGTCTCCGAGCAGGTGATCAAGTTCATCACCGTGCGCATGGACGAAGAAGAGAAGCGTCTGGCGAAGGTGAAGGCGATTCGCGATACCAAGGTGAAGCGCAGCGCGCAGCCGATGGCAGCTCCCGTTCAGGCACCGGTTGCCGACGTAACCGCAGCTGAGGCCGAGGAAGAGAAGAAGCCGGTGGCCGCAGCCGACACGCACACCGAGACTGTCGCCTCGGCCGTCTAGTCTTCGCATAAGGATTCGCGATGACGGCGGATGCCACATCGCACAACGCATCATGATCGCCGAATTCGCTTCCACTCGACCGATGCTGGTCGAATGTTCAGAGACTCCACTGCGGGTCTGGTGCGGAGGAAGGCACAACGTACCTGAGAGGAAATCATCATGGCTGACGAAACCAGCACGCAATCGACTGAGCAGCACGCACCCTCATCCCGCCCCAGCGGCGGTCACTCCGGCCCTGGCGCCGGTCCACGCACCCCACGTCCAGCCGGCGCTCCTGCCGGTGGCCCTGGCGGCCGCAAGTTCTTCCGGCGCAAGAAGGTTTGCAAGTTCTGCACCGAGAAGATCGACGCCATCTCCTACCGCGACGTTCGCCTGCTGCAGGGCTTTGTCGCCGAGCGCGGCAAGATCGTTCCGCGCCGCCTGACCGGTGTGTGCACACGTCATCAGCGGCGCCTCAGCCTGGCAATCAAGCAGTCGCGCAACATCGCTCTGCTTGCCTTCGCTGCGCGCTTCTAACTTTTCCGCCGAACTCGGCGGGCCTCATTAGATATGAAGACTGGCGGAAGCGATAGGCCAGACAGGAAATCGGAGAACTGCAATGGAAGTCATTCTGAAGGAAGATGTATTAAAGCTTGGACATCGCGGCGATGTAGTGAAGGTCGCGGACGGCTACGGGCGCAACTATCTGCTCCCGGAGAAGCTCGCCATTGAGGCGAATGCAGCGAACAAGGCCGTCATCGAACAGATGAAGGCGTCGGCGGTGCGCAAGTCCGTCAAAGAGAAGGCTGGGGCCGAGCAGTTGGCCATGCAGCTCTCTGCGGTCGAGCTTGTGTTTGAGCGCAAGGTTGGCGAGAACGAGCATCTGTTCGGGTCCGTCACCTCCGGCGATATCGCGCACCAGCTTGAGGCGAAGGGCTACACTATCGACCGCCGCAAGATCTCGCTCGATGAACCGCTCAAGGCGCTCGGCGAATATCACGTTCCCGTGAAGCTGCACCGCGAGGTCACCAGCCACGTGAAGGTTACGGTGAAGGGCGAGTTGCCGGAAGGCGAAGAAGTAGTAGCAACCGCTTAGTTCATCAGCAGTCCAAAACAGACGCATCAGCTCAGGCGAGTACTTCGTTAAAGCTGATGCGTTTTGTCTTTGCGGGATGAATCTGGCGAATGTTGCGCTACGTCACTCGTACTTAAGCGTCTGCACTGGGTCTAACCGAGCCGCGCGGTTTGCCGGGAGCGTTCCGAAAAGCACGCCTACAACCACGGACGTGGCCAATGAGATCACTGCGGACCATGGGCTGATCGGAATCTTGAACGGGGTCAAGAGTCCCAGAGTGAAAGGAAGGGCGAGGCCGATTACGGTTCCAATGATTCCTCCGCTCAGCGAAAGGAAGACCGCCTCAGTCAGGAACTGCAGCCTGATCTCACGGCTGGTCGCGCCCAGCGCCTTGCGGATACCGATCTCCTTAATTCGCGACTGAACGTTGGCCAGCATGCTATTCATGATGCCGACGCCGCTGACGATCAGGGTAATGCCGGCGCCCAGGGTGAGGACGACGGTAAGCATGTCGGCGATCTTCGTCATGGCACTGAGGAGTTCGGTGAGTGTCACTGCGCTGTAGACGGAGCCCGCATAGTGACGGGACCGGATGATTGCGAGAATGCGGTCTCTGGCCGGCATCACCATAGAAGGGTCACGCATGGTGAAGAAGATCTCTTTCAAGGTGTTGGTGCCAGTGAAGTACCGTGCAACCGGATACGGAACGAGCATGGTGTGATCGCTGATCTCCGACTCGCCGAAGGTGTTGATGCTCTCGCGGAAGACACCGATAATGACAAACGGTATGCCTTTGACACTGATGATTTTGCCCACAGCGGCGTTTGAGGTGCCATAGAGCTCTTCTGCGAAGGGCTTGACGATAACGGCAACCTTATCGTGGGCCCGCGCGTCCTGGTCGTCGAAGAAGCGACCCGAGACAACGATGAGATTGCGCACGATACGATATTGCGGCGAAACGCCAAGCAGCATGGTCGATTTGCTAATCCCGCCTCCCAGGCTGACGTTATCGTGAAACTCCAGCATCGGAGATGACGCGATAATACCCGGGACCTGCTCGAGAACCGCGTTCATATCATCGAGGGTCATGTAGTCCGGCGTGCTGGTGTTGTCCGGACCCATCACCGTCCCGCCACCATACTGCAACTCGACCTTGTTCGGACCGATGCTCGTAAGCTCGTCGAGCGCATACTGCTTGCCTGTCGATCCCAACGTTGCGACCAGAATAATAGAGGCCGATCCGATAACCATACCGAGCATGGTGAGCAGAAACCGCGTTTTGCTGGCGCGGAAGCTGTCAACCGCCAGCCTGACCACCTCGCTAAACATCATGGTGGAGCGCGCACTGGCCAGTGTGCGGTCAAAGGAGGTCGGCTTGGAGAGACTTGTCGTGGCCATCGGCTTAATATTAGACGCCTTCCAGTATCTCAGTGGTGCAAGTTTCCCGCTAACTTCCTTTGGGCCATGCTCTTTCGGGCACATCCGAGAGCAAATGCCCTTGTGTCCATACGTGCTTGATCGGCATAATGGCTGTGCGATCGCACGATGAAAGGAATCCTGTGAAATTTTTCCGGCTCGCGTTGAGCATGCTGCTTGCACTACCCTGCGTGGCCCAACAACCCCAGCCTGCAGCACCATCCAAAGGGGTTTTGTCCGTCGCTGAGACACAGAAGCTGGTGCCGCCTGCTGTCTTCTTTCAAGGCCAGACGGCTACAACCCAGCTTCGTAACAGCGCCGCCGTCCGACTCGACAACGGCGGCTTGGTAATAGTCGCGCTGGTCGATACGGGCGGGTATTCGAGCGCGGTTCGCGAACGCTATCAGTTTTATCTGTTGACCGATGCTTCGCTGCAGGTCGGTGATAAGCATTTGGGACCGGGAGCGTATGGCTGTGGTTTCCTGCAAGATGGAGTCGTGGTTGTGATGGACCTTGCCGGGAGCGATATCTTTCGGACGGCTATCGCAAAAGATGCGGAAATGACCCGGCCTAGACCACTCCAAATGCAAGCAGGAAAGAGCGCTGCTGAGTTCCGCCTCTATCTCGGACGCGACTACGTCACGATAAAGCAATCTAAATAGTTCTCAACCCGCAGTTACGAGATCTTCAACTCAAGCGAAACTACTGCACGCTGTGGGATGGAGATCTCAGCTTGATTGCCGCGAACTGTAACAGCAACAGGAGCAAGCCGGACTTCGTTTGGGCTGTCCAGCGAGTTATGCGCGGTCATCTCTGAATGTGTGAGGACCGTTCCCCGGCCTTCGGTGATGTTGCCGCTTGTCAGCCGAAGGTGCGCGACGATCGAAGAGTCTAATGAAGGATTCGTAATCGTCACATTCAATCCATTGTCTTTGGTGGACGCTGAACCCGACAGCCCGGGCATGGTCGCGGAGCCACTTCGTGAGGGCACTTTCAGCTCGTCGCAACGAATGGTCATCGGGGCCACGCGTGATCGCATGTGATTGCGATACATCTCGAAAACGTAATAGACCGGGGTTCGTGCGTAACGATCGCCTTCGGCAAGCATAAGCGAGTGAATGCAATTGATCGTCTGAGCTACGTTCGCCATCGCGATCTTGTCTGCGTGTCGATTGAAAACATCCAGTGTTACGGCCGTGTGCAAAGCATCGCGCAGCGTCAGTGGCTGGCTAAGCAAATAGTGAGGAGAGAGTTCCTCCCCCGGCCGATACCAGACTCCCCACTCATCCACTACAAGCTTGATGTGCCGGTTGGGATCGAATTTACCCATCGCTGCCCAATGCTGCTCGATGACGGTTTCCACCCGCGCTCCCTCGCGAATCACGTCATACCAACCGCCGGCATCGAAACTTCCGACCCTTTCCGGACTGTTTCGGAAATCGGTGTAGTAGTGCATCGAGAGGCCGTCAATGACTGACCGATGACCACCCTGCATCGCTTCAAAGAAGCCATTCGTCCAGCCGAGGTCCAAATCTTTGGAATGTCCTCGTGGACCAACAGCCACAAGAAACGGCTTCGGAGCGTACGCAGGAAATTGTGTCACAAAGCGCCTGTACAAGGTTGCGTATTCCTGAGGTGTCATGTCCCCGCCGCAACCCCATGACTCGTTTCCAACGCCCCACCAGCGAACACCAAAGGGATCACGATCTCCATTCGCCGCCCGCTCCTCTGCCAGCAACACTGTTCCTGCGGGAGCGTTGCAATAGGAGACCCAGTCGTGGAACTCCCGCGGAGAACCCGAAGCCATGTTCGCAGCCAAATACGGTTCGGCTTCGCATAGCTGGCACAGCTGCATGAATTCGTGCAGACCGAATTGGTTGGTCTCGGTGGCATCGAATCCCTTTGGCATGGTCGCTTGCCAATAGTCATAGGTACGAGGGCGTTTTGCCGGAGCACCAATTCCATCGCGCCAATGATAGCCGTCGGCAAAACAACCACCGGGCCATCGATAGTTCGGCACGCCGATGCGCTTCATGTCATCGACGAATTGCTTACGGATGCCGCCTATATTGACGATCTTAGAATCTGCGCCGACCCAAATGCCGTCGTAGATTACGCCGCCGAGATGCTCGATGAATTGACCGTAGATATGGGGACTAATCTCGTGTCCATCAGGTTGGATCGTGATCGTTATCTCGGCGTCAGCTGAAACCGATGGGTGTAATCCGGCAATGAAGCTTGCGGAGGCAAAGGCACTGGCACCAAGGAAATCTCGGCGATTCATACAGCAAAGATATACTCCCTCGCATTCAGTAAACGTCTCATCCGGCGAACTCCCTGATGTTCAAACCATTACGGGGATATTAATTGGGTTGAAAAAGAAATCAACCCTTTTACCTAGACAGCCTTGACAAGCTTTGTCCGCCTTTAGTAGGCTTCGGGGCGATTCAGAAGTGGGCTTGCCCCTTCTTTTGAGAGAACAATCTCTTTTCATGCCTTAGGGATGTCGTTGATTACGATAAAGACGATTCGGGCTCAAGCAGAAAATTAGAGATAGCTTGCACTATTGACTCACCTACATTTTTCGACCAGGTATTTAGAGAAAACGTTTACAGTATGTTTCCCCTCTGAACGAATTCGTTCCCCCAGAGGTGAAGCTATTGGTCGTTCGTAGAAGCAAGTCCAGTCACATTCGGAGGCTGTATATGCATCGTTCTCGATTCGCAGTAGTAGTTCTATTAAGCATGGTCGTGTTGGTCGTTCCGTGCGCGTGGGCGCAGGAAAACGCAACCATTGTTGGAACAGTCGTGGATGCTTCCAACGCAGTGGTTCCCAACGCCGAAATTACTCTGACCAACACTGCGACCAGTCAGGTAAGAACGGCAGTGACAAACACTTCCGGAATCTATCTCTTCGCGAACGTGGGCGTCGGCCAATTCACGTTGAGCGCTGCAGCAAAAGGATTTCAGAAATACACCAAGACAGACATTGTGGTGAACACCGCCCAGACCCTGCAGGAAAACGTCGCCCTTACGGTCGGGAGCGAGTCACAAACGGTCACCGTCGAGGCTGATGCCCTGGCGCTCCAGGCAGAAACCAACGAGGTTAGCAATCTGATCACCGGTGATCAGGTGACTCAGCTGGCGACCAACGGTCGTAATGTGGTCTCGCTTGCGGCCCTTGGATTGGGCGTATCCAATACCTTGCCGTCTTTTGGTGGCGTGAATGCTCTAACCGCCGCGAATGGTCTCAGCTTCAGCGGAACCCGATCAACCCACAACATTTACTTGTTGGATGGAGGCGAACTGAACGATCGCGGCTGCGGCGGCTGCTTCAGCTCACTGCCCTCGGTCGACGCGTTGGCGCAATTCCAGGTTCTTAGCAGCAACTACGGACCCGACTACGGCATCGGCTCAGGCGGAACCATACTCATGGTCCTCAACTCCGGCACCCATAACTTTCATGGCGGAGTGTGGGAGTTCAACAGGAACGAAGCCTATAACGCCAATAATTATTTCAGCAACCTAGCGGGCCAGCGACGGTCAAAGTTCCGGTTGAACACCTTCGGCGGCAACATTAGCGGCCCGCTGTGGATCCCGCATGTATACAACGATTCGCGCACCAGAACATTCTTCTTTGTGAATGAAGAGTGGCGAAAACTTGTTCAAGGATCTACGCCTTCGACTGGCACAACTATCGCCGCCAGTAATTTTCCAGTGGCCGGACAAGATCTGGCATACACCGTCCCAACCAACGGAGGGGTGCCAATCGTTCCGGTTACCACCGATCCAGCAAAACTGGCGATCTATAGTTCACGTGGCCTGACTGCGGGACAGCCCTTCAATGGTGTCTCCGGATCTTCTTGTAATGCAGGTTCAGCACCGTTCGTCTGTGTTATCCCGGCCGCACTGATCGATCCCAATGCTGTCCTTGAAGTGAACGCGGGCACGTTCCCTCACCCGAACTTTGGTACAACACAGTACGTTTCGTCCATCCCACAACCCACCAATGTCCGCGAAGACGTAGTACGCATCGACCACGCCATCAATACCAAGCTGCAGTTGATGGGCCACTATCTCCATGACGATGTCAATCAGACATACTACCCGCCGTTGTGGGGGATCGCCAACAATTTTCCGACGGTCGGTACGGCCATGCTCAACCCCTCCTGGTCCGCGACCATCAAACTCACCCAGACACTTTCACCCAACTTACTCAATGAAACCGCCTTCCTTTACAGCGGCAATACAATCCACCTCACTCCTGTAGGTGTTTTCGCGCAGCCGTCAGGGTGGACCGGTACAACCTTCTTCCCGGCCGCCAACAACAGACTCAGTCGCATGCCGGAGATCCAACTAGGCGCTCCCTACGGTAGGAACTGGAGTTCAAGCTACTTCCCCTGGAAAAATTCCTTTGAAGGTTATGAAACCCGGGACGATCTCTCATGGAACAAGGGGGTACACCAGTTCAAATTCGGCTTTAGCTGGCTGCACGCTCCTAAGAACCAGGAACTGCAGGCCAACACTCAGGGCACCGCGGTTTTCAACAATAGCTCATTTTCCAAAGATTCTTATATCAACTTTCTCCTCGGCGATGTCGCAACCTTCACTCAGCTCCAGTTCCTCGCTGGGAAACATTGGGTCCAGAACAACTATGGTTTCTACGTCCTGGATAATTGGCACATCGTCTCCCGCCTGACTCTCAACCTTGGCCTGCGTTTCGACGCGTTGCCCCACACCTTTGAGCGATATAACCAGTTTGCAAACTTCGTTCCGGCAAACTACAACACGTCGCTGGCATATCCTCTCAATCCGGACGGCACCCTGAACCCAGCGTCGCTCACTCAATTCAACGGTTCACCCTTCTATCTCAATGGCATCAGCGAGGCTGGCGTTAATGGGTTCCCGCGTGGCGTGGTCAATAACCAATATGACACCTGGCAACCGAGGGTAGGCTTTGCTTATAGTCTCCCCGGAAAGCAACCTACAGTAATCAGGGGTGGTTTTGGAATGTTCTTTGAACGTGTTCAAGGAAACGACGTTTACAACGCGGCGCAGAATCCTCCGTTCGCGTACCAGCCTTCCGCCACCAACGTTTACTTTTCGAACCCAAACACCAGCGCTAACACCGGCGCAACAACTACTCAGGCCTTTCCCTCTACGTTGACGAACATAGCGTTCCACTACCCGCCTCCCGGAACCGCGCAGTTTAGCCTGGGGATTCAACGAGAACTTGCCCCATCGTTTATCGGGGTGATGCAGTACGTTGGCTCTGTAGGTTGGACGCAGAACAATGGCCGGCAGATCAACACCTTACCCTTAACACATATCGATCCTGCGGATCCAACCAAAAATCCCTATTACGACAGGCAGGGTGTTGCCGGGCAATTATTGGATCCCGTAACAGGAAAGGCTTTGCCCTCGCTAAACGCTAATCTGTATCGACAGTACCCTGGCTTCAGCGGGATTACACAGGAAGAGAACAAGACTAACTTCAACTACAACTCTCTCCAGGTAGGCGTGCGATGGCAGAACAGATACGGTCTTACGTTCCAACTGGCCTACACCTATTCCCATGAGATCGATACGGCAACCAATGATCTCAATGGGGTGGGAAACCCGTTCGATATATCGTACGACCGTGCGTCGGGTGGGTTCGACCGACGTCAAATCTTTAACGCGAACTACATCTATGTGCTTCCATTTTTCGCTAAGAGCGGCAACGCGTTCGAGCGAACGCTTTTGGGGGGATGGGAGGTCTCCGGTGTAACGGTTGTGCAATCGGGCATTCCGCAATTAATCACCTATAACGGCGCCGACGTTCTTGGTCTGGGCGGCGGTACTACGAACCGTCCGAACATCGTTGCACCCATTGTCTATCCCAAGACACGGCTCGCATGGTTCAACAAGAGCGCTTTTGCGAATCCAGTTGCCCCCTGGGCCGGAGGCCCGAATCAAGGCTTCGGCAATGCCAGAAAGGATGCAATCGTCCTTCCAGGGCTCTTCAACTTC
>Ga0206911_1191_pt1 | contig 12737 bp, 8 predicted proteins | sample Alteio_BWOrgHeat_74_FD_152956 | JGI IMG/M metagenome (GOLD analysis project Ga0206911, IMG submission 152956) | Enriched cells from forest soil in Barre Woods Harvard Forest LTER site, Petersham, Massachusetts, United States -... | ecosystem: Environmental > Terrestrial > Soil > Temperate forest > O...
CATTAGCCAGATGATTGTAGGTCATGAAAAAGTCATCATTGGTGACTGAGAGTATAGGATAATCCGACCAGGTGGAATCATTAAGCAGATTACCCGAGAGCTCATAGAAATTCCATGAGCCGGATGGGTCATTAGACTGCGAGAAGGCCACGACTATTTCAGATGAAGTACTCTGAGAGCCGGAGAAAAACACAACAATAAATTTGTCTTGTCCCGGGTCATATATCACCTTGGGGTCACTCAGGAAAGTAAGAATGCCCAGCTGATTGGCGAAAGTGGAAAGTGCATTTGCGCTGATGCGGAGGCCGGTAGTATCCATTATTTCGATCTGGGTATTGACACAGCTTATTATAATACCAGCGTTGGAGATGGCCATGGTATTGTCAGGAGGGGTGGGGGCGAGTGCGGGATTGCCGGGGAAGCTGTCAACGAGTATCGGCATAGGCGGCGCACTGCGGAGCTGCTTGGTCTGCGGTTGCGAAACGTGGTTCTTCTGAAGGGCATTCAGCATCTTCTTTTTTGCTGCTATATCTGTCACATGCTTTGGCGCTTCGCGAACGTTCTGGATGTTTGGGTTCCAGTTTTGAAGTGAGGGGTCAGAGAAACGAATGACCTTCTTTATCGGCAGTGTGCCTCTGACCACGTCTGCATCCTGTGAGAATGCGCCCAGCCAGATAAAGAGACCAAGTATGGTAAATGCTTTTTTCAATTGGAATGCTTTTCGTAAAAATACCGATTTTTCCTGATTGCTGTTTGATTTGTCGGATAAGTCCAAAATTCATGCCATAGGATATAAATGGCGGCAATCAGGCCTTGGTAGTCGATTTGATGCTTTGTTCACTTCGTATAATATTTTCAGGGTCGTATTTGCTTTTGATCTTCTGTAGCCTTTCGTAGTTTTCTCCGTAGTAGGAATGCTCCCAATCTTTAAAGTTGATGTCGGCGTAGTTGCGGTATTGTGTCTTTATACCATTATTGTAGAATATAGACTGTACTTCGCTGAATGCATTTATCAATCGTTCTCCCTGTGCTGGAGCATCCCAGTATGTCTGCAGCTCCGAAACATAATGAGAAGAGCGATGCGGGAAAGCGGAACCTTCCCGTGCTTTGGGCAGGTCGATATTCCCGCCCATGGTATTGACCTGATAAATCATTCCGGAGCTGTTATTGACCTTGTCTATTACATCTTTGATAAAGCCTCTGATGTCTTCAAAGCTTTTATAAAGACCAGCCGATGAGTTTTTAAAATACACCGGGCCCTTCAGTCCAAAGTAATTTTTGATAGCGATACTCAGAGGCCGTGGTTTACCGATGGTCACTTTATCCATGAGGGGAGATAGTGCATCGATGATACTTTGCACAGCAGGGCTGTGTGCTTCGCAGTTCAGCAATAAAATATTCAGCAGTTTACCATTAAGTACGAATGCAGAGAAGCAGGACAAGGGCATATCTGAAGTCAAGCCGAACCATTTCTCCATCACAGCTGCGCAGCGATCCGGGTCAATGATATTTATTTTAAACCAATGAGCAGTGATCGTCTGAGGTGCATCATGCAGTTTAAACACCATATCTGTGATGACCCCATAGTTTCCACTGCCGCCACCGCGACATGCCCATAGCAACTCCGGGTCCTGAGAAGATTTTTTGATCTCACCTTTTCCATCCACCATAGTAACCTCCTCCAGGCTGTCACAGGTCATTCCATATTTGCGGCTGAAGAGGCCATAGCCACCGCCGAGTGTCAGGCCACCCACACCTACGCCGCCACATGAGCCGGAAGGAATAAGTTTTTTCTTAGGCAGGGTCACATCATATATCTGGGACAAGGTGCAGCCCGGGCCAACTCTGATCCTATCCTCACTCAGCCATTCGATATGATTCATACCCGACAAGTTTATGACCAGACCTCCATCATTGCAGGAGAAACCTTCCATGCAGTGGCCGCCGCTTTTTATGGCCACCGGAAGTTTATTTTCTTTAGCATAAATGATGGCCGCTGCCACTTCATCAGCAGTCCTACACAGAGCTATAGCCGCAGGATATTTATCGATGCGCTTATTAAATCCCTGTCTTAATACATCATACTGTGGGTCACCTTTTTTATAGAGTGTTAGGGGTACCTGAGGTTTCGTAGTGACGGGTTTCGCTGTGGTGTCAATATGAGGTGTATTGGCATTAGGAGTTTCTTTGTTTCCACTCTTCAGCCCACAGGCACTGAGATATATACCTGCTGCGCTCATGGCGCTAAGCCTGATAAATTCTTCGCGTTTATATTTTCTGTTCACATCATTAAAGATATAGAAAAAAGAAATGAAAAATATCTGAGCAATAAATTGTCCCGCTATATGCTATAATATGAATGGCACCAGCGCCTTTCTCTCCTTAGGATAGTCGGGAAATTTTGATAAATACCATCTGTGGTGATCGAGTGCGCGGGGAGTGAGATTGACAATGGTCCATATAGCAAATGAAGCTGCAGGCAGGCTCCAAACCATGATAGCAAAGCCTGTCCACTCTATCATCTCACCAAAGAGATTAGGACATGAGATGAACCTGAATAATCCTCCCTGTGGTATCTTGTATCCTGTCTCTCCAGGCTTGCGAAGCGCGAGCAAAATATTATCAGATTGATGATTGATAAAAAGGCCTGTGATGAAAACTATGAGCCCGATGATAAATCTGGGTGAAGTGAAATAATCATCTCCATAGTTGCCGCCGAAGCTGCCGAGGTATGTGCCATTGACGAAGCCATTGACAAAGTTGAAGCCAATGGCTGATAACACGATAACTACGGGTATCTTTTTGCCGTTAGTTTTGGTACGTAGTGGATAGATGATGCTGCGGTAGATATAATGAGCTACCCAGAGCCCCCAGAAAAAGTAGCTCGTATGTGTTTTCAGCAAGGCGCCTGTGAAAAAGAAGATCGACAGGAATATCATGGATGGAATCTCCTGTACGATCCATCCGAGACGATTGTCTATCATCGGTCCCCAGATAGAAGATGCATGGCGACCATATGGCTGTGTAACCCTGAGTAGAAATGGCAATGAAATCAGCCCTATTCCTATCCAGCTGAGGGTGATGATATTTAGTATGTGTTCAGTCATGATGCCTAAGGTAAATTACTCGGTTGCAACTCTGACAAAATCGAAGTGTCGTCAGGTGTGATCATGTATTTGCTGCCTGTGTTCATCTGTATAAGAATAAGGTTTTTCATTTGTGTACCATAAAAGAAAAACTTTCCAAGATTGGCCGCCCTATACCATCCGTAGTAACCAAAAAGGCCCCCATTGCCAAACAGCCTGATCATAAACCCCAAATCCTTTCGATTCACCAGATCCACTCTGAAGATATCTTTTTTCCTGATTGTCTTATTATACAAGGGCGTAACAATAACCAGGGAGTTTTCATTGATAGTATACTTGAGCGTGCTCAAGCAAAAACTACCAACGAAGGCAATTCCAAGTATTATAGCAGTAATTAGTCTTAACTGTGAATTGTGCTGCACCTGATTGTATATCAAAAAGGCAAATAAAAGAGCCACAAATACTGTTGTTAGCTTTACCCTCAGGTCTGTTGATGCCTTATATTCCATAGTGATTATTTCATGTTGTGAAATACCATGCTCACGTCATCATCTTCTTCGAGTTTGTCGATAAGTTTGATGACCTCCTCTGCCTGCTCGTCGGTGAGGCCTTCTTTATAGAAGTCAGGTATTTTGTCATAAGTGGCCTCGATGATTTCAATGCCTTTATCCTCAATGGCCTTATGAAGCCTGCCATAGTCTACGAACTCCCCAGATGCAATGACTACATCATCATCTGATTGCAGCTCAGACAGGCCGTGGTCTATCAGTTCAAACTCCAGCTCTTCGAGATTGAGTTTCCCCTTATTGAACTTAAAGACCGCCTTTTTCTTAAACATATATTCTACTGCACCCATGGTACCCATGGTGCCTCCCAGCTTATTAAAGTGCACACGAAGATTAGAGACCGTACGGGTCGTATTGTCGGTCTGTGTATCGACCACGAGCGCGACACCATGCGGCGCATAGCCTTCGTAGGTCACCTCTTCGTAATTAGCGGTGTCTTTATTAGAAGCTTTTTTGATAGCTGCTTCTACGTTGGCCTTAGGCATATTGGCGCCTTTCGCATTCATGATAGCCTGACGGAGGCGAGAGTTGGTCTCGGGGCTGGGGCCGCCGAGTTTGACAGATATGGCTATTTCCTTTCCTATACGGGTGAAGGCCTTGGCCATGGCACCCCATCTTTTAAATTTTTTCTCTTTACGGTATTCAAACGCGCGACCCATAGTGATTGATTTTATTAAAGGTGAAAATAAAAATATTGCGCTAATGTTTGCCTCACCCCTGTCCTCCCCGACTTTGTCGTGGAGAACTGCCCCTCTCCTCTCTGTGGAGAGGGGAAAATCAATTTGACAGAGGCAAATTGGTTGGGGAGAGGTAGTCTCTTATCTCATTTCTATTCTATATATTTGATAAATGAGCAAACAGCGCCTCTTACCCCCAAACCCCCTAAAGGGGGCTTAAATACAAACCAGTTATTCATGAGCAAACGTCCCGTCAAGGTAGTGATCATATCAGATGTACATTTGGGTTTCCTGGGCTGCAAGGCCAAGGAGCTCAATAAATATTTAAAATCTATCGAGCCGGAGACGCTTATCATCAATGGGGATTTCATAGACATTTGGCAGTTCAGGTCCTACTACTTCCCTAAGTCCCACTCTAAGGTTTTGCAGCGTGTATTTAAATTTATCAGCCAGGGGGTGAAGGTGTATTACCTCACCGGCAATCATGACGAAATGCTGCGCCGCTATAGTGGCATGAACCTCGGCAACCTCGAGCTGGAGGACAAACTCATATTGGATCTCGATGGCAAAAAGCACTGGATATTTCACGGGGACATATTCGATGTGACGATGCGCGGCAGCCGGTGGATAGCCAAGCTGGGCAATACGGGATATGAGCTCATTATCCTGATAAACAAACTGGTCAATACGCTGCGCAGCCTATGGGGCGCTGAGAATATCAATTTCACTAAGGCTATCAAAGACGCTACCAAGCGCGGCATCAAAAAGATCAATAACTATGAACTGGCTGCTGCTGAGATAGCCATAGATGAGGGCTATGACTATGTGGTCAACGGGCACATCCACCTGCCAATGATCAAAGAAATAAAAACGGAAACGGGTTCAGTGATATATATGAACTCAGGTGACTGGGTAGAGAATATGACGGCACTGGAATACAACGATGGCAAATGGTCGCTGATCTACTACAAAGATCTGAAATTTGAGGATGAGTACCTGAAATTTGATGAGAGCACGGATCTGCCGTAGCGGTAGTCGCAAGCCGTGAGCTATGAGTCGCAAGTCAAATACAAGTATCACAGAGGACACAGAGAGATAGGAGAAATACAAAAGAGAACACAGAGGTAAATACAACAGTTGTAGCCTCTGTGTTCTCTCGGCTGTTTTTCTAAAACCTTTGTGTCCTCTGTGATAAATACATTCGGCTGTTAAAACTAAGCTCCGAACTGCCCCAAGTGGTAATCTAAATGCTTATAGGCGCCCTCACCCCATTGCTCCAGAGGCATGGCCCCAAAGAATGGATGTACCAGACCGACCCGGGGCATCTCTGTGGGGTAGCGCTCGATCAGCGATAGTAGCTTTTCTTTATTGGGTGCAAACTCCTGTGCATCTGTTACTTTGAATGGGGGTGGTGTATAGCCGTTTCTTTTATATGGCTTTGGGCCGAATACCCCTTCTTTGGCCATCGGGCCCAATATACGCCCCAGTAGTAAACGTGGGGGTTTGGGATCGGTCAGGGCGAGCTCCAGCGGCCGCTGGCAGTGTGCGAGCATCTGCCCGACATCCATGAGGCCCCACTGTGGTTTATGATCAGAGGTGAGGGCATTGATGCGGCTGATGATCTCCTGCCTGTCCGTCTGGTTTAAAAGATTCTTCATGTGTTGATATTTTTGTATCCTAAAATCAGTGAATATGAAGGTAAATATAAATCCGATTTCCAGAATAATATTACTTTTGGGAGGCAAAGAAATGACGCGCCGAATATCTCTTCTTCGTTTCAATTCTCCATTATATCACTATACATAAAATACAATGAAAGCAACTAAAGATGCTGTGGTAGCACTGGCATACCAGCTACGCACAGAACCGACAGGCCCCGTGATGGACGAGGCCACTAAAGATGCGCCGTTTGAATTCCTCTTCGGGCATGGCAATGTACTCGATCAATTTGAAGCTAACCTGGAGGGCCTGATAGCGGGCAACCAGTTTCATTTTGTCCTGACGCCTGAGAATGGCTACGGTGCCCTGGACCCTGAGGCTGTCATCAACATGACTAAAAAAGACTTCCAGTTTGAGGGAGAAGATGCATCTCATCTCATAGAGGTGGGCAACCTGATCCCACTACAAGACCAATTTGGCAATCCATTTCAGGGACGTATCACGGCCATCACAGGCGATGATGTGACGATAGACCTGAACCATCCGTTCGCAGGCAAGACGCTGCACTTCTCCGGTGAGGTGGTAGGTGTGCGCGAAGCGCATGCGAGTGAGCTGGAGCATGGCCATATCCATCATGGCGGGAATCACGATCATCATTAAACGGCCCCACCCGGCCTCCCCAAAGGGGAGGAGGAATACATAATACAAAAGCCCTGAGGATGATATTCTCGGGGCTTTTTTCGATTGATAAGTGTGATTTGACAAATTTAGCAAAATTGTCAAATCTCCTACTCATAGAATGAGAATGGACACTTACATTTTATGATAGCATAAAATGTAAGTGTTTTCTCCCTTTTTTATAGTGTCCAAAACAAATCCGGGCAAGAAGGCAAAAGATGGCCTTTCCGGATTACCAGCATTTTGCTATTTTTGTAGTTGTTGTTTGAATATTGCACCTCCTCTAAATCTCCCCCGATGGAGGAGACTTTAACAGCCGGAGAGGAATCTCTATAGCGATAAGGGCAAAGACTATCCGAACCAGACCTAAAAACACAGCGTCATGGTGAGGAGGCCTCCGACGTCGCCATCTGGAGTGAAAGATAAAAGGGTACGTTAGTGCGTTACTGGGAGATTTAAAGGCTTTGTGATACAGGTTACCACGAAATTTCAAATTGATTGTTTTCTACTGGTAGAAATTTCTCGTAATGACGTAGTGCTTGGGACCGGGTAAAAGGAGTGTTAAAAAATACACTTATACATTAAAATTATGTTTCATAATAACTTTATTTATGTATATAATGCTAAAAATTAAAATATAGACTGTTTCCTGACAAATGAACCCATAGGTTCAAAAATGGATTTTTTCTATATATAAAATGCAAGCAAAATTATTTAATATTTGTCTATTTTATACAAAAAAAGCGAATTTAAAATTATACTACTACTGGACGAGTGACATCTTGAGCTTGAAGCCGCCCTTGATATTGGTAGTAGGGAAGCTGGAAAGGACGTAAGGGTCTGTGTGTGTGTAGTCCACGAACATACTCACGGTGATACCCTTGCTGACCATATAGTCTATGGCCGGGCTGATGGTCAGTGAACTGCTGCCCGCCGTGATCTGCGGTATGTTCTGGTCTATGAGGTGGTTCACAGTGATGCTATTTCGATAAGATACATCGCACTTAAACTTCAGATCGTTTACGAGGCGGAGTCCTTTTTTAATCCAATAAAGCTTAAGCCCTTTGATGGTATAGCCCGCACCTATAGTAATGGTCTGGGATTTATTCTCGATGAGCTGGAAGTCTGAAAAGCTCATCGTGACGGTTTTTGCCATCTTGTAGTCAAACCTTGCCGTGATCTTATTAGTAAAGGTCATGTCTACACCTATCAATGGTGAGAACTGCTGGTTTATGACGATGCTCGGCATGTTGAACAGGGCATAGTAGTTATTGCTGAGGCTGTCGAACCCATTCAGGTGTCCCTTGCTATCAGTAGATGATTGAAGATTGGTCTGGAAGCTGCTGACCGTGATCGTAGAGCTATACCCATGCGTGAGTGTGAAGGCGGTAAAGATCTTCTTCATCCATTTGATCTTGGTGAGCCCGTTATATGAGAGTCGCCAGTTGGGCAGTGGTATCGATGCAAAGGGGTTTGTACTGATAGTAGAGGCATTCTTATTCGTATAGGCTGCCAGGAAAGAAGAGATAAGCACATCCTGTTGTTTCGGCCCATATCCGGCCTTATAGGCAGAGTTTGCCACCGGCACGGAGTCAGTCGGATCGACCCAATACCCATTTGAGTTTGGATTGGCTCCGCCCAGTCTCTGTGATATGACAGTGCGGTTATTGAGGAAGTTATTATACACCTTGGAGTAGCCTTGACTATTGATGGTCGAGAAGAATGTACTGAGGCCGATATAGGAGACAGTATAGGAGCCGGTCTCCATAGGAGTAAGGTGCTGGAAGCCCCCACCCTCAGTTATTACCTTGAAGTATTCGCTGTAGTTGTCCGAATACTCCCTGAACGCTGTCAGGTCGATCTTGAAATCAGGCAATGGCTCCAAACTAGCTCTCATATCCAGTCGCTGAAGTTTGGTCTGGGTAAATTGCTGATTGAGGAAAGTATCCTGACTGATCCATCCACGGGAGGCGGCCCTGTTCAGCCATTCATCAGATATGGCATGGCTGTTTTTCTTAAACAGCACATCGCCCGGCTGCATACCGAAGGCAAAATCATATCCCGGAGCGGACAGCGGGATGCTATTGCCCAGTAGCTGGGAGGTGGGCATGAACCCTGCCACAGAGGTACCCTGAGTCTCCCGGTACTCGATACCGGCAGACTTGAGTGATAGGAGCGGCCTGAGGATGACAGACAGGAAAGGATCAGGCGGCATCTGTTTGGCGCGGTAGTCTTTCCATTTCTGCCGGATCTGCTTGCGGGTGTTTTTTATCTGTGTATGTAGCTGTCCGGATTTGGCCCTGCGTATGGAATCAGGCATAGCCTTATCATCAGCGTTCTTTTTGATTTCGGCATACATCTTGTCCTTTTTATCTTTCAGCTTCTGTATGTCTTCGAGTATTTTTTGCCGGGCAGCTTTTATGGCCTTACGCTTTTTGTCATTTTCTTTTTTGTCACCCAGGCTGGGATTAGGGCTATCGTATATTTTCAGGAATGGCGACTTGTCGTATATCTTTTTAAAATTGAGATCGGCCTTGCCACGGAGGGTTTGGGTATTGGTGATAGTATTGCCGAGAGGATTAGCAGAATAGCCCGCCAAAGTCGTAAGGTCACTGACCTCGGGCGCTGCCAGCCAGGTATAGGATGAAGCATAGCCTGCATTGGCACTGATAAAATCAAGTACCGGTATCTTATTGAGCGGTAGTGTATATGTCGATGCGAAGGTCTGAGCATAGTTGGTATTACGACCACCCTGCCTGAGCCCGCTGAAGATGTAGCTTCGTCCGGCAGCGCTCTGGTCATTGCCGGGGAGCTCATCTATTACCGATATATTATTGGCAGTGAAGTCCAGGCTTAAAGATTTGAATGGGTTATATTTAAATATATAGGCACGGTTCCAGTTGAATTGCTTGTTATAAGTAGTAGGCAAAGAGTCTCCCGGCTCAAGTCCCCGCAGCTGTATGGAGCCATAGTTTTTGGTCAGATTGGTATTAAAGCTCATGGTGCCGGGCATGAGGTTAAAGTTGAAATCTTTCAACAGGTCGAGCCATTTGCTCTTGCCTTTGATTATCTTTTTGAAAGGACTAAACTCACGCGCTTTAGGTGAGAAGCTCCATGACAAGAGCCCTACATGAGTCTTTAGCTGATTGAGCACAGTGAAGGGGTCACTGAGGAGTATGGCATTGTATGAATAGGTAAAGGTGAAGTTGCCGGGGTCCCATATCACAGGGTTCTTCGTTTTGAGTTTCGGCTGAAATCTTACTCCCGAGAAATTAAATCCTTTGCGGGTATTGATCGTCTGTATCTGCCGTTTATATAAAGCAGCTGAATCAGCATTACTGTAGCTCTTGATCAGGTCCAGTTCCTGTGAAACTTTGATATCGCCCTGATATGGGTCATACTCAGGAGTGCTGAAGGACTGAGTGATACCACCATAGAATGGCAAACGAATACCGGCACTGGCAGGAAGCAGCTTGCCCAATTCCAGATTGGTCGATACAGAATACTGGTAGAGGTTATCTAATGCCCTCTGGTTGAGTGTCTGCTCTATCTGTCCCCAGCCCTGCGTGTGCATGCTGCCAGTCAGGTTGACCTTGCCCAGATCGGCGAGTTTGATAGCTGCCTCTGCGAGCGCGGCAGTACCGCCCTGCTCATCGAAGTTCGACACACGGAGCTCATCGAACCAGACCTCTACGCACTTAGACTGCCCGTCATCATAGTAGGGGTAATAGGCGGCATTGCTTCCTTTCTGCGGGTTTTTGACACCCAGCATCATGACCTGCATGGCGCTCAGGTCCGGGCTGCCTACGATAGAATAAAGGCGGCCATTGTAGAAAGAGTCATACTCCACTGTGATAGGCCAGCGTCGAAGGTCCCGTACGAGCTTGAGGTTTACCATGAACTGAAGGTCTACATCGACGCTATTCTGTGCAGGCCATACCGAGTCCTGATCGGCAGTAATGTTAGTGCTATATGTCTTAGGGGCTGTCATGTGCAGAGGTATAGAATACTGATAATAGTTATCTGTAAAGTCACCTCCCATCCGGACAAATGCATAGATCTCTCCATCATGCGTGATAGGCTGTGCACCCGGTTCGCTGTTGGCATGGACGAACATCAGCAGGTGTTTGTATCGGCGTATATCCAATGCTATCGATTTAAAAACTGCACGTGAGCTTCCATCAGGCAGTCCGCATACATTCATGTCCAGGGATTGCTCATTCTGCTGTACGTATTGATTGGTCTGAGCGCCGAGTGCATAGGTCTGCTGTATGCCGTTGGGAATGACGTAGTTCACCGGGGTCTTTGTGCTGTTTTCAAAGAGGTTCACCGCACTGACGTTGAAATAAGTACTGCTGCTATTGGCCACGGGGTTGGCATCAGTACCATTGTCCAGGGTGTAATTATATGTGACCCAAGAGTTGCGCACCAGGTCCATCGTAGCAAAACGCAATATCGCCGTATCAGTGAATCCGCTGAGAAATACCCGCATGAACTGGATATACTGAAAGTCAGGCAGGTTGCCGACCTTATTGTCATAATTGGCTATAGGAATACGAAACTGGTACCATGTCTGCCTCTGCGTAGCACCTGCAGCATTGACCTGTACCAGCGTATCACGTGTCGAGATAATGTATTTATTGTTTCCGACATTCATGCCCGGCTTGAGGTCTACGCGGTACTGGAAGTATTCCTCATCTTCATTGAGCGTGAAGTCACCATTGAGGTCCTCCTCGTCAGGTAGACTTGTACCGGCAGAGTTGAGTGCTCCATTCTGCACAGGAGTGTTGCCATCGGGACCGTTGAAATTCTGATAGCGATAGAGTATGCTTACCTGATTGGCCAATGATGGATCATCAAACCACAGATAATCATCCGCTGATGGATCATGAAAGATCGGGTCAGTCGTCGTTACACCCCCATAGTAACTTTGCATCTTACCCAAAAAACTATTGGGTGCATAGCCTGCGCCGCCGCCGGTCGAGCCATACCAGCGTACCTCAGCGGAATCGGACATACCATCGAAACCCACATCCTCATAGGGGCGATCGGCATCATCGGAGAATGCGACGATGAGAGGCTGGACTATAGGCACGAAGCCCCAGTTTGTCCTGTTCATCTGTGTAGTGTCCTGATTCAGGCCATTCTCTATGAGCATACGTCCGTCCTTGAGGATATCCTCAGACACATTACCCAGATCGATATAAAGCTGTCCACCCGGGCTGTTCTGTTTATTGATAAAAGGGTCGAGCAGCCAGAACTGTATGTATTGGATATTATTTGACTGGAGGTCAGTATTGGTCAGTGAGCGCATGATACCTCCCCATCGCGTTTCGGGCTTTGCCAGAAGGCCGGCTGTCCCGGTTGCGTTAGGTTGCAAACCTGCTGAATAGGTAGATCCTTGAGCAGTTTCATAGTTATATGGCCCTCTCACCATCGGGTAATATGCGAGGTCAAAGGTGTAGATGTTATTGTCGAGGTTCTGGAGTGGTGCATTAGGGTATATCTCATTGTACCCTACCAGACGCACATAGGGATTATAAAGCTGGTCCTGATTGCTGCCATATATAGCAGGAGCAAGATTAGAAGTAAAGAAAGAATTGTCTATCCTGTACCATGCCAGCCTGGCACGGTTCATTCCGTATCGTATGTCATTGTTCAATGCCGCCTCTGGGAAGAGTACCCTATTCGAAGGTCCGGGTGCAAGCAGTGGGGTCGATGCCAGCTTCCAGTTTGTAGCCGGGTTCTTTATATCATAGTTGGTCGTGGAGGACTCAAAGTCGTCTATGTATGACTGCGGCTGTCCGCCGGGGCCGTTGATAGACTTCTGTGTCCCCGGGATGATATGAGCGACCTCGGCATATCCCGATATGATGGACATTTCTTTGGTCGAGTATATAGGGAGTGCATCGAGTATCTTAGTGAGCCAGGGAGCATTGGTCTCATATTTGACATCAAGGCCCAACATTGTATTGGATATAGGCTCGGTGAAAGTCACAGCCGGAGGTACCCTGCTCAAAGAGGGCACGGACTATGAAGTAGATTATAGCCTCGGCAAAGTGACAATCCTG
>Ga0206911_1192_pt1 | contig 12731 bp, 14 predicted proteins | sample Alteio_BWOrgHeat_74_FD_152956 | JGI IMG/M metagenome (GOLD analysis project Ga0206911, IMG submission 152956) | Enriched cells from forest soil in Barre Woods Harvard Forest LTER site, Petersham, Massachusetts, United States -... | ecosystem: Environmental > Terrestrial > Soil > Temperate forest >...
GTTTCCACGCGAAAACTAGGCGCCTAAAACTCGCATCCCAGCAATCCTGACCAGGCCATGGCGGCCCGAGCTCTTGGATGGCGGCTTTTCCGTGCCGCCCTCACAAGGACAAACGATTTTTAAGCCTGAGACTGCTTCGCGCAATCACTCGCCTTCCTCACTGTATGCTATCTCCGCAATAAAGCGGGGAGGCATCATGGGCAGGCAAGCGGTAATTCTTTCTTCGCTGTTTTTTTTCTGTCTTCCGCGCCCGCCTTTGTCTCATCAGCTTGGGCGGTCACCGACGAGATTCAGGTCTATACCGGTGAGATCATGCCGGTGGGCGAGGTGGGGCTGACCTGGCACAACAATTATGCCTTGGATGGATTGAAGACACCGGACTTTCCTGGCGGACTGGTCGATCACCACACCTTCAGCAGTGTGACGGAATGGGCGCTGGGCGTAACGCCTTGGTTCGAAGCGGGACTGTATCTGCCGCTGTTCACCCATTCCAGCAACCAAAGCTGGACCTATAACGGCTTCAAGCTGCGCGCTTTGTTCGTGCAGCCCGACAATCAGGACAAGGATTTCTATTACGGGGTGAATTTCGAATTCAGCTGGAACGAAAAGACCTGGGACACCCAAGTAAATACCGGCGAAATCCGCCCCATCATGGGCTGGCGTTTCGGCGAGGATAAGCGGTGGAGTTTCACCTTCAATCCCATCCTGGACAACAACTATGCCGGTTTCTCGCGGCTGGAATTCGTGCCTGCGACCCGTTTGGATTACAAAATCAACGACACCTGGACGGTGGCGGCGGAGGAATATGACGATTTCGGGGAATTGCGTAGTTTCCTCCCCACCGATCAGCAGACGCACCAGCTGTGGGGTGTGGTGGATTTTACCGGCGACCCGATTTCCATCGAGGCGGGAATGGGCTTTGGCCTGACCCCGGCAACCGACAATCTGGCGGTCAAGCTTATGCTGATCACCGATCTCACCGGCCCGCATGGATTGTTCGCGCGTTAGGTCTTATCAATTCATCCTGTTCAGGAGGGTGACCTGCGATGAAGAAGTTGGCCTTGTTGTTCGTTCTGTTGCCTGCCGCCGCCTTGGCTCAAGCCGGCAACCCGCTACCCAAGCCCGAGCTGACGGAAATCTGGTCGCCGGTGCCGCCCAAGGTCGAGCCGGCGGCGCGGCCCGGCGATGCGCCGTCCGACGCCATCATCCTGTTTGGGGGCAAGGACCTTACAGCTTGGGAAAGCGCCAAGGGCGGGGCGGCGGAATGGACGGTAGAGAATGGCGAGATGGTGGATGTGCCCAAGGCCGGCGACATCCGAACCGTGCAGAAATTCGGCGATATTCAATTGCATGTGGAATGGATGGTCCCGGTCCTGCCGCCTGACCGCAAGGGCCAGGATCGCGGCAATAGCGGCATCTATCTGCAAGGGCTGTATGAATTGCAGGTGTTGGACAGTTACGACAACCCCACCTACGTCAATGGCGAAGCGGGTTCGATCTACAAGCAATCCGCGCCGCTGGTGAATGCGCTGAAACGCGCCCCCAACTGGCAGAGCTATGACATTGTCTATTATGCGCCGCGTTTCTACGCCGACAACACGTTGGCGGAGCCGGCGCGGATCACCGTTTTCCTCAATGGGATACTGGTGCAAAGCAATTTCGCCATTCGCGGACCGACGGAGTATCGCGGAGAACCGGTCTATAAGCCCCATGGCGACGGGCCAATCCTGCTTCAGGCGCACAACAATCCGGTGCGCTACAGGAATATTTGGCTGCGAAAACTGTAATCAGCCAGCGTAATAGAGATTGACCGGCAAATCGCTGTGCTGCACGGCATAGAAAGTCTGCAGCATCATCGCCACGATTTTGCCGGTTCCGGGCGACAGCCGGCCATGGATGGCTTCGCGCGCCACGCCGAACATGCCGGCGGTCTCGGGATCGTCCATGCAGGGACGTTCAAAACCCATGCTCCATTGGGGAAAGGCGCGGCCCGGCACTTCACGGTCCAGCATCAGTTTGGGATTCCAATGACGCGGATCAGATGAGATGCGGGTATAGAGTTCGCGCACCGCGCGCTCCTCGCCTTCCAGGATCTGCAGAAAACCACCATCGATAAACAGCAGCAGGCCGGTGATGCCCATCAACGCATTGTTCCGGCGTGATGTGGTGAGGACATTGTCCAATTCGCCCAGAGAAATTTCGGGGGCGGTGTTGCTAACATATAGAAGCTGACGCATCCCGGGAGTGTCCCACTCCGGGGTTGACAGAGGGTGAAGCGCTGCCCAGACCGCGGGCAACGGCAAAGACCCCGGATTTTGCGGCAAAACCGCGATTTCCTCGTTCATCGGCAGCCCGGCAGGTTAAAAATGGAAAGGAAGGTTTCCGGGAGGTTAAGCAGCTCGCTGCCTGTGGATAGTTGGCCCTCGGACCGATTGTATTTTTCCGCGCGCCCCGCTATGGCCAAAGCCATGCCCCTCCACATCATCAAACTCTGCGTCGGTTGCGACAGCCTTGCCGATCTTGCCGACTGGCAGAAAAAGCGCCTGAAGGAAAAGCGCGCCAAGGGCCAGAAGCCCGAACTGATCCATGTCACCCGCATGACGCCCAAGCGCGCCGAAGAGGTGCTGGACGGGGGTTCGCTCTATTGGGTGATCAAGGGCCAGATCGCGGCGCGCCAGAAATTGCTCGAACTGCGTGAGGTCAAAAAGAACGGCATTCCCCATTGCGGCTTGGTCTATCACAAGGAACTGGTGCCGGTGGTGGCGCGGCCCCGGCGCGCCTTCCAAGGCTGGCGCTATCTGGAAGACAAGGATGTGCCGCCCGACCTGGCCAAGACCAAGGGCGCCAAGGACCTGCCGGAAAAACTGCAGCGGGAGCTGTCAGCGCTGGGGTTGCTTTAGGAGCGACCGCGGTCCGTAGCGACAGCGTGCGGACGAGCAAAGCGAGGGCCTCGCGGCGCGACCATAAAAAACTAAACAGCCATATTGTCGATCAGGCGCGTCTTGCCGATCTTGGCGGCGGCTAGGATGCGGGCTGGGCGGTCCAGCTTCGCGAGCGGCTCCAGATTTTGCGCATCCCGGATTGTTACATAATCCGCGCGGCCAAAGCCGGCGTTCCACAGAGCGATGGTGGCGCTGGCCTCGGCCGCACGCAAATTCCCGCTGTCGCGCGCCTTGAGGGCGGCTTCCTTGAGGATAACGTTGAGCCGGCCCGCGATCGTGCGCTCGCCGCCGCTGAGATAAGCGTTGCGCGACGACATGGCCAAGCCGTCGGCTTCGCGCAAGGTGGGCACGCCGATGATCTCAACCGGCAGCGCCAGGTCTTGGACCAGCCGTTTTACCACCAGCAATTGCTGATAGTCTTTCTCGCCAAACATCGCCACATCGGGTCCTGCCGCGATCAAAAGCTTGGCCACCACGGTGGCGACGCCGGAAAAGAAATGCGGGCGGATATCAGTTTCCAGTCCCACACTGGGACCATCGACGGAAATGCTGGTGGCAAACCCTTCCGGATATATTTCCGCGGCGCTGGGCGCGAAGATGATATCCGCGCGCCCAGTCAGCTTCGCGACATCCGTCTCCAGGGTGCGCGGATAGGCCTCGAAATCCTCATGCGGGGCAAACTGGGTGGGATTGACGAAAATACTGACCACCACGGTGCGGGAATGTTTTCGCGCTTCCCCAACCAGCGCCAGGTGGCCGGCATGAAGCGCGCCCATGGTGGGCACCAAGCCGACGCGATGACCTGTGTCGGAAGCCCGGCGCTGAGCCAGCGCGGCACGCAGCTCGCTTACCGTGGAAAGGATCGATGTCATTAGCGGGTCTGAACGGCCGCGAAACAACTCTGGCCCCGCTGGGTCAGACGATTGCACACCTCGCGGGCTTCTTGTTCCGCGAACAGGCCGAAACGGGCGCGGTAGATCATATGGCCGCTATGAGATTGCATCGGCGCGATGATTTTGGACGCGGAGGCGAGAATATCCTGCGCCTTGCCGGCATAAGTCTTGAGCTGGGCCAGGGCCAACGCCTTGTCGGCATAGGCGCCGATCTGGATGGTCCAATTGCGGCCCGGCGCGGGCGCAACCGGTTCAAGATCGCCTTCGCCCGCATCTTCGCGCAGGGTCGGGCGCATTTGCGGCCTAGGCGCATTGACCGCGGACTTCACCAGTTGGGCCTGTGCCGTGGCCAAGCCGCTGTCGGGACGTGCTTTGGCCATCACGGGCGGCACGGCCGGTTGCGCTGATTGGGATGCAGCCGGTTTGGCCGGCGTACCTTCGGCGTGGATCAGCGTCAAATTCTCGTCCGGGGCACGAACGGATTCGGCGGCGTCCTCATCTTCGTTCTGCACCGTCGGAGGCACCGGCGAAATCGCGGCAAACTGACCTTGATTGGGTACGACTTGCGGCAGGCTGAAGCCGGCCATGGCCGGCGGCGGCGCATTCTGGGCCACCTGTTGCCAAGGAACGCTGGCGCGGGCCACTAGGGTCGGATTGGCGGCGATCTGGGCGAAGGTCTGATCCAGGAGCCGCACCATCTCCAGGTCGCGGCGCACAGCGGTGCGTCCGCCCATCACCACCGCTATCACATGGGTGGTGCCGCGGGTTACCGAACTCACCAGATTGAAACCGGAGGCGCCGGTGTAACCGGTCTTGATGCCATCGGCGCCTTCATAGCGGCCGATCAGATTGTCATGGGTGGGAACGAAGCCGCCCTTGTAGGTGAAACCCGGCAGGGAGAAATAGGGAAAGTATTGCGGATAATCATAGGCCAGGTGCCGGCCCAGGATCGCCAGATCGCTGGCGGTGGAAATTTGCAGCGGATCGGGCAGGCCCGAAGCGTTGTGATAGTTGGTTTCCCGCATCCCCAATTGACGGGCGCGCGCGGTCATCATTTCCGCGAAATGGGATTCGGTGCCGCCCAGGGCTTCGGCAATTACCACCGCCGCGTCATTGGCGCTGCGGATCACCAGCGACCGGATGGCCATGTCCACGGCGATGGTCTGACCGGGGCGCAAACCCAGCTTGGTCGGCTTCTGGATGGAGGCGTGATAGCTCACCGGTAACTGCGTTTCCATGGTGACCTTGCCGGCCTTCAAGGCATCGAACAGCAGATACAGGGTCATCATCTTGGTGAGTGAGGCGGGATGGCGCTCCGCCGTCTCATTGCGAGCGTAGAGCACTTTGCCGGTGGCCCCATCCACCACCAGGGCGGCGTCCTTGTCCGGGTCGGTGGGACTGGCGGGCATGCGCACGATGGCGCGTCCGGGAGCGATGGCGGTATGGCGATGGTGGCGAGGGGCGGCCAAGGCAGAGCCCGCCGTCCCGGCGATCAGGGCCAGGGCGACGATTCCGATCAGGAAGCGAGGCCTATACGCTAACGACAACGAATACCCCTGACTCCGGATCACACCCAGTGACCCCAAAAGACCAAATTGCGACACTTTGCGCAACAGTAAACCGGAAATACACTATGCTTTCCGGACGCTTAAGAAGGCTTTAACGAAGGTTTCCAGGTTCCCCGGCTACCGCGCTGCAAAAATATTATTGCAGCGCACAATTAACCCTTGACGGATAAGGGATGCTGCCTCATATAGGTCATGTTGCACTGCAACAGGCCACCGGACAACCGGTCGTGCCCTAACTCACAGAGAGGACATGACATGAGCAAAGCAAAGACGGCCGGTGAAAAGGCCACTGCCTCGGCTGAAAACCTGCTGGAAAATGGCACCGCCGCCATGAAGACCGGCATGGAAAAGGCCCTCAAGGGCTATGACGTTTTCGTCGGTTACGGCAAAGAGACCGCCGACGCCGTCACCAAGTCGGCCACTGTCGCCGGCAAGGGCATCGAAAGCATCAACAGCGAAATCTATTCCTATTCCAAGCAATCGATCGAAGACGCCGTCACCGCCACCAAGGCCGTGCTGGGTTCCAAGTCGGTTCATGAAGCGTTTGAGTTCCAGACCGATTTCGCCAAGTCGGCGTTCGAAGCCTATGTCGCCGAGCTGAGCAAGATCGGCGAACTGGCCACTGCCGCCACCAAGGAAACCTACGCGCCCTTTAAGGGCCGCGTGCAGGCCTGGCTGGACGCGGTGCAGTCGGTCCGCGCCGCCTAAGTTTATTCATATTTCGCATGGCGAAGGGCCTCGCGCGACTAGCGCCGGGGCCCTTTTGCTTTTTCGTTCCACCGCTTGGTGCGGCGACGGCGTTGAATTTCCCTGTGGTAGTAACCACATAGGGGTATCCCACTAGGCAGAAGTCCAATCCGCGTTAGGATGGGAGCGAAAACGAAGCAGGATTCTTTGATCAGGGCGAATGAAGGACTCCGGTGACAATAACGGCGACGGCAAGAACGGTACCGGCACCGGCATCGTCACCAAGACTCGCCCCAAGACCAAAAAGCCCAGCCTTTATAAGGTGCTGCTGTTGAACGACGATTACACGCCGATGGAATTCGTCGTCCATATTCTGGAAAAGATTTTCGGCAAGACTCGGGAAGAAGCGGTGGACGTGATGCTGCATGTCCATCGTCATGGCGTGGGCATTTGCGGCATCTTTACTTTCGAAGTCGCAGAAACAAAAGTTGCCCAGGTGATTGAATTCTCGCGGAGGCATCAACACCCTCTGCAGTGCACGATGGAGAAAGAGTAGATGCCATCATTGTCGCGCAGTCTGGAACAGGCGTTGCACCATGCCATCAAGCTGGCCAGCGACCGGCATCATGAATATGCCACCCTGGAACATCTGCTCCTCGCCCTGATCGATGACGCGGACGCCAGCCAGGTGATGAAGGCCTGCAATGTCGACATGGAGGTGCTGCGCAAGGCGGTGCAGAAATATATCGACGAGGATCTCGCCACCCTGGTGATGGACGAATCCGAGGAGGCCAAGCCCACCACTGGTTTCCAGCGGGTGGTGCAGCGCGCCGTGCTGCATGTGCAGAATTCCGGCCGCGACGAAGTCACCGGTGCCAATGTGCTGGTGGCGCTGTTCACCGAGCGCGAAAGTCATGCCGTCTATTTCCTGCAAGAGCAGAATATGAACCGGCTGGATGCGGTGAGCTATATCAGTCACGGCATCGCCAAGCGCCCGGGCATGAGCCAGCCCAAGCAGGTCAAGGGCACCGACGAGGAGGAGGAGGGCGACAAACCCTCCAAGCAGGGCACCGAGGCGCTGGAGGCCTATTGCGTCAACCTCAATGAAAAAGCCAAGTCGGGCAAGGTCGACCCCCTGATCGGCCGCGCCGCCGAGGTTGAGCGCACCATCCAAATTCTCTGCCGCCGCCAGAAAAACAATCCTTTGTTCGTAGGCGATCCCGGCGTGGGCAAGACCGCCATCGCCGAAGGCCTGGCGCGCAAGATCATTCGCGGCGAAGTGCCCGAGGTGCTGCGCGGCTGCACCATCTATGCCCTGGACATGGGCTCGTTGATCGCCGGCACCCGTTATCGCGGCGATTTCGAGGAACGGCTGAAGACCGTGGTCAAGGAATTGGAGAATCTCAAAGGGGCGATCCTGTTCATCGACGAGATTCACACCGTGATCGGCGCGGGCGCCACCAGCGGCGGGGCGATGGATGCGTCCAATCTGCTCAAGCCGGCCCTGGCGGCGGGCACCCTGCGCTGCATCGGCTCGACCACTTACAAGGAATATCGCCAGTATTTCGAGAAGGACCGCGCCTTGGTGCGCCGGTTCCAGAAGATCGACGTCAGCGAGCCGACGGTCGAGGATTCGATCAAGATTTTGATGGGCATCAAGAGCTATTTCGAGAATTACCACAAGTTGCGCTACACCGCCGATGCCATCAAGGCGGCGGTGGAACTGTCGGCCAAATACATCAATGACCGCAAATTGCCCGACAAGGCGATCGACGTGATCGACGAATTGGGCGCTTCCCAGATGCTGCTGCCGGAAAGCCGCCGCAAGAAGGTCGTCAGTGTGCGCGACGTGGAAGAGATTGTCGCCAAGATCGCTCGCATTCCCGCCAAGTCCGTCTCCAAGGACGACGCCGAAGCGCTCAAAACCCTGGAAGCCGATCTGGGACGGGTGGTTTATGGCCAGGACGCGGCGATCCATGCGCTGTCTTCCGCCATCAAGCTGGCGCGCGCCGGCCTGCGTCAGCCGGAAAAGCCCATCGGTTCTTATCTGTTCTCAGGCCCCACCGGCGTGGGCAAGACCGAAGTCGCCAAGCAACTGGCCCGCATCATGGGCGTGGAATTCCTGCGCTTTGACATGAGCGAATATATGGAGCGCCATACCGTGTCGCGCCTGATCGGCGCGCCGCCCGGCTATGTCGGCTTCGACCAGGGCGGCCTCCTCACCGATGGCGTCGATCAGCATCCCCATTGCGTGCTGCTGCTGGATGAAATCGAAAAGGCGCATGCCGACCTCTTCAACATCCTGTTGCAGGTGATGGATCACGGCAAGCTGACCGACCATAACGGCAAGAAAATCGACTTCCGCAATGTGGTGTTGATCATGACGACCAATGCGGGCGCCAGCGACGCCGCCAAGGAGGCCATCGGGTTCGGCCGCGGCAAGCGCGAAGGCGAGGACGAGGAAGCGATCAAGAAGCTGTTCACCCCGGAATTCCGCAACCGGCTGGACGCCACCATCGCTTTCGCGCCGCTGTCGCGGGGCACCATCGACAAGGTGGTGGAGAAGTTCGTGTTGGAACTGGAAGCCCAGTTGGCCGATCGCGACGTCACCTTCGACTTGACGCCGGAAGCCACCCGTTGGCTGGGCGAGAAGGGCTATGACGACGCTTTTGGCGCCCGTCCGCTGGCCCGCGTGATCCAGGACCATATCAAGAAGCCGCTGGCCGACGAGATTCTGTTCGGCAAGCTCAAGGGAGGCGGCACGGTGCGCGTGCTGCTGGACCGCGAGAAGGACAGCCTCGCCTTCGAATTCATCCCGGCGGCGGAAGCCAAACCCCGTCCGCCCAGGGGCAAGAAAGAGGGCGGCCAAGGCAAGGACGGCAAGAAAGCCAGCGAAGACGTCGAAAAATAGGAGGCGCGTCGTGCGCGTTCTGGCGTCTTGATCAGGGGTGGATGTCTGTGCGGCGCCCTTCGCTATGAAGCAAGCAGCCCGCCAAAATATGCGGGTTATTGTTTTTGCGGCGACTGCCGCAAGGCCTCGGGCTCGGCCTTTATCGGCTTCATGGGATTTGAGCCGGGGCAGATCAAAGTAACCGGCGAGGCGCGACGCCACCATTCTCCAGCCGCCAACGGCAACACCGCAGTGCGCAATTTCTGCACTGTCTGCGGAAGCATGGTGTTCGGGGGAGGCCATGATCTGGACGGGGTCAATGTCTATGCTGGTTCGCTGGATGATCCTGCGCGGTTTGAGCCGCGCATAGCCATTTTCACCCGCGACCGGGCACATTGGGCGGTTATTCCCGACGGCTTGAAAGTGTTCGAGACCATGCCCTGAGCGGCGCCTGGTGCTAGTGGCGATTCTCAACGCCCGATTTCGATGATCTTGAAGCTGTCCGGCAGCATCGGACCGCGCGCGATGCGGCCGGGCACCGGCGGCGGCGCATCCGCCGGCACCGGGCCGTAATCGGCGGTCATCAGAAAGATGTGGCCGGTCTTGCTGTCCAGCGCGATGGTGCGGGCGCCGGGCAGGGTGTCGAGCGTTTGCGCAATCGAGAAATGACCCGGTCTGTCCTGCTTGATCACGGTCAAATGGCCGTCTCCGGCCGGGGCCAAGGCCTCTTTGGTCGCTGGATTGAACAGCACACCGTCATTCTGAAGGCCGATGGGAAGCGTGCCGAGAATGGCGCCTGTGTCGGCATTCATCACCACCACCACTGCCGGATTGCGGCAAGCCACGAACAGCACGCGGGTCTTGGCGTCCAGCGCCAAGCCCGGCGGGGTGCCGCCTTGGCCTGCCAGCGGATAGCGCGCCGTGACGGCCATGCTTTTGGTATCCACCACGCCCACCGCGTCGCGGTCTTCCAGAGCGACATAGAGATGGCCTTTGCCGTCGGATACCGTTTCTTCCACGGCTGCGTCCAGATTGACCGTGCCGATGATCGCGCCGTCGGCGGTGTTGACGGCGGTGATGTTTGGGGCGCTGTGGCTTAAGACATAGACCCGGTGCGCGGCCGCATCCAAGGTCAGTCCGTCGGGATTGCCGTCCACCGCGATGCTTTTCAGGTTGGTCATGTTGGTGCTGTCGAACATGGTGAGCGGCTTGCTGCTGGCAAAGCCGTGATGATTGGCTGGGTCGACCACCGCGCCATGGGCGTTGATCCCGTCCAGTTCCCCCGTCTGTTTCAGACTGTCGAGATCAAAGGCCAGCAGACGCGGATTGGTCTTGCCGCTGCGCGCGATATAGAGGCGGCGGCCTTCGCTGTCGGCGACAATATAGTCAAAGCCGCCATCACCGCCGACCGTGACGGTTCTGATGATGTGGTACGGGGCGGCAGCAAGGGCGGGATGGGCCAGAGCCAGAAGCAGTGAGACGATCAGGGCTTTGTGCATATGGGCCTCCCTTAAACGAGGGAAGGCTAGCACCGCATCCGGTCATCGACGCCGCTAGGTGCGATTATATTTCCCCAACCTTTTTTTGGTCGCGCAACCTAACGCTGACGGTCGGCCGTTGCGCGGCCGACCTGCTGGGTTGTCGCTCCTAGAGCGGCGCTTGGTAATGCTCCATCGCCGGTGGGCCGGCGAAATAGGGACCCAGCAAACCGCGCCATTCTGCGAAGGCAGGGCTTTCGCGGAAGCCCTTCATGTGATCGTCCACCGTATCCCACACCGCCAGCAGGATGAAACTGTCGGGGTTCTCGATGCCGCGATGCATTTCGGCCTTGCGGCAGCCCTTGGCGGCGCGGATCAGGGGCGCGGCCTTGGCGAAGGCCTTTTCAAATTCTTCGGCCTGGCCCGGTTTGATGGCAAAGATGGCGCGTTCCAGGATCACAAGGCACTCCGTATTTTTGCGGCGATGGGTTCAAGCAGGTTCGCCTGTACCATGACCTTGCCGTGCGGCGCCAGCGGCATGTCCTCCCAGCGCGGCACGATATGGAAATGGACGTGGAAAACGCTCTGGCCGGCGGCGGCGCGGTTGTATTGCTTGAGCAGGATGCCGTCGGGGGACAGCGCCATGTCGATCGCCGTGGCCACTTTCTGCACCGTCGCCATCATCGCCGCCATGCCTTCCGCCGACAGGTCCAGGATGTTTTCCGCGCCTTCCTTGGGGATCACCAGCACATGGCCGTCAGCCTCCGGCATCACATCCATGAAGGCCAAGGTTTTGGAATCTTCATAGACTTTCACACTGGGAATTTCGCCGCCCAGGATTTTGGCGAAGATGTTGTTCTTGTCGTAAGCCATCACTGATCCTTCTTAAACGGCGCATGCCGCGCCAGTTCTGCAATATTCTCCGTCACTGCCGCCCGTTCGGCTCCCAGGAAATCATCCACCGCCCGGGCCAGACCCTTATGGGCGATGACATGGGCGCTGTAGGTTTCCACCGGCAGATAGCCGCGCAGCAATTTGTGCTCGCCTTGGGCTCCGGCTTCAACCCTTTTCAGGCCTCGCGCAATCGCAAAGTCGATGGCCTGATAATAACAAGTTTCAAAATGCAAAAAGGGCACATATTCGATGGCGCCCCAATTGCGCCCGAATAACACGCCTTCACCGAACAGGTTCAGCGCTCCCGCAATGGTGCGGCCATTCAATTTCGCCATTACCAGCAGGGTTTGGCTGGATAGGCCCTGGCCCAGGCGGGAGAAGAATTCGCGGTTGAGATAGGGCGTGCCCCATTTGCGCCCGCCGGTGTCCATGTAGAACTTAAAAAACACATCCCAATGCGCCTCGGTGATGTCATCGCCGGTCAGCCAGTCAAACGTCACGCCCGCATCCCGCACAGCGGCACGTTCTTTGCGCAAATTCTTGCGCTTGGCGGATGACAATTCGCCCAGGAATTCGTCGAAGCTTTTGTAACCCCGGTTTTCCCAATGAAATTGCTGTCCGGTGCGCAGCAGATAGCCCGCATCGCCGGCGGCCAGCCATTCTTCTTTGGGAAGGAAGGTGATGTGGAGTGACGAAGCGCCGATCTGCTTGACCGCGCCTGCCGCTGTACGCAGCACTGTGTTCCGCGCCGCATCATTGGTGGCGAAAATCCGTGGTCCTGTCACCGGCGTGAACGGCACCGCGGCTTGCAGCTTGGGATAATAATCACCGCCCGCCCGCTCCAAGGCTTCGGCCCAGGCATGGTCGAAAACATACTCGCCGTAAGAGTGGCTCTTGAGATACATCGGCATCAGTCCCTCCGGCGCCAGCAAATGCACCGGCTGCCAGCCATTCTTGGCCGAGGCCGAGCCGGAGTCCTCCAACGCGGCAAAAAATTCGTAAGTCGTGAACGGATGCGGTTCCGCCCGCCCGCCCGGATTGGCAAATGCGTTCCAGCGCGCGGCGCCGATTTCCGCCGCGCTGGCGACCAATTGAGCCGTCGTTTTTGCCGTCACTGGATTTCGAAAATCGCGTCCACTTCCACCGCCACGCCGCGCGGCAGCGAGCCCACGCCCACGGCGGCGCGGGCATGCTTGCCGGCCTCGCCGAACACCGCTGCAAACAGGTCGCTGGCGCCATTGGCCACTTCCGGCTGCTTGTCATAATCGGGCGTAGCGTTGACGAAGACGCCGACCTTCAAGCAGCGCACCACCTTGTCCAGATCGCCTTCGCAAGCGACCTTCAACACCGACAGAATGTTGATGGCGCAAAGCTGCGCC
>Ga0206911_1194_pt1 | contig 12438 bp, 10 predicted proteins | sample Alteio_BWOrgHeat_74_FD_152956 | JGI IMG/M metagenome (GOLD analysis project Ga0206911, IMG submission 152956) | Enriched cells from forest soil in Barre Woods Harvard Forest LTER site, Petersham, Massachusetts, United States -... | ecosystem: Environmental > Terrestrial > Soil > Temperate forest >...
CCCGAATGACAATTATCGTGCCTCATGGCTTTTTTAATATTTTCAGTATCTCCTTTTCTTCCAATACAAATAAATGGTCTTGTTCTCCATATTTTAGTTTTAAAAACATAATCGGCTCCACCTATTTCTAAAACTTTGCATTTTGCTATAGTCTGTAATTTTTGAGCTGTTTTAAAACTTGAGGCAATACCCCATGAACATACTTTAATCCAATCATAATCCTTACTTGCTAATTCACACATTTTAACCCTATCCGATAAATTAATAGCCCAATCTCCTAATTTATATTTAACATAGTTATCGCTTGATGGTGCCAAATAACCATATATTACGTTAAAATTATGATTTTTTTCTAAATAATTTTTTGCCTCACCTAATATTTTAATGTGACCATTGTGAATTGGATTAAATGACCCGGATAAAACAATACCTATATTTTCTTTTATTTTTGACTCTTTTGTTGTTTGCATAAGTTTATCTTAAATATATGTAACACAGTTTGTAAAATAGTTGATTATTCAATTTTTCTTAAAATTTAGTTTCAAAATATTAATATACTTTTTTTAAAGAGAAAAGTATAGCAAACACTTTATGTTGATTTGCAGATTCTCCAAATATGTTGATTTCTGAATAATGAAAAAAGTTGAACAATTAAAATATTATATCTGTAATTATATTAAATTAAATATAAATCATGATATCAGCAAATAGTACGCTTGCCCTGCATGGCAAGGTGCAACCTTTGGATATAGATTCTAAATTAGAACCCGGCGATATTAAAGATGATAATAAATCAATATCTTTTCATGTTGATAATCAAGATGGACAAGATAATGAAAAATTATTAGAAAAAATATACAGACCAGCTAAAGTATCTATGCCAAAACAATTAGAAAGCGATGATGTCGACAATACTAATAAAAAACCATGGAATAACAGAATGAAGTTATTATTAAAGAGATTAGGGGAAAAATCAATGGGTTATAGATGGATGCATGATCAAGAAAATGCACATTTTTTAAAATTAGATAATACATTTAATAATCTTCAAATTATTTTGGGTACATTGCTGGCTACTTTAAATAGTACTGGATTAGCAACATTATATGCAAATACCGCTAATAATTTTAATATAATATTTAGTCTAACTTTAATTGGTTTAATATTATCTGCTATTCTAACAATAATTATGGGCATAAGAGAAAAAAATGAATATAACACTATAGCATTTAATCACAAAGATACAGCATCAAAATTTACTAAAATATATCATTCAATACAAGAACAATTATCTCTTGACATGGAAGATCGAGAAATTGATAAAGAATTTTTGGGAAAAAAAATTAGGGAATATGATGAATTAATGCAAAATAAACCAAATATTAGAAAAAAAATATTAGATAAATATGTCGATGAAACTAAAAATATTAATATATATAAACCTATTATCACAGATGAATTTGAAAATATAGATATTGATGATGATAATGATAATACAGTTATTAATATTAAAAGTAAAAATGAATTACATGATAAAGATAAACAAAAAAAAATAGATTATGAAATAAGTCGATGGCTTAATAATTTTTAATTTATATTTCATGAATATTTTACATATTTTTTTATAGTGATGTTATATATAATTGATTCCATGGATATTTATGAAAAAATTTTAAGAGCGGTGTATTTTACAATTATTATATGGAACAAAAAAAATGATCAATACGTTTGTAAATTTTCGAACGAAAAAGATATTTATATTAAACAAGATACACCACTTAATAAATATTTAGAAGATCATTCATATTTAAAAAACTTATATCAAAAATTATTTGATACAAAGGAAGAACAAAATATTATAATTAATAATCAGCATATTGTCTTATATTACTTAAATGAAGATATATATTATGAAATAAGATCAGTATCAAAAGAAGTGTTCAACTATAATCATTTGACGTATATTAATAGTCAGATAAGAGAACCATTAACGACTATAATGGGAGCAATATCAACACTTTATGATTTACCATCTACAAAGCAACAAAAACAACAATATGATCAAATTGAAAAAGCCAATTATGAATTAATATCTTTAACTAATGACATTGTTGATATTATAAATCTAGGCCAAAATCATATTAAATTAAATCTTGAACAATGTGATTTGAAAAAAATGTATTATTGAAGCAATTGAAATTATTAATGATTATGCCCGTAAAAAAAAAGTAAATATATCTTTCAAGATAGATAGTACTGTTCCTAATAAATTAATAATTGATAAAATAAGATTGAAACAGATATTAGTTAATATTATGACAATGTCTATTAAAAATACTGATCAAGGATCTATTAATATATTTGTTTCTTTATTAGAAAATAATATTAGTCCATTCGAATATATAAAATCAAAAGTTCCTAAATATAATATTGTATTTAAAATAAAAGATACTAGTAATGGACTTACGAGCAATGATGTTAAGGCAATAGAAAGTATTTTGAGAATTAAAGAACACGATATTAAAAAATATTATAACCATGAATTCAGTTTAATCATAAGCAAATATTTGTGTAATTTAATGAGTGGCAATATATGGTTGGATAATGAACAAGGATTTGGAACAATTTATTATTTTAATTTATTATGTTCATCTCCGTCTTCATAAAAAGTTGAACTTTTAATTATTAAATTAATATAATCCATAATATTAATCTAATAAAATGTTCCTACGTGATACAAATAATAAAATTTTATTTGTATTTACATTATTGATTATTTTTATTGGGGAAATCATAGGAATATATTATTCAAATAAAATATTAATCGAAAATGATCAAAAATTAATAAATTTAAAAATGGATACAATTGTAAATGATGTGTTGCGACAAACTACCGGGAGAATAAAACAAATACAATATACTATTTTACGACCTACTGCATTTTTTAGAGAAGTTGGAAAAAATGTTACAAAAACAACATATTATGATAATATGCAAATGGATAAAAATCCATTGTTAACAAGTATTGATACAATATTTTGGGTACCAAAAATATATTATAATGAAAAAATCGGATATGAAACATTTCGTAGAAATAATGATGACCCCACTTTTATAATTAAAGAATTAAACACAACCGGCAGGCTTATTCCCGTTGAACAAAGAGATTTTTATTTTCCATATGCATATTCTGCACCGCCCCTTGCTAGTCTTGACAATGTGTTGAATGGTTTTGATTTTTTATCAACTCCACTTACAAAAAATTTTATTAATATGGCACTAGTAAGTATAAATTCAACTGGAACATATCGTGTATCATTAATTAAAAAAACCAATCCTTATAGTTTTGGTATTATTTTGAATCAATTATCATTCCCAAATATTGTAAATATGTCAGTTGATAATATTATTGGTATAATGATGGGAATAATAAATATTGGTGATATAATTTCAATTTCAATTGAAAATGTTGACATTAAAATAAATAGAAATGATATTGATGTGACTGTATTTGATATAACTGATGATATTTTTGTTCAAAGTAAACAATTTAATATTAGTTTGCTGTATAAAGAAATTAAAAATGATTATAAAAATGTATGGTTCCCTGAAGATCTACCTAATTATGAATATAGTTATAACAATACTATTAGTGTTGCAAATAGATTATGGAACATTAATTTACGATTTTTAGATAATTTTATAATTGAAAATTCAACATCTATATCAAATTATATTATTATTAGTATGTCAATAGCCTCTATATTATTTAACATATTATACATTATATTATATCGAATGTATTATTTATCAAAACATAAAGAAAATATTGAGCGTGAAAAAAAATTAATTGCAAATAAAATGCTCGGTTATGTTAATCATGAAATAAGAAATCCATTAAATGTTATTAATGGTATGGTTGATATTACAATTGAAACATTAAATAATAAAATAGAAAAGAATACAGGAGGTACAAATGTACAAATACAAAAAGATGAATTAAGTTCAGTTATTTCTGATTTATATACCGCAGAAGGTTCATGTAATATGTTAAGACATATCGTAAACGATGTTTTAGATATTAGAAAATTAGAAGATGATAAATTAGTAATCGATAATGAATATATCAATTTAGACCTATTTTGTAAAAGCATACATAAAACAATTATACCTAAATTACGTGAAAAAATAGATGTTTCATTTTCGATGGAATTTAAAGATAATTTAGAAAATGAAAATATTTATATTGACAAAAATAGATTGTCTCAGATTTTATTAAATTTAATATTTAATTCTATTAAATTCACTATTGTAGGAAATATTATTTTAAAAATTAGAAAAAATAATAGTAATATAATATTTGAAGTTAATGATACAGGAAGAGGTATCCCAGATGAAGCAAAATCATATATATTCCAACCGTTTCATCAAGCAGATAAAGAAGATTCATCTCGTTATGGTGGAATCGGATTAGGGTTATATTTGTGTAATATGTTAGTTAATTGTATGGGTGGGACAATTAATTTTGAAAGTAAGTTTGGCATAGGATCATCATTTTGGATTGAAGTCCCTTTAAATATTAAAAATAAACAAAACAATACAACTCATTCAATTAATATGATTGAAATGGCTGATCAAAAAAAATTAATTCAATAAATAATATTATCAATAATATAATATATTATCAATAATATATTATATATTATTAATAATGTGTATCGATAAATTATTCAAGCGAAAAAATAATATACCCGATAAAAATGAAACTATTTCTCTTCAAAAGTCTGAAGGGGAACATAACTACATAAATACAGATCATGATTTAATAGTTGATGATTCTGATCCAAACCGTTTAGTAATTAAAAAATATTTAACCAGATTTGGAAGAAAATCAGATGAGGCTTGTAATGGGCAAGATGCTATTGATATAATTACAAAAAATAGTTCAGCATTAAAAATGTATGATATTATTTGGATGGATATTCAAATGCCAAAAATGAATGGTATTAACTGTACCGAACATTTACGTACTGTTTTAAAATATAAAGGAATTATAATTGGTTTAACAGGTCATGTAGATATTGATTCGGTTAATGATTGTAAGAGAGTTGGTATGGACGATATTATTGCAAAACCTATTGATAAAAAAATATTGGAAATGTATATTGAAAAATATAAAAAAAAATAAACAATTTTAAATATAACAATTAAATTTATTATGGGAAATAAATCCATATCAAATTTAATTTGTAAAACTTTCCAAGATGTAATAATTGAAAAAATTAACAGTACAACAATTAAAATTACATCAAAAGAATTTATTAATTGTTCAATATATAAAAATACCTTAAGCATATCATCAAAATATCATGTAAATTGTTATTATGATAACAGTTGGTATAAAAAAGAATGGATAATGGATGATATTAATTGTAAGTTCAATAATATTAATATAACTTATACTGGCAATGTAAAAATTAATCCAATTTTAATTACTGAAAACATGATATTTAATGGATCCATTTTATTTGATGATCGAAGTGTCGAAACCGGCAAAATTATAAAAATTTAATATAGATTTATTTTATCAATATTATTTATAAAATGTGTGGAATAATTGGATATTTAGGTTCTAATGCACAAATCGATTTATGTATAAATGGATTAAAAATGTTGTTGAATAGAGGATATGATTCGGTCGGGTGTGCATCAATTAAAAATAATAACATTATTTGTCATAAATATGCAAGTGATAAGGATTGCAACTCAATCGATAAATTAATTGCTGTTAAAAATGAATTTATGGATACTACCCTTAATATATTACATTGTCGATGGGCAACTAACGGTGCAAAGACAATCGTTAATGCACATCCACATATCGATATGAATAATTTATTTGCATTAGTACATAATGGAATAATTGATAACTGTGATGAATTAAGAAATGATCTAATTAGTGAAGGATACAAGTTTAATTCACAAACTGATACTGAAGTAATTGTTAATCTAATATCGTATAATTATGCACAAATGAATAATGTAGAAAATGCAATTAAAACCTCAATGGATAAATTAAAGGGAACTTATGCATTAGCAATAATTTATAAAAACAATCCTGATACATTATACTGTGTTAAAAAAATTTCTCCATTGTTAATCGGTATATCATCTGATTTTGTAATTGTTGCATCAGAAATTAGTGGATTTTATAATAGTGTGCATGAATATATCTCATTGAATGATGATGAATTATGTATAATTAATTGTAGTAATAAGAATAATAAAATTAAAATTATAAGTAAATTTGAATATAAAAGAATAAAATTAGATAATCAAAAATATTATTTATCTCCTAAACCATTTGATCATTGGACTATAAAAGAAATTTATGATCAGCCCGAATTAATTAAAAATACTTTGATTAATTCTTTTTGTGTTAAAGAATTAGATAATTATAAAGAAAGTCTTTCGGACATTGATAATATTATTTTATTAGGTTGTGGTACATCTTATCATGCTTGTATGCAAGGAGCATATTTTTTTAAAAAATATTGTTACTTTAATACAGTCCAATCTTTTGACGGGGCCGAATTTACACACAAAGATATCCCACGGAATGGAAAAACTGTTGCTATATTTATTAGTCAAAGTGGTGAGACAAGAGATTTGTTCAGATGTATTGAATATTGCAAAAATCTCTTTACAATTGGTATGATTAATGTACCAAATTCTCAAATTGGAAAACTTATGAATTGTTGTATTAATTTGAATGCTGGAAGAGAAGTTGGTGTTGCTTCCACTAAATCATTCACTGCACAAATATTAAATTTAATGATTTTGTCTATTTGGTTTGCTCAGCATAAAGTAGAAGTGGAAGCAAATGTAATGGGTGATATTGCAAATTTAAGTAATGATGTAGAAAAAATTCTTAATATGGATAGAAATATTATTAAAGATATCGCACATTATCTTTTAAACCAATCGACGTTGTTTATATTAGGAAAAGGTCAATCGACAAATTATGCATATGAGGGTGCTTTAAAAATTAAAGAAATTACTGGATTACATGCAGAAGCTTATAACTCATCGGCGTTGAAACATGGGTCTTATTCATTGATCAATGGAGGAACTCCCATAATTTTAATAATATTAGATGATGAAAACTATGTGCATAATAATAATATTGCTGAAGAAATCCTTGCTAGATATGGATATATAATATCAATTACTGATCAACCATTAATTAAAAATAAATATTCAAAAAATATATTGATTCCAAAAAATAAAAATTTTGGTGGATTGTTGGCAGTTATTGTCATGCAGTTAATTGCATATGAATTGGCCATATTAAAAAATATGAATCCAGATTATCCAAAAAATTTAGCTAAATGTGTTACGGTCGAATAATATATTCACTTTTCATTTAATACTTTCATTAAAATATCCCCATGACATGATAATGGTGCACACCAGCAACCTAAAATACAACCATCTAATTCCTTAATATCATTCATTAATTCTTTGTTATTTCTTAAATATTTTTCATATAATTTTAAACATTCTTCTCTTCCATATTTTTTTACATTGAATGGGTTATGCCATTTAGATTGTGTGGCTCCTTTAATATAAAAACTCATATCTCTTCCTATATAAATATGTTTTTTGGAAGCATCCAACCATTCTAATAGATTGTTATAATTTTTTTTTCTTAATTCTTTAACTGAAATGTTTATAACTTTTGACATAATTTATGTATATGTTATATTTACTTTTATTTCCTTATGTTATTTATTTCAAATTTTTCTCCAGCCAGAATATAAACAGATTGTTGATTTATATTGGTAACGGGTGAAACATGGTTACAATCTAAATTGCCATCTGTTTATATCTGGGCGAATATTTTCCGATTGATATTCGCCCAGTATACGAACATATTGTAATTTAGATTGTAACTATATTTCATTTGATAACAATCTAAATTGCAATATGTTTATATTCTGGCTGGGGATTACTTGATTGATGTTCGCCCAGTGAATAAACATATTATAATTTAGATTGTAACCATGTTTCACTTGTTACAAATCTATGAAAATAATATGTTTATATTCTGACTGGAGAAAAATTGAATTAGATACTATTAATAGTTCTAATTATGAAAAATATATAATGATTAAATGGTTGATAGTTTAGAAATATCATATACTGATTGGTTTACAATTCCAGACAACCGATCGCAAAGGCAGAATTTAAAGATAGATAAATTCATAGAAAAGGCTGAAGGTTATATTAAGAAACATGTCAACAATTTATCAGCTTACAAAGAAAAATATTTTTTAAAAGAATTAAAATGTGTTATGGATGAAGATAAATTTAAAAAGATTTGTACATTGGCTAGCTCGATGACAAATAAATATACACCAATTCTAACATTTCATGGAACAACCAATCCAAAAAATATCAACAGTATTGTTAAATATGGATATTTTATGCCAAATGAAATTTTACCCGAAGATGGAAGAATTATTAGAACTGCTCATGGAAATTATTATGGTGATGGTATTTACACAACACAAGATTTTCAAACTGCTTTTTTCAATTCTTTTGAAGATGATGTATGTTCATTATATGTTGTTATTAATCTTGTTATTTTAGGTAATGTCGAATTCGTGTATGATACAAAATATCAGGGTGGTTTGGTTACACCAATTGATGATGTATTTTATGATGATGATAATAATAAAATACATACACGGATTATTAAATCAGCAAATAAATTCCAGTCAGCCAGTAGTAAATATGTATTTCCTATTTTTGTTGGTGAATATAAATCACAAGTTAATTATGAAAAAATTGGATCATATTGGTGTTCAGATCATAAATTAGTTAAAGAATCAAAAAAAGAACCAAAATTACTAGATGGTTCCGAATCAATAACATTTTATAAAATAACTGAGGATATGTATACTTTCACCCCACCACCCAAATTAATTAAACAATGTAATCTAGTTCACCATTTGTTGATACCGATTGCTACAAGAAGGGACAATAAATTACAAGGATATGTTAAAAATTTTATTGCTGGTCTTGGGGATGACATGTGGTTATATATGTATGATGAACATACAATTATTCATAAATTAGATAATGCTGAGGCATATACCAATTATATGAATCCAGAAAGGAAGGTGAAAGGTGGCAATATTGAAAATGTTCTTATGGATACTTTCAATAAAATTACAAAATTTGAAACTGATGCAGTTCACGTTGTATATTTATTTGTTTTTAATAATACTTCAGAAATCACTGAATCGTTTGAAAATGTGATTAAAACATATAAAATGTATGTTAGGGTTAAAAGAATTATTTTTAAAATAATATGTGTTAATTGTTTAAAACCAATTATAAATAAATTATTAGAAATTAAAATGCATTTTTCCAATGAATATGTCTGGGAGGATAGATATCATGAAATTATTTCTGAAGATGATAATACATATATTAATACATTTGAAAATTTGGTAATTGAAAATAATAATATTATTGGTAAAACACAAGTGGCTTTATATAAAAATTATACTGGTGAGGGATTTGTAAATAATTTATTGGATGTTCCAATATGGAATAGTGAGAAACACGGAAATTATTTGTATAAGGGAAGAAAATTAAATGTCATTTCAATTGATTCCATAAATTACAAAATCGAATATTCCGATTCGATGGACAAATTAACGGCTATAGATGTTGTTATTGAAATATTGTCAAGATTAAGAAATAATATCATAGATAAAAAAATGATATTGCACAGGTATCAACCAATTATTACAAAACTATGTTCTGGAATTATGTCAAATGTTGAAAAAGAATTGACAGCGGAAAGTATTGATAAAAAAATAATTCCGTTTTTGAAGAAATTTTCAGTCCGCATAGCTACCATATTAGGTGAATTGATAAGTATGGCTACTATCAGCTTTACCGGAAAATGGTATAGTATGTTAAATAATATGAAATTCAAAAAGGGAATTATCAAAAGGATTAATAATTGTGGGATTTTAACGAATAAAGATGCTGATACAATTAACGGATGTGATAAATTTGGATATGGTGTGCGACTCATTACAACACCAGCATCAGAAGTAGAACCATGGCTCGTATTAGTTGATTATGTTTCAACAGATAAATTTCAAACTAATAAGATGTATTACTCCTCAGAATTTAATACAGAAATTAAAGATAGTAAAAATCAAATAATAACTGATATTCTACCCATTGATATGTATTTAAAATCATACTATGCATATGTATTCACAAAAAATCCATATCTATATATACCCGGTCAAGTTGCCTCGCTGCATACAAATGTATTTGTTAAATTAACAGAAAATTTCTTTAAGAATGATGCCCGAAATATAACTGATTTATTAAGAATAATGGATATGATAAAATATATTGGAAATATGGAATATTTTAAAACAAGATCCGATTTATTAAATAAAATAATTATGAATTCAGAAAATTTTGAAACTTTTTTAACAGAAACTCACGAAATTCATTCTGTTTCGTTATTATTGGGAATGTTGTGTGGTCAGGACGCATCAAAAATATTTAAATTAAAACATTATTCTAAATTTGCATTTGCGCTATTAGCAGAAGCAATAATGAGAACATGTAGGTCTTATTCAAAAATAGGAGAAAATGAATCGCTCACCAACTATGATCATATTAGGAAAATAATTAATATTAACCCTGATACAACTAATATTGATGATTATAAAATTGACATAAATAAGGCAACTGCCAGAACAAATAAAATTTTAAAAAGAAATTATACAAATACATCTCCATGGTCTGTTTGTGCCGTATTGGAATTATTAGAAAGGGTACATAATAATGATAAATTAGATGACATTATAAAAGCATTCAATGAAAAAGAAATATCAATGAAAAATTTTTTAAATAAACATTTGCCTTCCGATGTAGAAAATTGGGCAAAAATAGTACATGTGGCATTATTTTTACAAGGATTTCGTTATAATAAAGCAAAGTTACGTGATTTAATTAAATTTGATAATCCTGAAAAAATAATTAAAGATATAGTTCAAGAACAAATTGATTATACAAAAAAATATAGAAAAATAAAACAAAATTTAATTGACGCAAAAGCAGATAGGAGGTCATTGTTAATGCAAAAAGCCCAGATATATGAAGAATATCATAAATTCCCAGCAGTGTTTAATTATGCGGAAATTGCAATTATGAATACAAAAAGACCGCCAAATGACCAATTAGAAATGTTACCAAATGGTTTATTGAAACATCATTGTTGTTATCCTGAATGTCCAGATTATTTGAAAAATTTCGCTACTGAGAATGATATTAAATTAAATAAGAGGGGTGGATTATTTAGACATCTATCTTTAGATCAAACAATATTAATTAATTATGTTCCTGAATTCCATCTCTATGCTCATTGTGTGATGAAAAATAAACTAACAGACTTTAATACATTTAAAGATAAAATGGATGAACATTTTATTAATAGTAAATGGTACAGGAATTGTAAATTAGTTGAACCCACATTAAAAAAGGTATGGCAACAATATCAATAGAAATTTAAAAAAATTGAAAATATAAATAACAACAATAGTTTTTTATAAATTAGAATAATAAATGAGTATATCAAATAAAAGAATTTTAGGAGTCATTGATGGATATGTAAAATATGGTCCAAATGATAAAACAGTTGTTAGCATAGAAAATGAAAACAGTGACAATATTACTCTTGTTCTTCATATTAAACAAGATAAACGTGATGTTACAGAAGAACACATAAAAAATGCTACGCGATCATTTGGATCATATACATATACAGATACTTTACCATATGATGTAAAAAGTACATTAGTGTTCGGAAATAAACAGGAAGTGGAAAAAATTTTTGGAGTTCCATTAGATAAAATTACTTTGTTTGATGCAATTGTCTATTATGTTAAAAAGACTAAAGAACTAGGTGCCTACTAGCATGTGTCTAATTGTATAACATAAGATGTGTTATATTCAGGATTTTCATCATAATATCCTTTCGGATTAATAATACAGGTACAATTATTTATTTTTTCTTTGGCACTAGTGTGTGTATGACCGGATAACCAATAGTAAACATTATCTTTCATTAAATATTCAAGGTCTGTTACAAAACAACAATTTATTGGATCATCAATATATTTTTCATTTATTAGTTTTAGTGATGGAACATGATGAGTCATAATTATTAATTTTTTATCTTTAAATTTATCAATTGTTTCATTTAACCATTTTACATTTTTTTCATGTAGAATATTTGTATTTCTTGGAGTAATACGTCTTATTTGTTCTGATTGATTTTTAATATAAATTTGTCTAAAATCATTAATATTTTGTTTTGCATTGTCATGGTTT
>Ga0206911_1168_pt2 | contig 12386 bp, 9 predicted proteins | sample Alteio_BWOrgHeat_74_FD_152956 | JGI IMG/M metagenome (GOLD analysis project Ga0206911, IMG submission 152956) | Enriched cells from forest soil in Barre Woods Harvard Forest LTER site, Petersham, Massachusetts, United States -... | ecosystem: Environmental > Terrestrial > Soil > Temperate forest > O...
CGATTTAGTTTCTTCGATGTGGGTAATACTCTCCTGTTTCCCAATCGGCCGCGGATACTGGCGCCGCTGCCGGTGGAGAAGCATCCGACGCTCGCGGGTTGGCAGGCTTTAGAACGACGTACGAAGCAGGAATTTGACCAGGGACTGATGGAGGGCAAGGTCGATCACAGCTTCTGGTGGACGTTTCACACGTATCTGCTGCAGGACCTGAATGCGGTTGATGATCGCATGCGAAATGCGCTGATCGAAAACACGCAGCAATCCGCGAACTGGGACCAGATCCTGCCGGGGACGCGTGATCTACTGGAGCGCCTTAGAGAGAGATACAAGATTGCCGTGATCTCGAATGCGGATGGAAAGATTGATGCTGTGCTGGAGCGCTGCGGGATCGCGGATTGCTTTGCAAGCATTACCGACTCTGGCAATGTGGGGCACGAGAAGCCGCATCCAGCAATTTTCGAGGCGGCTCTGCGCGAGATGAAGGCCGGTGCCTCCGAAAGTCTTTATGTGGGCGATGTGTATTCCGTCGACTATGTCGGAGCGCGTAATGCGGGAATGCAAGCCGTGCTGTTCGACGTGGCCGGAACGTATCGCGAGCAGGAGTTTCCGCGAGTGGAATCACTGGCGGGATTGGAAGAATGCTTGAGGCAGTCGTGAAGCTTGCGGCGCGCTTTCGAAGGGCTAACTGTCTTGCTGGGTAGGGATGCTTCGACTGTGGTTGAGCTTCGCTACGCGATGCTCAATCCTCGCTCAGCATGAGAGAGGGCGGAAGGGATGGTGTCATCGTGATTGATTCGGCTCGGTTTCTGCTTTTCCTGACGGCGGCGGTGTTGCTGGCGATTGCGCCCGGCCCTGGCATGCTCTACGTGTTGGCCCGCAGCCTTGCTGGGGGAAAACGCGAGGGAGTGCTGTCAGCGTTCGGGACGTTTCTCGGCGGCATGGTGCATGTGTTTGCAGCAGCTCTGGGCGTTTCAATCGTGCTGGCGAAGTCGGCCGTCGCTTTCGCGACAGTGAAGTATGTAGGCGCGGCGTATCTATGTTTTCTGGGCGTGCGGATGATAGTGGACGCATGGAGAGAGAAGTCGAACGTGGACGAAGTGGCTCAAGCTGTTTCGACGGAGGTCAGACCCGCGCGAAATCCCCTCTGGCAAGGCGTCGCGACTGAAGTCCTGAATCCGAAGACAGCGCTATTTTTTCTGTCGTTCATACCGCAGTTCGTCAATCGTGGAGGCGGACACGTCTTTTTCCAGTTCGTGGCACTGGGGACAATCTCAGTTGTGATGAACACGACGGCGGACTTGATCGTAATTGCCCTGGCTGGGCCGCTGGGGGAGCGGATTCGCTCCTCGGCGACATTCCGCCGGAGGCAAAGAACGGTGACCGGTGTGATCATGATCGGGCTTGGGACTTATCTGGCGACCAGCGAAAGTAAGTAGCCCCAGCCCTTTACAAAACGCGATGTTGCCCTAGTCTTCCGCAGCCATCGATGTTCGGAAGCCCCCTATGAGAACGCCTTGCGACCACGTCGTGATGCAATCTGCCTCTGCAAAAGCTCCATGCGGCCCAGAAGCAAGAGGATGGATCCTCGCTGCGACCATTCTGGGCTCCAGCATGGCGTTCATCGATGGCACGGTCGTCAATGTGGCGCTCCCTGCAATCCAGACGAACTTCCAGGCGACCGTAGTAGGAGTGCAATGGGTTGTCGAATCTTACGGATTATTTCTAGGCGCGCTGATTCTTGTGGGCGGTTCGCTGGGAGATTTATTTGGCCGCCGCCTAATGTTCATAGTGGGGATTGCGATCTTTGCGCTGGCCTCTGCAGCCTGTGGGGCTGCCGCAACAATTGATCAGCTGATTATTGCGAGGAGCGTTCAAGGGGTTGGCGCTGCGCTGCTCGTGCCCGGTAGCTTGGCGATTATCAGCACGGCGTTTGACGAGAAGAGCCGTGGCCAAGCGATCGGCACATGGTCGGGATTTACCGCCATCACCACTGCCATTGGGCCAGTTCTTGGCGGCTGGTTGGTTGAGTACGCTTCCTGGCGATGGGTATTCTTTATCAATATTCCCTTGGCGGTTGTAGTTGTCGCCATATCTCTCTGGCGTATTCCTGAAAGTCGCAGTGAGCGTGCGGGCCGCATCGATTGGGCGGGAGCGATTCTTGCCACTCTCGGACTCGGCGGCCTCGTTGCCGGGTTCATGGAGTCAGTGAATGTTGGCTGGCGGAATCCCCTTGTCGTGGTGGGACTGGTTGTTGGTTTGAGTTGTCTGATCGCCTTCGCGATGGTCGAGTCTCGCGTCGCGTCGCCAATGCTTCCACTCGCGTTGTTCAGTTCCCGCAGCTTTAGCGGAGCTAACCTGCTAACGCTGCTTCTCTACGCCGCAGTCGGAATCTTCTTCTTTCTGTTCCCGCTGAACCTGATCCAGGTGCAGAACTATTCGGCGACCGCAGCCGGAGCCGCGATGCTTCCCTTCATCGTGCTGATGTTCCTTCTCTCGCGCTGGTCTGGCGGACTGGTCGCGCGCTATGGTCCGAGACTGCCGCTAATCGCCGGACCACTCATTGCCGTTCTTGGCTTTGGACTGTTCGCGGTGCCGTCGATTGCAGGCAGCTATTGGAAGACGTTCTTTCCAGCAATCATAATTCTAGGATTTGGCATGGCGGTCACGGTCGCTCCGCTTACGACTGTCGTCATGAACTCGGTGGATCGTGAAAGAGTCGGAGCAGCTTCCGGAATTAACAACGCCGCGGCCCGTGTAGCGGCCGTGTTGGCGATTGCAATCCTCGGGATCGTGATGGTCATGGTCTTTGATTCTCATTTGAATCGAGATCTGACTCACTTGGCGCTGCCATCTGATGTGCTGCAGCAGATTCGAACGGATGGAAACAAACTCGCGGGATTGCAGACGCCCGCTAGTGTCGATCTGCAAACGAGAGCAGAAATTCAGGAATCGGTGAAGCAGGCGTTTGTATCTGGATTTCGCATTGTCATGCTGATTTGCGCTGGCCTGAGCCTGGCGAGCGCCTTGGTCGCGGGCGTGATGATTCGGCAGGATGTGGAATCGACGTTGCCAGCCCAGGCTAGAGCTCTAGAATCTGATGGTCGTGACAGTCGGTCTGAATAGCGTCGTGCAGTTGCTGCAGGAATTCACGTCCGTAGCGTGCGAGAAAATAGATGCCGCCGATGCCGCGCTCCTGCAGCCCCTTGTCGGGATAGAGTGCGTGGCTTAGGGTTTCGGCGTGACGAGTGACGAGTTCGCTTTTCAGGGCTTCGGCACGAGCAGCCTGCGTTTGGAGACGTTCGAGTTGATATTCAATTTTCGAGCGAGTGGTTTCCGCCGCGTCCACGAGCGTGCGGTCTAGTTTCTCCAGCTTTTCTTTGACGATGGACAGATGCGAGTCGAGCGATTTTCTGGCGACTTCGAGGGCCGTCAGAAGATCTTCAGGCAGGCTGTTGGCTGCCAGTTGACGTCGCAACGCATCGGGGCCAGCGAAAATATCAGGCACCGCGATTCCGTGACGCTCAATGAGACGCTGCAATTTGGGTTCGACAATGGTTGCGGAAAAGCGTGGAACGATCGGCGTCACACGGCCTAGAAGAGCTTCATAGACAGCTCCTGCCTGCGCAAAGTAGGCGGTCTCAGCCGCGCCTCCGGTGTAGGCGAGGGTGGGAAGTAGATAGTCTTCGACAATGGGGCGCAACAACACGTTAGGGCTGAAGTTATCTGGATTTGATTTGATGCGTGCGATCAGTTCGGCCTGAGAAAGCTTTTCAGCCGCCGCGTCTGTGCCGATCACGAACTCTGTTGAGTCCCCGGTGCCGCGGCGGTGAATCGGCGTACGGGCGCCGTCGCGCATGGTAAAGAGCAACACCGACGATGTCGTTACCTTCACTTGCTGGTGGTAGCCGGCGGCTTCGAGAGCTTCGCCGCGCGCAAGAAGCGCGGTAGCAAGTTCTTCACTGCGCTCGATGGAAGCGCGGAAAATCGGCTCAGCGACGCGGTCGAGTTCGGCGTCAGAGGCATCGAGCAAAATCACGCCAAAGTCGGCGAAGATGCGGGCGTAGAAACGGGCGAAGGCCGTACCGAGAGACTCGCCAACACGATACGTCTCGCGCAGAATTTGCGCGGCCTCTGAATCACCGAGCAACTTTGCGGCTTCGTCGATAAGCTGGGGAATATCGTCGCCTAAGCGGACGGCGGTGACGGGCGCTCCGGGAACATCGTGACTGGCTGTAGTGAAGACGTGCGGCGCGCTTTCAGGGTCGGGGATGGAGACGTGATTCACTTCGGCCAGGTCGTGATCGTAGGTGGCCAGCCAGAAAACCGGGACGGCATCGACTCCGGTGGCCGTGGCTTCTTCCGCGAGTTTGACTGCGGTAAGCGCTTTGTAGATGGCGAACATCGGCCCGCCGAAAAGTCCGACTTGCTGACCGGTGACGACAGCGCCTGCGCCTGTGCGCAAGCGCTCGAGGTTCGCCAGAGTTTTCGGGGAAGCGTCCCACGATTTGTTCTGGCGCTCGAGGATGGCGGTGACGCGCTCGCGACGATCTGAATCATAGGAAATGCTGGCCGCTTCTTCTTTTATCCACTGGGTGAAATGAGGAGGGCGCGGATAAAACGGTTGTACGGTTGGAGAATAGGCAAGAAAGTCTGAAAAGAGGCGGGTGGTATGCGGAACTTGGGAGAACGGGAGACAGTGCGCCTTCACTGAACGTTCTCCTGACAACATTTACTTGTTACTTGCTGCATCGCAGGTGTTTGGACGTATGAGATCATGTCAGGTCAACATCTCAGATCAGTATCGCAAATTGTGGAACAGAACAACGGAATCCGCGCCGTATTAGAGATGCCGAAAGATGGCGCAAGATGCAAGATATGATTGTGACTGAGCCACGTATTCTCTTGCTTTCTGACGCCAGTGCTCAATCGCCTGGAGTCGTGCCACTACTAACCCGCTTATGAAAAATACCGCAACGACGGCTCCTCTGAACATTGTAATGCCGCTGACCCTTGAGGGTTCCGTCGTACGTCTAGAACCGATTCGTCGCGAGCACGCTGAAATGTTTTGGAACGTCGCGAAAGACAACCTGGAGGACATTTTCCGCTGGATTCCTTACTCGATGAAAACGCGAGAGGACTTCGAGCGACTGGTGGAGAAGGCTTTCACCGAACAAGAACGCGGGGAGTCGGGAGTGTTTGCCACAGTAGAGCAGAGTTCTAACCGGGTCGTCGGCTGCACGCGCTTCATGAACATTGATCGCATCAACCAAAGAGTGGAGATCGGGTCGACCTGGATTGCGCCGGCGTGGCAGCGAACTGCGGTCAACACCGAAGCGAAATATCTGATGCTGCGGCACGCTTTTGAGGTTTGGGGATGCGTGCGAGTAGAGCTTAAGACCGATGCGCTCAACGAAAAATCGCGCAACGCGATCCTTCGCATTGGCGCGAAAGAAGAAGGCACGCTGCGCCGTCATGTGCTCACCTGGACGGGAAGGATCCGTGACAGCGTTTACTTCAGCATTCTGGACGATGAGTGGCCGACGGTAAAGGCACGGTTGGAAGATCGATTGTCTCATCCACCAGAAAGAATCCGTTAAGCTCTTCGGGGGCAACGTACCTCTTCGACATGTTGCGCCGCAAGAAGTAGTAAGCTAATCCCTCAACGTTTGCCGCCTTTTCTGCATCAAAGCTCCGGGCACAGAACTATCTATGGATTACTTTGCAAATTGGAGACACGGGTTGTGGTCCGCCGGTATTGCAGCGGCATCAGTTCTCCTTGCCCTGCTCGTGCACTATCTCTTTTTTGCGGCGCTGAAGCGCATCACCAGCAAGAAAGGCAGCGGCTTCTATATCCGGTTGGCGAGATATGAAACCAACCCCACCCGGCTACTATTGCCGTTGTTGGCCTTGATGACAGTGATTCCGTGGATGCCGCTTGCGGGGGTTTTGGTGGCGAGATTGGCTCACGCGGCGGGCCTGGCCTTTATCGCCTCCGTCGCTTGGGTACTAGTGGCGTTGCTGGACGTGCTGCAAGACTTCATTTCTCACCGGCAGGCGCTGGAACTCAGCGACAATCTGGCGGCGCGACGGGTGCGAACACAGGTACAGGTGCTGCGCCACATCGGAGTCGTGGTGATTGTGATCTTCGCAATCGCCATCATGGTAATGACCTTTCCCAACGTGCGTCACTTGGGAGAAAGTCTGTTCGCGTCCGCAGGAGTGGCGGCGCTGGTGGCAGGGTTCGCGGCTCGCACTACGTTGTCGAGCCTGCTGGCGGGCGTACAGATTGCTCTGAGTCAACCAATTCATCTCGAGGATGCCGTCGTTGTCGAAGGCGAATGGGGATGGATTGAGGAGATCACCATGACTTATGTCGTGGTGCGCATCTGGGACCTGCGCCGCCTAATTGTGCCGCTGTCGTATTTTATTGAGAAGCCGTTTCAGAACTGGACGCGTCAGACGGCGGATTTACTGGGCTCGGCTTTCATCTATGTCGATTACACTGCTCCGGTCGAGGCACTGCGGCAGGAGCTGCTTCGAATTCTCAAATCTTCAGGGATATGGGACGGCAAGGTCTGGAACTTACAGGTCAGCAACGCCACCGCCAGCACCCTGGAACTGCGAGCGCTGATGAGCGCTCCGAATGGCTCGGTCGCCTGGGATTTGCGTTGCCACGTTCGTGAAAAGATGATCGCCTTCCTGCAGCAGAACTATCCGGAGAGTCTACCCCGCACCCGGGCCGATATCGCCGGCATCTCTATGAACCATACGCCCGAAATGCCATCCCGAGAACGATCAGACCCTGGGACTTTCCAAGCTGCAGACTGATGCCGCGCGGGCCAATTCTTTACAGTCGCATCAACGATTCATACAGGAAGCAGTAAACTGCGCCCGATCACTCCTGTCAGTTGATCCTGGGCGGTCAGTGCCAGAGTGCGCGCCAGACCATTCAAATCGCGGAGATGGTCAGCAAAGTCCCAGGCCAGATCGCGAGCAGCTTTGACGTTCCAAATCGCAAGGAATCGTCCTATCTTCCCTGTGTCTTGAGCTATTCCGCCGACGATTCCCGTCGCGAGAACCTGGAGGGCCGACGGCAGAACGTTTTCCAGCAACCCATTGACGGCTTGATAGTCATCGTGTTCCGCACTATTAAGGCTGGGCGTCAACTGCAATTCGTCATCGGTCTGGAGCAAGGCCGACGCCAAGTCGTGGTTGATGTGAGCATTCATTCCCGCCAGCGCAAATTGAATGCGATCAACACCAGGCGTGAAGCGCGATTCAAAGAGAGCGTTCCAGGAACTCGGTGTGTTCGCTGATTGATTGATAAAACCGGCGATCGCAGTAAAGTACAATCCTGCAAAAATCACATCGAGACGCGTTAGCCACTGCGCGTCCTTCCATCCACCCGCAGGAGGCTGCGTATCCACCTCTTGCGTGACCATCAAATAAAGCCGGTTGAACCACTTCAGGCCGTCGTTGCTTGGCAATAGCTGGTCAATCTTCTGCATCACGGCGACAACATCGGCAATACTGCCCGGTGCAGTTCCGCTCACAATCTGTAAGAGTTGCTGGTCAGAGGCGACACCGTTCATCGAAACACCTCTCATTCCCACGGAACTTCTTAGTCCCGTCGAAATTGCGCCATCATGCGCAACACTGATTCCTTGGGCTCGTCCAGTTAAAACAACCGTGCCTGTGTTGGAATCTCAAGCTCTATAGGCTTTGCACACTCAGGATTATCATTCCGCGAGTCGTTTAGCCTTGTGCTCACTGGATAGCGGTGCATGAGTTTTGCATCGTAAGGGTTTAGCACACTCAACACGTCATTCAAATTCTGTGAGTTCAACCAAAGACTATAGTTGTTTGGGCTGAGTATCACAGGCATGCGATGATGGATTTCAGCGACCAATGGATTTGCGGAGGTCGTTAGAATGACGCAACTCTTAATCGCTTGTCCGTTCGGATTTTTCCACTCATCCCACAGTCCAGCGAAGGCGAACAATTCTCCGGAGCCTACTTCAAAGCAATATGGCTGCTTTATGGTTCCAAGAGTGTGCCACTCATAGAATCCATCAGCCGGAATAAGGCATCGCCGTCCGGACACAATCGCGTCACTGAATGAAGGCGTCGTTGTGACCTTTTCAGAGCGTGCATTGAAATTGACCGAACTCATGGCAGGTGCCCACGATGGTACTAGCCCCCATCGCATCATTGAAAAAGTGCGCCCCTTGCCTATCTCCTGTTGCACTGTCAGGATCTGGTCAGTAGGAGCAACATTAAACCGGGGACGCGCCTGTATTTGGTCCCATGCCTGAAAATGCTCGGCGAAAACCTGAGGGCGTGTTGATCGGAACCGATTGCACACGTCCCATATTGTCTCACCCATCACTTTGATCTTGGCGTGAAGAGGTCGGTCTTTTCACAGGCCCGTTGTGACATCTCACCTTGCGCACAGCGCTCGATCCGTTCCAACATGGTCGTAGGCCCAGCCGGTTGAAGCAGAAATGTCGACGTGATTTTCGGGATCAAAACATGGCATTTAAGTCCCATGTTTCCAAGATTTTGACTAGTAAGCTCTTCGTTATGAGGATTTTGCGCGGCATTTCTTTGCAAAGTCGTTGATTCTAAATATTTTAGAGACTGAAGGGCGGAGGGGGGTACCCCAAGTTTTTAATCCAACGAACTCGACAAAGCATCGAATGATTGACTTGGCCGGACTTCCGACCTAGTCTTGAGTTAGCTCTTTGAGTATGGCCAATCCCACCAGTGGGGGCGTCACGGCTTCGACGGAGATGCTTGCGGCCAAGAGGCATGCCGGGGTGCACACACCCGTAATCGTGGGCAAAATGATAATTGCCAATCAACAGATGGCATACGCAGCCTAACTAGTTTAGGCAGCCGTCCCAAGAGGCTTCGCCCGTGGGCCTCCGAAGGACGTCACACAGCGGGCTGCTCTTCTCGTCTACGTCTGGGACGGGAGGCTAAGATCACAGGCTAGCGAGACGCGTTTCTTGTCGGTTCTGAGCGCGGACCGTGAACGTCCCAGGGTAATGCCTGGGGCATGAACACGACTAAGCATGTAGTTCTCTTGACCAGTAACATTTTCGGACGCGGGTTCGACTCCCGCCGCCTCCACCACTATCTCATTTATTATCAATCGCTTGTAGATGTATTTTAATTTCGCACAATAACTTTCTCGGCGGCGGATCCTCCGCCGGATTCTCTCACGGTGTCCCCACTATGCATTGATGCGAACATCTTTACTCAACAAGGTCTGCATCGTACGGGTTCAGCCGAATGACGCCTTCGTATGAGGCACCGCTGATGACGCCGTGCTTGCTCCCACGAATAAGAACGGTCTTCTCCTCGCCGGTTGTGTTCACGTAAAGCGTCCTTCCTTCCACTGCGCGCGCGTAGACTCCTGAGGGAGTTTCGGGCCCCTTTACGATCTTGAGATCTGCATACAAACTGCGCACGATCGGAGCGAGCGCCGCCATCTGCGCAGGAACGGCGAGATAGATGGCACGCCCTTTCCCGTAAACGTTGGCCGTGATGGCTGGCGATTTCTCGAGAGTATTCGTAAACAGAGCCATCGCCTTGGCCGTGTTTGGCTCCAGCACCTCATAGAAACCGATGCTGGCCTTTTCTGTTTTGCCATTGAGAGTGAATTCCGGAGGCGCGCTTGGCCGGTAGAACTCTTCCGTACGAATCCCGAAAACATCGCTCAGCCTCCCAGGTTGCGGTGTATCGAACCACTGATTGTTCTCATCGACCTTCGCCGACATAGCGGTCATGATCACCGTGCCGCCGTTGCGGACGTAATTTCGGATGGCGTCGCCGCTTGCGGAATCCATCACATAGTCCGCAGGCACCACCAGCAGTTTGTAGTCGAGAGTGCTGTGCCCGATGTTGATGATCGCGACATCAATGTTGTCTTCGAAGAAGGGTTCCAGTGCACTCTGGACCTGATCGATATAGTTGACAGTAAAGTACTGGCGGACAGTGTTGCTCGGACCCGGCGGATGAGAGGCAATGTTGCTTTCAAATGAATAAGCAATTGCGACATCCGGCTTGTGATAGCGCGGGAAGCCGAGGTGCTGCAGCTTTGAAAACTCGCTCGCAATTTGTTCGTATTCCGCATATTTCCACGAAGGAGTGCCGTCGTGATCGAGCAATCCGAAAAGCGCCTGTTCTTCTCCGCCACGATGTGTGTTGAAGGTCCACGCGAGAAACGTTTGTCCATAGTCGATCAGGCCAAGATACGCCCACATGCGGATGATGCCTTTGGGGCCGCCGTAACTGCCTCCACCCCCGCTTGTGAATTCGTTGAACCACAGTGGAGTAGACAGGTCTCCTTTTTCGAGAAGCGCACCGAAGGACACGTCAAGCGGATTTGCCGGGTAAAATCCCTCGGCTCCGTAGCTCACAAACTTCTTGTAAGAGCTCAGATAATCAAAGCCTCTGCGCCATGCCCAGTCCCACAGGTTGGAAACCGCGGGTAGATTCGGGACATTGCGTTCACGAATTTTTTCAAGATCTTCGAGGACCGAAATCGTTTCGTCAGACCAGAAGCGACGTAGATCTAGATATCGCTCGGGCGGAGAAGGGCCATCGGCATAGGGCAGTTGCACTTCGTCGAACGAGTTCATGTGACGCGACCATCGCTGCGTAGCCCATGCCTTATTGAGATTTGCGATGGTCCCGTAGCGCGCCTTCAACCATTCGATGAATCTCTGACGATCCGCTTCGGAGTACGACATGACGCCATTGCCGATCTCGTTGTTGTAACCAATGGCCGCCAGCGCAGGATTGTGAGCATAGTGCCTGGTCAACTCGTCGGCAAACCGAATCAGGTGCTCGCGATAAGCCGGATCGCTGATGTCATCCATGTACCGCTCGGCCGGCTGCACGGTTGCGCCTTTTTCGTTGACCATGTTTACCGATGGGTACTTGTAATGAAGCCAGATTGGCGCCGGCGATCCGCCGATGTCGAGAATCACCTTTATTCCCGCCGAATTCATCTGCTCCAGAATCTGATCGAACCATCCGAATTCAAACTGTCCCTCGGATGGTTCAAAGGCGTCCCAGGAAAGATCGCCCATGCGGACCAGAGTGAATCCCGCCTGCTTCATGAGCGAAATATCCTGCCGGATTTGTTCGGGTGAGCGATCGACAGGCTGGTAGCAGGTACCGACAAATAGCTGACCTCTGCCGGGCCAATCCGGGTGTTGCTCCGCACTCTGGCCAAAAAGCAGAGCGCCGGCCAGGAACAGCGCCGAAGCGATCACGATTGTTCGCAAGATAACCTCCGTTACTGAAGCCGTGAATGTGTCCCAGCCCCTCATCGACAAAAGAGCTTCTCCATAAAACCGCCTCACTTCGTAACCTTTTCCAATGTGAGCAGCACGACATCATTGCTGCGCATTGGCAGCGAAAACGTATGGCTGCCTTTCTTTCCAACCTTGATGACTCGATTGATTTCCGGGAGATCGCGTGTCAGCGAGTTGAGCTGATCGAACTGTGCTGCCGTCAATTCTCGAGGCGCGCCCATGTCGATGTAGGCGGAATACGCGTCATTGGCGCGAAAGCCCGTCCGGAGAACCTCCAGTCGATAGCTGCCGGAATTCAGATTTTTGAAAGTCACATGCAGCGATCGAGCCGGAGAGTCCGGAACGAGGCGACTATAGAATGGCCGGTTGCTGACCTTCTGGTCTGGTTGTTGAAAATCCCAGATAACTGTCGCAACCCGATCATTGTCTATGGCAGCAAAAGCCTGCGAGTCCCGAAGCGGAATCTCGTTGCCCCTGACCGCGTGAAGATACTTGTAAGCAAAGTAGGCTGGTTTTGGGATCCCTTCCCGGTTCAACAGCCCAAACCCGCCGTGGAATGGAGTGGGCGGGGGACCGGGCTCCTCGAAAAGATCGGTGTACGTCCAGTAACTCATTCCCTGGACCAGGCCGATACTGCCTTTGAGCTTGCTGAGAATATACGGTGCGCTGATGTAGGAATCATGCACGAGGTCGCGCGGGTTGTAGCTCGTGCTCCATTCGGTGAAGTAGAGCGGCAGGTCGGGGAACTTGGATGCTTTGATCTGACCGCGAACGTTGCGTACGTCACCGACAATGGCGTCCGGCGATGGTGAGAGTTTGATGTCCTCTTTGCCGTTCTCGTCAAGAAATCCGCCCTCGACACCGTACGTGTGAGTGGTAACAAAATCGACCGCCGCGCCGCTTTGCGCCACGTGATCAAGGAATTCCGGTACCCAGGCAGCTCCTGCCGTTGAGGGGCCGCCGACTCTCAAATTCGGGTCGATCGTCTTGATCGTAATTGATGTCAGATCGTACAGCGCGAAATAAGCCTTCTGGTCGCCTCCTTCCCAGAATCCG
>Ga0206911_1195_pt1 | contig 12292 bp, 7 predicted proteins | sample Alteio_BWOrgHeat_74_FD_152956 | JGI IMG/M metagenome (GOLD analysis project Ga0206911, IMG submission 152956) | Enriched cells from forest soil in Barre Woods Harvard Forest LTER site, Petersham, Massachusetts, United States -... | ecosystem: Environmental > Terrestrial > Soil > Temperate forest > O...
TTAGCATCGTCTCCACTGCTACGCGCAAGGTGTCGTCCATCCGCACAGCTACCCGTTTTCGCCGTATCAGGCTTCCTATTGGGTTCTTTACATTGTGCTGATGGCTATGGAGGTTGGATGAGCTTATGATTCCCCGAAACACATTCTCATCATTGACTATTATGAAGTAATTGTCATTATATTCCTTTTCCTGATGGAGCCAGCCGCGCACATCGCCTATTTCATTGTCTTCACTCAGGACCAGCGCACTTTCTTTTATTACCTGTCTGACAGTCACATTTCCTAAAATATCTGGTTCAAAAGAATCCGGGGTCTTTACTCCCCTTCGTGAGATTTTCTCAGTCATGATCGTATTTTCCATCATGAAAAAAGAAATAAAATAGGACGCTGTACAGGAAGCTAAAAGCGGCAGTAAGGCATTGGGCTGTCCTGTAGTCTCAAGTGCAAAGACGATAGAAGTCAGTAAGGCCCGGGAAGCACCGGCAAACATAGCAGACATCCCTACCAAAGCAGCGAGAGGAATAGTAACGCCGGACAGGGGAAAAAAATAAATGGCTACGCTTCCAAATAAGGCCCCTGCTGCTCCCCCTATAGTAAGAAGCGGAGCTAGGGTACCGCCAGAGGTGCCACTTGCCAGCGCTATAGACCAGGATATAAATTTGAGTACACAGAGAGATAAGACAAACTGCATTGGCACGCTTCCCGAGAGAACATTCGTGATATTCTCATATCCTACTCCCAAGGTGCGGGAGTCAAAATACCCAACGGTACCGACGACCAATCCTCCTATGGCAGGCCACCACATCCAGTGGATAGGCAATTTTTCAAACATATCCTCTATGAAATATACCGCCTTCGTAGCAAGCACTGACAGGAACCCAAGGCAAATACCGATCATACTATAAAAAAATAAAGCCTTATTTGACGGTACCTCGATCATGTGATCAATAGGGAAAACGAGGCCGCTGCCAAATAGAAAATGATGCCCTGCTGCTCCCGTGATACAGGCTAATGCGATTGGAATGATAGAACGAGGGGAAAATTCAAAAAGTAATAACTCAATAGCCAAAAATATTGCAGCGATCGGACTGCCAAAGATGGCTGACATCCCGGCCGTAGCACCCGCGGACAACAATATTTTTCTTTCATTATGTGATATTTTCAATAGCTGGCCCAGTGTAGAGCCCAAGGCACCACCTGTGGCTATGATAGGACCTTCTGCCCCAAAAGGCCCGCCCGTCCCGATAGCAACAGCTGAGGAGATTGGTTTTAGGTAAGTGATCGCCGGCTTGATCTTACTTTGATTGGTAAGTATCTGCTCCATAGCTTCCGGTATACCATGTCCTCGTATTGCTTTTGACCCATATAGGGCCATCAGGCCAATAATCACTCCGCCGATCACGGGAATGACAACTACAAAAATACCGAGGTGATTATTGATTGGCGAGGAAGGAGACAAGGATAGAACACCATGAAATGACAAGCCGGTGATTAAGTTTATAAGCCCTAGCAGCATCTTGGCTATGATACTGATGCACACTGCTACTAAAACAGAAAGTAATGAAACAGTCAATACCCGCTGTTTGTTGGCAGTTGACTCTTTCGATATATGTTCCTCGTCCAGAGTCGTTTGTAGCGCAATGGAAATGGGAATGCCACTGTCCGTCATGTTCTGCCTTACCATAATGGTGCGTTATTTATATTTTATTATAGTTTAATTGACATATAAAAACCGCTTTACAGATAAGCTGCAAAGCGGCTAAACCAATCATATAAAAAAGATTAGGGGGTATTGTCTTTCTTTACCAGCAAGTCAAAGAACTGGTCGAGCTGTGGCAAGATAATGATACGTGTTCTGCGGTTCAGCGCGCGTCCGCCGGAGTCGCTGTTTGCGGCTACCGGCAGGTATTCGCTTTTACCTGCAGCCGACATCCTGCCTGGCTTGATATGATATTGGTTCTGGAGTATCCTGACTACTGATGTGGCGCGTTTGACACTTAGGTCCCAGTTATCCTCCAATCCTTCGGTATGAATCGGTACATTATCAGTATGGCCCTCTACCATGAACTCGATCTCAGGATGTGCATCAAGTACTTTGGCTACTTTGCCGAGCACCTGCATGGCTTGTGCGGTCACTGTATATCTACCGCTGTTGAAGAGCATTTTGTCAGATATGTCTATGTACACTACGCCCTTCTCAACCTTGATATTGATGTCTTTATCATTCAGGTTTCCGACAGCGCTTTTCAGGTTATTGACGAGCGCCATGTTAAGGGAGTCTTTACGGGTCAGGGCTGATTGCAGGCCATTGATATAGCTATCTTTGGAGTTTATCACATCGAGCGATTTCTTGACGCTTTCTGCTTGTTTGGCAGACATCACAGATACATCCTGAAGCGTATTCAGTATCTGCGAGTTGTCTTTGCTCGCTCCTGCCAGCCGCTTATTCAGGTCATCTATGATTGATTGCATGGATGCGATCTTCGTATTCAACTGATCATTTTGAAACCAGGTACTTGTCAATCGGTCCTGGCAGTTCTTGACATCTATATGCAGTTTTTGGTTTTCGGAGGTCAGGGCTTTTTTGGTAGCGCATGAAGATAGAACGGCTATCAGCATGACGATGATTACTGTTTTTAAAGTATACATAATTGGTGTTATTTGATTTAAAAATGAATGTACTTTTCTACTCATGCTATTAGAAACGTTTTCTTGAAGGCGACTATTTCATTAATGCCATAATTCTCGATATGTATATGCAGTCGGTCTTCTTCATTTAATAACACTTCCTACTCACCTAACGCTTCAAACTCACCTGCCACCTCGGCATATCTGTTTAGCTGAATGGGGTCGACCAGCTCAAAAACAATAAATGAACCATTGGTGAGTTTTGCAGAATACATACCTCTTGCTACATTCGTGTGATAGATGATGCCTTTCATTTAGCGGTTGATTTTAGGAGTGAATGTGTTTGTCATTTGGCGATGCAAACATAATTAACATCAAAAGTCACGAATGGCACATATCGGTACGAGGATGGCACTTTTTACTCTTTTACATTTTTTGTGAGTATTCTACTTTAAGACAAGATCAATGCCCGGACAAAACTATAAAGCATGAAGCAGGTCGTAAATATTCCATCATATAAGATGACCGATATTAAGAACAGAACGGCCTTTGCCGCTGATTTTGAATTTTATCGCCTGGAATCTTTCCTGAAAGATACAGACCGGCTGATGCATCCGCATAGGCATGATCATTTTGCCCTTTTCTTTGTGACCGCTGGACAGGGTGGGCATCTGATAGACTTTGAGGAATATGAACTGCAGGCGGGGAGGGTCTTCCTCATCGCTCCCGGCCAGGTGCATGTCTGGCGTCAGCATAAAGGTGTCAAAGGCTTTGCCTTGCTTTTCACCAAAGAGTTCTTTACTCTTACCCTCCAGTATAAAGAGCTGAGGGCTTATCTTTTCTTCAATAATATATACAAACATGCCTATCTCGATATAGACAAAGAAACCGGAAACCATCTACAGGGACTGCTCAAGAGTATAGAGAATGAATACTTGCATACACGTGCATACAGCCAGAATATCATCCGCTCATACATCAATATCATCCTATTTGAACTCATTGGAATATATGAGAAGTCCATCCCGTCCTCTGTAGAACACCATACTGTAGATACCAAGATCAGGCAGTTTGAGGGATTGATAGATAAAAATTTCAAGAAGTATCACCTGGTGGCTGACTATGCCTCTATCCTGCATATCACACCTAACTATCTCAATGCGATCTGCACACGCCGTAAGGGCAAACCAGCCGGCGAAGTAATAAGGGATAGGATCATACTGGAGGCGAAACGCCTGCTCACCCATTCAGATAAGACCATTACGCAGATAGCCTACGATCTGGGGTTTGAAGATAATAGCTACTTTGGCCGCTTCTTTAGAAAGTATTGTGATCAGACACCTGTGCGATTTAGAGATTCGCAAGGATAGTACTGTGAATTTTTTCCACCTTTTGCTCGGGCACAATATTTGCATTGTATCTCCTGATTTGTTTCCCAAAAAACCCCAAAACAGTCGTACTTGAGCCTTTTTGTAACTATTTTCATACTTTCAGCGTTAAAAGCTATGTTTAACCTCGTTAATTAAAACCTGATATCCCGGCAATGAAAAAATTCATTGTATTGACGTCTCTTTGTGCTGTTCTTTTTGTAGGTCTTACGGCTTTTACGAACACAGCATCATTTTTTGAAGTTTCCAAGAACCTCGACATATTCACTACGCTATTTAAAGAGCTCAACACCTACTATGTAGATGAGATCAAGCCCGACCAGCTCATACAGGCGGGTGTAGATGAGATGTGCAACTCCCTCGATCCATACACGGACTATATCTCAGAGGAAAACCTGGCCGACTATCGTACCCAGACCACCGGCCGCTATGGTGGCATAGGTGCTATCATCGGTACGCGTGGTGAATGGGTCACCATCACTGATCCTTATGATGGATTTCCTGCGGCCAAAGCCGGTCTGCGTGCAGGAGACAAGATCATCAGTATAGACAATAAACCCGCCAAAAAACTGGCCTCTGATGATGTGAGCCGTCTGCTGAAAGGTAAAGCTGGCACCAGCATAGTGGTAAAGATATCCCGCCTGCAGGGCGATGGCAGCGAGAAGGAAGAAACCTATACGCTCACCCGCGAGGAGATCGAGATCAAAAATGTACCCTACTACGGTACTATCAATAAGGATATAGGATACATCAGGCTGACAGGGTTCACAGAGAAGGCCAGCAATGAAGTCCGTAATGCCCTGAACCTGCTCATCGCCAAAGACAAAATCAAAGGGCTAGTTCTCGACCTGCGTGGCAACCCCGGTGGTCTGCTCAATGAAGCCATCAACATAGCCAATGTATTCGTCGACAAAAATGTCGAGATAGTCAGCACCAAAGGTAAAACCGAAGACCAGAATAAACAATACCCCACGCTCAATGATCCTGTCGATACACGGATACCGATGACCATACTCGTAGATGGTGGCTCGGCATCTGCGGCTGAGATCGTGACAGGCTCCATGCAGGACCTCGACAGGGCTGTAGTGATAGGACAGCGCACTTATGGCAAGGGCCTTGTACAGTCTACCCACTCTCTCCCATACAATGCAAAACTGAAGATCACAACAGCTAAATACTATATCCCATCCGGCCGCTGCATACAGGCCATCAACTATGCCGACCGTGCAGCCGATGGCTCTGTGAAAAGAAAGGCCGACTCGCTCAAAGTGGCGTTTAAAACCCTCGGTGGCAGGACAGTATATGATGGCGTAGGCATAGACCCTGACATAAAAATGGAAGCCGAAAAGCTAAGCCAGATAGCTATCGCACTCATCACTAAGAACCTGGTATTTGACTTTGCCACGCAGTACCGCTCCAAAAATGAAGCAATAGGCTCTGCCAAAAACTTCCAGCTGACTGACAAAGATTATGATGAGTTCGTGGCTTATGTCAATAAGCAAGGATTCACCTATGAGACACGCAGTGAGAAGCTCATCGACCAGCTCAAAGAAACAGCTGAAAAAGAAAAGGCCTTTGGCACAATAGCCACTGACTACGAGACCATGAAGAAGGCCATGGAGCATGATAAAACACGCGACCTCTACAAAGAGAAAAAGCAGATCAAGGCCATACTCGAGGAGGAGATCGCTTCGCGCTATACACTGAACGCAGGAAGGACGGAGGCATCATTCAAAAATGACGAAGAAATAACCAAAGCTGTCGAGGTACTGAATGACCAGGCTAAGCTCAACTCAATACTCAAGAAGAACTAAGCATGAATAAGAAGTGGATATATGGTGTGCTGATAATCCTCGTGTCGATGGGTTCCATCTCTGCTACCGATCACTATTTTGAGATATCCCGCAATCTGGATGTCTTTGCTTCTTTGTACAAAGATGTCAATGCATCCTATGTAGATGATACTGACCCGTCCAAGCTTATGCGCATCTGCATAGATGGCATGCTGAAAACGCTTGACCCTTTTACCAACTATTTTTCGGGTTCACAGATAGAAGATGCCCGTTTGGAGAATTCTTCAAAGATCGTGGAGATAGGTATACACTTTCATATCATAGACAGCCTGCCCGTCGTGACAGATCTGATCAAAGACCTTCCTGCGGATAAGGCCGGCCTGCAGATAGGAGACAAAATACTCGCACTCGATGGCCAGTCTACCAGAGGCAAAACTTACGATGAGGTATCACAGGCACTGCGCGGACAGGCTGGTACATCTGTTACGCTTTCACTACTGACCATTCAAGGGCAAAACAAAGAACTTCCTATCACTCGCCAGGAGTTTCAACAGACCAATGTGCCATACTCCGGTATGCTGACCAGGGATATAGGCTGTATCAACCTGAAAATATTTAATCCCAATGCAGGCAAGGATGTCAGGGAGGCTTATGAAAAACTAAAGAAGGACCATCCGGATATGAAAGGTGTCATCCTCGATCTCCGTGGCAATCCTGGTGGTCTACTCAATGAAGCCGTGAACGTGGCCAATGTATTCATTGATAAAAACAAACTCATCGTCACTACTAAGGGGCGTGTAGCTGAATGGAACAGTACTCTGAAAGCACTGAATGAGCCAACAGATACTAAGATACCCGTAGTGGTGCTCACCGACAGCCACTCCGCGTCAGCCTCAGAGATAGTCTCAGGCTGTATACAGGACTATGATCGTGGAGTCATACTCGGGCAGCGGACCTACGGCAAAGGACTCGTACAGGTCACAAAAACACTTTCCTATAATACGATCTTAAAGGTCACTACTGCTAAGTATTATATCCCGAGCGGCAGATGCATTCAGGCACTCAACTATGCCGAGCGCAATGAGGATGGCAGTGTGAAACGCATACCGGACTCCCTGAAGAAAGAATTCAAGACTGCCGATGGTCGCAGGGTATGGGATGGCGGGGGCATAGATCCCGATGTGCCTATAGCCAAACCCGCTGCAAATCCTCTAGTCGAGGCACTCCTTGAAAAAAATGTAATATTCGATTACGCGACTAAATACAAACTAAAACATAGCACCATTTCCCCGGCTGCAGACTTCAAGATCAGCGACCAGGACTATGCCGACTTTATTGCCTTTGCCAATGCCAGGGACTATAGCTATAAAACAGAATGCGATAAACTCCTCGACAAGCTGAAAGAAGCCGCTACCGAAGAGAAGTATTACGATGCTGTGAAAGCGCAGTATGAGGACATAAAGAAAAAGCTGGATGCAGACAAGGCCACAGCTCTTCAAAAAAACAAAAAAGAGATCGCCACATTGATAGAAAATGAGATCTGCGGTCGCTACTACTATATGAACGGCAAGATCGAAAAGTCTCTGCAAAACGATGAACTCGCTATCAGAGCCATACAGCTTCTGAGCGATCCTGATGGAGAATATAAGACCCTGCTGACTGCGAAGAAATAACCCCACAGACAGGTCGCGATCTGTCCAAAAAATCACTCCTGAAAATACACGCGCTTCACTCGCGCTGACACCCCTGTCAGTATTTCATAAGGGATCGTCTCTGAGGCCTTAGCTATTTCTTCTACGCGAGGATTATTTCCGAATACTACTACTTCGTCACCTTCCTGTACCTGCTCTATGCCTGTGATGTCGAGCATAGTCATGTCCATACATACATTGCCGATGATGGGGGCTAGTTGGTTGCTCACGAGCATATGCCCCTGACCATTGCTGAGCTTACGGTTGAGGCCGTCAGCATATCCGATACCCACAGTTGCGATGGTTTTGGCTTTTGTGACCTTACCTACGCGTCCGTAGCCTACACTATCTCCTGCTCTGACATGCTTGATCTGAGAGATGGTGGTCTTGAGAGAGGATACAGGCAGCAACTTCGACTGGACGGCAGGTGTAGGGTCAAGGCCATACAGTCCGATACCGAGACGCACCATGTCATACTGCGCATAGGTATGGCGCGCTATCCCGCTGGAGTTGAGTATATGCCGGAGGATATGATAGTTGAACTGTTCGCTTATCGCGCTGCTCATCTCTTCAAATCTTGCTATTTGCCCTTTAGTAAACTTGTCATATTCCGGGGCCTCACTGGCTGCCAGATGTGAGAATATCGAGGCGATAGTGATACACTCAGATGCTTTCACCTTATCAATGAGTGCGGCTATATCTGATGCATCGAAACCAAGGCGGTTCATGCCGGTCTCCACCTCGATATGTATTTTATAAAGAGGGTCGGTTGCGTTCCTGCGCAGTTTTAAAACATTTACAAATTTGTCTAACAAAGACAAGGTGTAAATATCCGGCTCCAGATCATTGGAGATCATAGCCTCAAAACTTCGCTCTTCAGGATTCATGACCATGATAGGCAGTGTGATGCCGTTTTTGCGCAGCTCCACACCTTCATCTGCATAGGCCACTGCCAGATAGTTTACCCTATTGAACTGAAGCACATTCGCTATCTCATAGCTGCCACTGCCATAGCTGAAGGCCTTGACCATAGCCATCATTTTGGTTTCCGGCTTGAGTATAGTCTGGTATACTTTCAGATTATTGACGAGGGCATTTAGGTTGATCTCGAGGACCGTCTGATGCGCTTTCTTCTCGAGCAGCTTAGCTATCTTTTCAAATTCAAAAGACCGCGCACCCTTCAGCAGAATAACCTCATCATGGAAGATGGAAGTGTCAATGTTTTTCAGCAGTTCGTCAGTACTCGCATAGCAGATAAACTCACCAAGCTCGCTTCTCTCGAAGACCTTTTTTTGCCTCTCTATAGACGGCCCGATACCGATGAGACGATGGATATGATTTTGTTTGAGCAGCTTGGCTACTTCAGCATAGAGGTCCATATCTCCCCTGCCACTCTGGAGAATATCTGAAAGTATAATGGTCTTTTTCGGATGCTGGTTCTGCTGCCGGAGAAAATCTATAGCTATCCGCAGCGATTCAAAATCTGAATTATAACTGTCATTGATCAGCGATGAGTTATTGATGGCATCTTTCATCTCCAGACGCATGGCGATGCGCGTCAGGTTTCTCATGCGGGTCCGCAGCACCGAGAAGCTTTTATCCAGGACTAGCAATGTACAAGCGCAGTGTATGGCATTTTCGACAGAGGCCTTGTCAGCGAAGGGTATCTCAAAATCAAACTCTCTGCTTTTGTATATCGCTGATATGTATGAGTGGTTATTTTGTTGCAGCAGTGAGACGATGCGCACATCAGCATCAGAGTGCTGCGACCAGGTGAATGTCTTTATGGCATCTGCACCTTTCAGCGCATTGATCTCTGCCACTGCCTGATTGACCTCGGCATGGTCCTTACAGTATATGAGCACTTCTGTCTGCGTGAAGAGTTTTAACTTCTCTTTTGTCTTATGCTTGAGGTTCAGGAATCCGTCATTATGCGCCTCACCGATATTGGCGAGTATGCCTATAGTGGGCCGGACTATTTTCCCCAGCTTTTCCATTTCACCGCTCTCAGAGATACCCGCTTCGATGATGGCTAGGTCATTCTCTTCGCTCATCTGCCAGAGCGAGAGCGGTACGCCTATCTGTGAGTTGTAGCTCTTAGGGCTCCGGACAATATTATAGTCTTCATTGAGTAGCTGATACAGCCATTCTTTGATGATGGTCTTGCCATTACTGCCCGTGATGCCTATGACAGGATATTCAAATTTATTCCGGTGGTAGCCAGCCAGTTTTTGCAGCGCGAGGACGGTATCCTTGACGACGATGAAATTAACCGTTGGATATTTGTTTATCCAGTCCCCATCCGTCACCACGAAACTGCTGACACCACGGCTGACCATGTCATCTATATAGTGGTGTCCGTCCTGCCTGCTGCCAGGGAGTGCGAAGAACAGGCTCTCTCCCGCCTGCTGCAGCTTACGGCTATCGAGCAGCAGATAGGTGATGTGTGCGCTCTCTCGTGCACCTGCTGTGAGTTTGCCGCCTGTGGCCTTGGCTATTTCTTCGATCGGATATCCTCTATTCATGAATATTTTAAACCAAGGTCAAAGTAGCTTTTATTAACGACATTTTTTGACGAGGCTGTGCAAAAATAGTGTTTCGCTGATATAAATATGTGACCGTTATTATTTTTCGGATATAGGGCGTAAATTGGCTTCGAAATTGAAGCTAAAATGAGCAAGCTACGCGACAGGATAAATCAAAACAGGAACAAACTCGACATAGGCCTCGACCACTCAGCAGAGCATGGCCGCCAGCGCACCGTCAATCTCGACGGCAGCTACAATATCAAACGTATCACAGGAGACGCCCTGGATTTTGATCTATATCACTGGCTTATTACGACCTCATGGAAGCATTACTGGATCGTGGTATTTCTTTTTTACGGCATAGTCAACGTCATCTTTGCTTTTGTCTATTATGCCATTGGTACAAATTCTATCGGCGGTATCATACCCGGCGATGCTCTGCACAACTTTCTACAGTGTTTTTTCTTTTCCAATGAGACATTTACTACTGTCGGATATGGAGGTTTGCATCCTACCGGCATTGCTACCAGCTTTGTTGCTTCACTGGAAGCCTTCCTGGGTTTAATGAGCTTCGCTCTCGCTACGGGTACCCTTTACGGTCGTTTTTCAAAACCCAAGCCGAAGATCAAGTTCAGTACGAATGCGGTCATAGCTCCTTTTGGGGAAGCAACTGCATTTCAGTTTGTGATCGCTAATCAGCGCAGCTCAAATATCATGGAGCTGGAGACGATCGTCAATTTCAGCTGGGTAGATAAATCTGCGGGAGATGCGGGAGGATATAGAAGGTTTAAACAGCTGAACCTCGAACTCTCAAAGATCGCCATGTTTCCCACCAGCTGGACCATCAATCATGTGATAGATGAAGAGAGTCCCATGTACGGCATGAGCCCCGAGGATTTTATTAAAAAAGAAGTGGAAGCATTTATCACGCTAAAGGGATTCGATGAGACATACTCACAGACGGTTTATATCCGCATGTCCTACACCGCTAAGGACCTCATCTATGGTGCGAAATTCCAAAGGGCGTTTTATGTCGGTGAAGATGGTCAGCTGATCATGGACCTGCGCAAGGTCGGCAGCTACGACCTCGTGCCTATGCCCACCGCCGTGCATGTCGAAATAGAAAAGCATCTCGAGGCGATAGCAGAAAGCGAAATTTAAAAGAGATTGCTTATTCTTCGGTATTTATATCTATCGGTAGCTCCGAAGTATTTCTACCTTCCAATTTGTGCAGCTTTTTAGTTCCGGCATACATACTATACTTCATATAGCGGCATTCGAGTTGGCCGTTGTATAAAGCCACCTTTCGTGAAGGACGCAGACCGATATGCTTGAGGGCTTCCATGTTGGATGAGATGAGCCAGCAGTCGTATCCCTGGTAGCGTTTCTTAAAAGTATCACCGATGGTTTTATAGAGTGCTGTCAGGTCATCAGCGTCCATACGTTCGCCATAGGGTGGGTTCATGATCAGAGTACCGCTTCTTTCCGGCGGAGCGAAATCCTGAAAGTCCGTGTTGACTATCGTGATCATGTCCTCGACCTTCGCCCACTTGATATTTTCTTTGGCCTTGCGCGTCACATGCGGGGAAATTTCACATCCATATAATTTCACATCGGCATCATTTATCTTATCGATAGCTGCGGTATGGATGGTTTTCCAGAGCTCCTTATCATAGGGCAGATAGCTATGCCACATCTCAAAGCCGAACCATTCACGATGGATATTACAAGGTATATCAGAAGCTATCATAGCAGCTTCTATCAATATCGTTCCCGAGCCGCACATAGGATCGACGAGAGGCGTGCGTCCTGTCCATCCAGCTGTCATCACCAGTCCTGCAGCGAGGACCTCATTGATAGGGGCTAGATTGGTCTTAGCACGATAGCCGCGTTTATGCAGCGACTCCCCCGAACTATCAAAAGCGATAGAACAGGTGTCGTTATAGATATGGATGTGGATGCGTAGCGTAGGCCTGTCCAGGTCCACAGAGGGGCGCTTGCCATATCGCTCACGAAACTGGTCCACAATGGCATCTTTGGCCTTCTGTGAGATGTATTGTGAATGATTGAAAATAGGCGTATTGAGCACCGTGTCGATAGCCAGTGTATCATCTGCCGAGAGGTACACGCTCCAGTCTATCTTCTTGACCTCATTATAAAATTCATGTTCATTATGCACGAAGAACTCATGCACCGGCACTAAAATCCGCAACGCTGTCCGCGCCATGAGATTGGCCTTATACATCACGCCGATATTACCTTCG
>Ga0206911_1196_pt1 | contig 12200 bp, 9 predicted proteins | sample Alteio_BWOrgHeat_74_FD_152956 | JGI IMG/M metagenome (GOLD analysis project Ga0206911, IMG submission 152956) | Enriched cells from forest soil in Barre Woods Harvard Forest LTER site, Petersham, Massachusetts, United States -... | ecosystem: Environmental > Terrestrial > Soil > Temperate forest > O...
TCCAAAAAAGAACAACAGTTATTAAAAAGAGTTTAGAAAAGGAAAGAATTAAAGAAGATTTCTTTTTGGATTGCCAGAACACGGAAGAAATTGAAAATATTAAAGATCCGAATAGAGAATCTGTTTATTTATTGAAAGAACACAAATATTATTATCCAATTGTAATGGTTATGAAAGATGATGAAAATACAAAAAATATGACATTAACAAAAACTTTCACTTATGCATCTAATGATAAAAATATAGTTAACCATGTTATGGATTTTTATAAAAGAAATTGTGCAGGAGGATTTTTAGATGATGTTTTATACAATAATTTATCATTAACAGCAAGAAGTGCATATACAAAATTAAAAAATATAGGAAATAAAAAATTTATGCCTAAATATCAAATAATTGATTCACGTAATAAATGCAAATATATTGTAACAACAAATTCAACTTTTGTACCTGTAAGACCATCTGGATCAATATATAATTTACAAATACTCAAAAATTTTGAAAATCTTGTTGGGTCATTGGATGAATCATTTAATAAATTGACTGAATTATATAAACTTTCAGATGAACAGATTCCTATTAAGCCAACAGGAATATATTATGATAAAAAAAGTAAGGGAACAATACATGCAATTGCCATAATGACACAAACACACGATATTATTCCAATTACTGCTGAAGATGTTAGTATGTCATATGTCGAACAAAATAAATTGGCAATTGAGGATAAACCATTATATGATAAAATAGATAAAGAAATTATGAAAGGAAAACATAATTTTATTGTTGATGATAGGATTAAAAATGTTAATTATTATAAATATTATGATGAAAGTTATGAGTTATTTAGATTAACATTTAGTGATTTTATTAATAAACCAGATTATATTGCACTTAAAAAGAAAATTGAAAAAATAATGACAGATGAAAATATTATTAAAAAAAATAAAATGGAAGACATCAGAACAACTATATACAAATTAATAGATAAAGATTTATTAAAAATCCATTTAGAATCAATTGGAAAATTAACAAAATCAAAAACTGATATAGATGATGAGATGTTAATTGAAGATGTCGAAGAGGTTAAAGAAGTTAAAACAAAAGAAAAAGAAAAAAATAAAACTACTGAATTCGAAGAAATTAAAGAACAAGTGGTTGAAGAAAATAAGCCAGAAGGCGTTCCTGAACAAAGCCGAACTGAACAACGACGACCAGGTAAATATGATAAATTAGTTCATATTGCAAATAAATTACCTGATTTATCCAGTTATCAAATTAATAATGATAGGAATGTTTGTTCAATAAATGAAAATAAGGATACATGTGCTATTCATCCACATTGTCATTGGGTGCATTCTGGTTGCTATTTATCATTAACAAGAAATATGATAGTGGCATTTGTCAATAAAATTAGTGAGGAATTAGCATCAAATGATTTGAAAGCCATGGAAATAATGAAAATAGGTAGTTATTTTGTTTCAGATGTTGTCAGCTATGATAGATTCACGGAAAGAGCTGGTCAAAAAGTTGTCAGAAGTACAAGCAACACAATTAAAAAGGTATTATCTGATCTTTTCGGTAAAGAAAATGTTCCAAAAATTGGTAAAAGACGTGGTGTTAAAAGTCTCGAAATTAATTATCAAGAAATGAATATCGACAACCCATTGAAAGATTTAGGCGACATATATATTCAACATGTTATGGATAATAATTTATCAATTTATAGAGGATATGTTAATGGTTATTATTGGTTGAGACATCCCTTTTATGATGTTGATAATAGAAATTTAGGCTATTATAGTTTAGTACAAACAGATTTAGCAAATTATTTCAAGAGTTTAACAATTGATTGGCTACAAAATACTAAAAATAGGAAGGATATTGAAAATAATTTATTTAAATTTATGGAAACAAAGAAAAAATCTTCAGATGTCATTAATGATTTTGTTATTAGATTAGGAAATGACGTTTATACTCTAACTTCGGGAGTTGTTGAACTCTATGCATTAAATAAAATACAAAAATTACCAATTTTAGTTACCGATGATAATAATAATATTGTTTATATATTTGATGATGGATTGGTATTTAATATATATGATACAAATAATAACGACATTACAAGTAAAAAATACAGTAAATATACAACAATTGATTTTAAGAAAACTACAATTAACTTACGGTTTAGCTTCATTACAAATAAATTAATACCCGATGAAGTAGAAATATTGTATTACAAATAAATAACATTGTTATTTAATTTGAATAATGTATTATAAATAAAAATTATATAATATCATAGTATAATGGAAAATTTTAATAATTATATTGATAATGTTCTAATGAGAAATTATCCTTTAGAATCCGATAGTGTTTCGGAAAATATGGTACAGATTGGTGGTCAAACGGATACAATAAATCGACCAACTGGTGGATTTCCTCCAATATATGTGTGTGATGAAATTGATAAGCAGGCCCTTATAGAAAACGAGGAAAATAAAAAAAGAGAGTATAGCACAAATAAAACAGCTGTATCAATTAAAAAAATTATGGAAAAACGACGAAATGCAACACCTTTTATAACGACCTAATGTTTTAAACTGATTGCTATTCTTAAAATATCAATTTTAAAGATTGATATTTTAATAATCTTCAATAATTATAATAAGATGAGTAAAACTACTATGCTAGTAGCCGATGCACTAGAATATTATGATAAGAATATAGATCAATATGGTAATATGTTCAAAGATATAAAATATATTAGTTTTGAAATTAAGTCGAGTGACATACAACACAATATTATCCATATGTATGACAAAGATAAAAATGAAATATTTAGATCCAATTATGAAGTTATCGGATTATTTAATAATATGTCAAAAACGTGGACGTGGGCATGGTCAAATCCTGTTTTTTCTAAAAATACAACATATATATCAAAAAAAATACTAAATTATGGTATTGACCTTGATCCTGATGTTAAATTTCTTAAAACAGAATTAATTACATCACGTTTTAGGATTTCAAGTATGATACAATTAGATATACATGTTGCAATTGCTTCATATTTATCAAAAAAACCGGTTATTTTTAAATACATTACATATCCTGACATTCGGGCTGGTTCAGATGGATTAGTTGAATTATTATCTCTTGACACAGATACATACACTGTTTATTATTTGTTTATTTTGGATTATGATAAATATCAAAATGTATAAATAGATCTCCGGCCCGGTTCTCCAATATACAATACCATCGATTGTTCACAAATGGAATACAATATTAATCGATAATATCATATATTAGTTACTGGGCGAACATTCATTAGTAAATCCAATCCCGATTCTTCAATATATAATATCATCGATTGACAACAAATAGAAGGTAGTATCAATCGATGATATTATATATTGATTGTCAGGCGATCAATCATTAATACATAACATAAGGATTATAAGCAACATCATCATTTCGATTTAATTGGACACGGTAATGTCCGTTCAATTCACTAATATAAATAATATCATCATCATATAATTCTCTATTATAATTTAAAAATATTTTAATAATATCATTACCTGAACTAATTGTTGCATAATATTGATATTGATTTGATCCCGGATTTTTTTGTCTACCAAAAAATTTAATTATTCGATTATTGGGATCAATGGAATCATTATCATTATGTTTATTTTCATGATTTATAATTCTTCCACGGTTTCCCGGACATCCATGATTACATCTATCATTTCTATTTTTATCATGAGTATGAATTAATAAACCCATCCATCTGTATGAATCTGCATATCCTTGTGTAGGAACATTAAATAATGGATTAAATGGAATTGGTCCAAGCAAATATCTATCCGGTCGTTGTCGAGGATCTTGTAACGGATCATATAATTTTCGATAGTCATAACTTTTAACAATATCAAAAGGAGGAGCAGGAGCATCAGGTGGTGGTGGAAAAACGGGAGGTTGTCGATTTATAACATTTTGTTGAATATCGACCTGCTCACTTATTATTTTTGGAATTTGTTCAGATTGGACAACCGTCAATGGATTTTTTATTGGTTGTTTAGGTATGTCATCTGTAATATTTTCATTTAAATTATTTGGATTATTAGGATTATATGGAATATATACAAATTCCTTTTGTAAACTATAATATCCACATATCATAATCATCATTATAATAATAACAATAATCAATAAAATAAGTACTGATTTATCTAAGCAATAATCGGTCATATATAATAAAAGCATAGATTAAAATCTAATACAGAGATATATGATGGATGAGATATTGAACATAATAATAGGCTTGATAATTGGTGTTGTTATAGCCATATTTTATAATTCATATAATGTGTTATACCGGGGACCAAATTCAAACGAAATTAAAAATAAAATATATAAAGACAATGATGGAAATTGTTATCGATTAGTCCCCGTTGTGCATATATGTCCTACAAGTATTTCAATGATAAACTAAGTGTGTACAAAATAATTTTAATAATATAGCAACATAAATTATATTATTAAAATGTCAAAATTCGAAATAGCAATTATTAAACCAAATAATTATATTATAACAGATATAATACCAAAAAATCTCGAGTTGGATAAAATAGAAGAAAATATAGAAGATTTCATTGATATTGTGTCAGTAGAAAATACAAATGAAATGATGGAAATTGTAGTCGATAAGATTCAATTGACATCAGATATTATGGGATATACAACTAAATGTTGTGAAAATGAAAATTATGTATATCAAATATGTCATACTGTTCCAGAAAAATCTCAAGAGGCAACAGCAATTATAAATGGTATTGCAAGTCATTTGGGAGAAGGTCAATTAAAGATTTATGGAACATGTGTGCTAATTAAAACAAAAATATTATCAAATAATACATGTGAATCAACAAGTGTTAATATAAATGATATTGCATATGTGTTACAAAGAAAATTTCTTCATACAGGAGTGATAGTACGTACAGATGAAAGTGTTGATGAATTTACTTTTTCAAAAGATCCGATTGAACAATTTACATCAGAAATGAGTAATTATAGATATCTCGAAATGGAATATTTAAATATGATTTTTATGATATTTATAGAACTTGTACCTAAGCACAACACAATAAATAAAAAAACCAGTATTCTCAGCTATAGTCATAAAATACACGGTGATACGTTAATAGTATTAAAAACAACAGAAAATGAATATGTAGATTTAGATAAACAATTATTTAATAAAGTTATGACATGTATAAGTGATTTATCAATTCCGAGAACACTAATAGAAACTGAAGATTTGAATGGCACTGTTAAAAATGGAAAGCAGTTAGTTATGAACTTCTATACAACAATAGCTAATAGATATTTGAATTATTGTAAAAAATATACGAATGATGAATATCAAAATGAAATAAGGCAAGAAATATTAAATAGACCACCATTAAATATAGTATTAGTTAAAAAAGAACAGAAAATAAAATTATAAAATTATAAATAATGTGAAAAAAATAATTGTTTATTTTGTCGACTTATAAATATATGATGAATGATAGATTATCTGGAACATCCATTGATCAATTAAAAACAATGAGAATGAAAGATGGTGCAATAATTTCGGCAATGTCGACAGATGAAGGCATGAATAGTCAATATTCTAATATAGATCAGTTGCAAAATAATCAACCTCCAATGAGACAACATCCACAAATGCAACAATTACAAACCCAACAACAACCACCATCTCAATTACAATTAATGCAGCAATATAATCAAGCAAAAAATAAAGAAGTTGAAGATTTAGCCAGAGATTTGAATGAATCATTAGAAGATTTACATAGAAGAGATAAAAGATCACCTCAAGACAATATTGAAAATTTAGAAATTGATCCAGAAAATGAAAATGATGGTGAGGAAGAAAAAGAAAAGATTCTTGAAAAAAAAAAGAATAAAAATAAAACACAAGAATCAACAATTTATATGGATAAAATACCTCAAATACTTCAAGAACCATTAATTATTCTTGTTCTTTATGTAATTCTATCACAAAGTTTTGTCAAAAATAAGATAGGGGAATATATTAAACAAATCAACCCTGGTCCAGACTGTAATGTGTCTTTTGTGGGAATTGTTATTTACGGTATTATATTAGCTGTGTTGTATGTTATATTTAAAAAATTATTGTTAAGGTGAGTGTCAATGAACTGATTGTATAATTTTAAATACTGATTCTAAACTGTTTACTATATCACTTTCTTTTTTATTTTTATCATTATTCATAAAATTAATTAAAATATAATGATAATTATTATCATCGACAATAAATGATACATTAATAGAATTGCATAAATATGATGAAATATTTTGTACAGATTTTTTATGATATTTATCAATAATTGGAAATTTTTCTGGAGTAATATAATCAATTTTAGAAACTATTAATAACTCTTTGTCCAATATAATTTTGACTGGACTTTTGATTATATATGATCTATTATCATGTTTATCAATCGTTAATTCTAAATCTCTAAAAGTATATGATGTAATTACATTTTCTGTTTTTTTAAATTTTTTAAATTTTGCTTCGAGTGTATTCCATAATTTTTCTTCAATGACAATGGAACCACCGGATTCGTGATACATTTCTATAATTGGATGGATTTGAAATAAGCAATCTTTATATTCTGTATCACTAAATATTTTTTTTACTTCAGATATACAATGGCACGATGTCGGCATTTTAATCAACAATTATTTAATAATAATAGCCAATTTCTTATATTATTTCAATTTTTCTTCAGTTAATTTTTTTCTTTGAAAATATTAATTGAAGAAAAATTGAAATTAAATTTAGTTACCCATCTAAAGTATTTAATATAAGAAAAATAAATATAATATGCAAGTTTTAGTCGAAAAATTATCACCTAATGTTTTTAATGCATTTGGACAACGTCAATTCAAATTTGCAATGAATAAAACGGATATTTTTAATGGTTTGAAGATAGATGATTCAGACACAGATAAATTAAAAGATATTTGTACACGAATTATGAATGGAGAAAAAATGACTATAAATCAAATTTATGTTCATCGTCTTGTATTTAATATAATGACAACTAATCAATCGCTTGTAAATGATACAGTATTTGACACATTAAATGAATCAACATTGAAATTTCAAAATGAGATTGAGGAGAAAATTAAAAATAAAACATTTACAATGAACGAATTTATTGAAAAATATAAAGAATTTTTTACTAATTCTCAAACCTTAAAACAAACATTGTGGTTTTTTGATAAACATGTTGAACAGGAAAAGAAATATTCACATATTAATTTAATGCGCAGTTATTTGTTTTACAGAAATGTAATTAACTATAAATATGATAATGGAACAATATATTTATATGAAATATTTAGCAAGTTAATTGAAAATAAAAATGAAAATATCAATACGATTAATAGTATAATTCCTATTTTTAAAATGCATCAATATTTCAGTAAATTAAGTTATGTACCGAAACTTGAAACTGATAGGAAATCATTATTTAATTTAGATTTAGATAAAAAGTTCATGGCTGATTTGGGAAACAACCAAGAATTTATCAGAAATTTAGTTAATCATATTCACGTTTTTGTTAAACAATCTTTAAAATCAACTGAACAAGAAAAAGTAACAAACCTTAAAAATACAAAAGAAATTATGAACTTGGTATCAAATTTCAAGGATAGAGGTATTTTTAATATTTTCTATCGTTCAATGTTAACCGAACGACTATTATCACAAACAGATTTATTGTTAGAAACTGAATTGGTAAATATGATGAATATGAAAGAGGATGGTGATATTGTATGCAAAATGAAATATCAAATTGAAGATATTAAAGAAAGTCGACAATATGAAAAACAATTCCGTAATGTTCAAGTTAAACCTAAATCTGATAAATATGCAACTTTAGATGTTAGTACACTTTGTCGCGATATGTGTAATATTAATACATTAAGGACTTATGCATGGGATGAAAAAGAATCAAACCAATATGCCGTACCAATTGAAGTAAGTTCATATTTGGATATTTATAATGGATATTTTAGAACAAGATTTGCTGACCGAAAATTAACTTATGCATATGAGCAAAGTACAGCTACAGTTGAAATGATTTTTGGGACTGACACATATCAAATTCAAATGACATTGCCACAATTGTTCGTTGTATTAGAAATTTTACGACATAAAGTTATGACAGCAAAACAATTAAGTTTAAATTTAGGTATTAAATTATCAAAATTGGAAAATGTATTAAATAGTTTATTAACAGCACAATTAATTGCAAGAGGGGAAGGAGAAGATGATGATCCAAATGTAGGATTTCAAATTTATAGCAAATTCAATTTACCAGTAAAGAAAATTTCGTTAGTGTCATTCTTAAAAACAAAAACAAATAATTCAACTGAAACTACCAAAATAGTATCCGATAAAGAAACATCAATGTTTGCAACAATGATTAGTATTTTGAAAATGTTGAAATGTACTACCTTACAACAATTAAAAGAAGAAATGATATTAAAATTTCCTGATATTACAGAATCAATGATGGATAAACTTTTAGCTAAGGCAATTGCAGGAAAATATATATCCGCCACAGATGAATCAAAAATGGGTGGTATGTATCATTATAAAGGTATTGAGGACGATGAAGATGATGAGGAGGATGATACCGTTTTAAGTAATACAGAAGATAAGGTAATGGATAAAGATTCAACTAATACTAATATTACTGAAAACCAAACAAAGGAAGCAGAAAATGTAGAGGATGAAGATGACAAAGACATTGATTTTTCCAGTATGGAAAACACTGAGAAACCAATGGATGAAGAAGAAGTTGATGAGGAAATGGGTGAAGATATGGATGAAGAGGACGTAATTAAAAGTAAAATGAAACCAACAGCTATGGAAGAAGTAGATTAAAAGAATGAAAAAAAATTGAATTTAATATTAAATAATTAATAAATAGTTAATTATTTGACATTAAATATCAAAAATATAATGGCCTCTGTTGACACTATAACACCTTTAGCTGATGATTTAGAATTTGGATTATTTGATAATAATTTGAGTATAAATACAGTTGCTCTTGATAAAAAAACAATTACATTAGATGAAAATCAAATGGAAAATCCATTTTATGTTAGTATTAATGGATCGAAATTAGATAAAATAGATGAAAAAGAATTATATACAACTTATCACAGAACATTAATTTTATGTACAAGAACGACATGTAATGAAACTGATAGTAAAGCTAAACAAATATTACTACCGGTTTTAGATAAAGTAACCTATGGAGAATTATCAGAATATTTTACTCTTGTTGTTGGAAGCCGTAATATTATTAAAAATGATATGCACTATAAACATGCATGTCGAGTTGATAAAAATTTGTTAAATCAATTTAATCATAATAAAATCGATTTGAATAATGATGAAATTGTCGTATTAATTTTAGAATTAAAAGAAAATAATATAATGAACTATATCAATTTATATGATAGTCCATATGATTTAAAACAATTGCTAGATGTATTCACGATGTATAAATATTTTAACTGTGATACTTATCGTTATCCAATTCAAAAGCAAATATCAACAATATCAAATAGTATTAAAGAATCCGAATTTTGGACGACTGATCACCATATTAATATGACAGATGATTTTATTGAGAGATCATTCCAATATAAAGATCCTAAAAATGAAAAAGTTAAAGTATCTGTTATAGCAAAAAATAAAACTACACAAGATGGAGATGTAGGTAAAATTATTGATAAATTATCTAAAATGGCAACACCGTCGAGTGATTATTTACAACATATTTATAGACGTCAAGAACATATTGATGTTTCAAATACTTTGAAACGAAATAAGAAAAGATCATATTATGCTAATAATGATGAAAGTAAATTACTATTAAATAAAGAACAAGTTACAAAAATATTTAGTACTACAACTGATGAAAAAGAATTATACAATATGTTTAATACACTTTTACTTTCTAAAGATTATTGTCATTTGGTTCTTAATAATAGTGAAGTATTGGATATTATGAAACCAACAATTACAAAATATATGCCTGTGTACAGATATATAATGGGTTATGCATGGTTATCATTTTATATTGAGGAATGTATTTTCAAAACGAAATCAACTAAAGAAAAACGATATGTATATGATATTAATACTGCAAATAAATTACCAGTTTTTCCTTACTGTACAGAAGATATTCATTTAAATCCATACGTAGCAATTGCAGTATCACAGAAAATTCTTGATCCATCAAATAACAATTTAAGTTTACAAATGTTGGCTGATTATAAAGATTATGGAATTGATACACTTGAGGGATTCAAATGGAAATTTAATGTTTTTACAACTGGTGATCCAACTAAAAATATATTAGATGGTATTAATTGGGATCATTTTGCAGTGGGTGGTAGTGTTATACCGGCATGTGTACCAATTAGATCTCCTTTAGTTGATCTTGTGGCCACTCCAAATCAAACAAAAGCAGAACAATTTTCGACATTTTTCAATCATTTTTATCCTGATTCAGATGTTGATTTAATGTGTAACAGGGATTCAATGTTCGATTTTATGGATTGTGTTAGTGATGTTGTTACTGTTGTTAAAAAGAATCTCCAAACAGTCGATTTAATAAAAGATAAAAGTATTGATAATTCAGTTGAAATTGAACCAGTTAAATCATTAATGATTGTTATTAGTACACAATATATTGATCAGCGATTAGATGAAATTCGAGAATATGTTGGAGAAAAAGCATGGACAGTTGATGATGTAACAAAAAATATTAGTTCAAATGAAATGAAAGAATACTTATATGAAAAATATGCTCAAATTAAAATGAAATTAAATAGGAAATGTCGATTGACAAAAAAGAAAAATCCAATTTATGAAGAATTTTATAAAATTTCTTCGGTTGATGATATGAACATTAATTTGGTTAGTTATGAAATTACTAAGGATAAATATCAACAAATGGATAATGAAACATGTTTCTATGTTAATGACTTCAAAGATGAAAAGGAACAAGTTACACCAGATAAAAATTATATGATATTTAAAATATCTGAGAACATTAGATTCAAGATCAAATCAGAATATTTAAATCATAACATTGAAGTATTTAGAGTTAAATCAAATGATTACTTTTCGACAGTGGCAAGATTTCATTTACCAATTGTACGAGCATTTTATGATGGTAAAAACCTTTATATGTTACCATCATGTATTACTGCGATGTTAACTGGTATATGTATGGATTATAAATATTTTGCAGGCGTACGAGATCCGATTGAAATCTTGAATAAATATATTGGTCGAGGATATGGTATATTGATCAATGATGCTGAAAAACAACATATGACATTCTATAATGGATCAATTAATAAATCTAATGGTAGATTTTTAATAAATTTGAAAGATAAAGAAAGTATTAAAAAATTTTATGGTTCAAAAAAAATTATAAGTGAATTTTTCAAACCTTGTAAGTATTCCAAAAATTATCCAGATGATGCTTATAGAAATTTAGATAAAAAACATGTTGAAAAAGTAAGTGACTTGAAAGATGTATATGCTACATTGTATAAATATTATCCCGATAAAGTGGGCTTTGATTTGTTCAAGTTCAAAACTATTAATGCCGAGGGATCTGTAGAACCAGTTAAAAAATGGGTTTTGGAAACTGCTTATAATATGTTGAATAGCCCAATGGTATAAATTAATTTATTTTATTGAACAGTGTATGTGTGATAACAAACCATACACGTAACAAAAATTGTCATAGGTTCATCAGCACTTCGGGTCTGCAAATGATATGTGCTGGATTTCTTCTCGCGGCACCGTTTACACTGATACATGTCGGTATAAGTCATGTTATTCTCTTTTTCTAATTTCATCGCCTTTTTATTCAATATATGTTTCCACCGTTCAGGATGAATTTGTTCGGGAGCTAAAAAGGCAATAGCCTGAGGTTTGATTTCTTTGGATAACACCAAAGGTCTGAATGTTTTATTATCAATGTTGCTATCATTTTTTAAATTGACCATTAATTCATTAAATTTATCATTATAAATACATAACACAAACTGATGTA
>Ga0206911_1197_pt1 | contig 12195 bp, 6 predicted proteins | sample Alteio_BWOrgHeat_74_FD_152956 | JGI IMG/M metagenome (GOLD analysis project Ga0206911, IMG submission 152956) | Enriched cells from forest soil in Barre Woods Harvard Forest LTER site, Petersham, Massachusetts, United States -... | ecosystem: Environmental > Terrestrial > Soil > Temperate forest > O...
CTCCCACAACCAGAAAGATCGTGGGCCGAGTCGTCGCTCGCAAAGCAAGTTGCGACACCGACCGATGCACATTGAACACCAGTTGATACCACGCACAAATCGCCGGGTCCTCAGCCGCACTCGAGCTATCCGAACACGCAGGAGGAGCCTTCACCCCGTTTGAAATCGGCACCGGCAGATGCGAATTCAGCGTCACCCAATAAATAAACTGCGGCGCATCCGCATCTCGCTGCAACCCGTCTCCGATCCACTCCGAAGCCGCCGCATCGCATATCCCCGGAAACGGCCCGGGACACACCGGAAGCCCCTGCCCCTGCAGTTGATCGCGAAACCACGTCTCCGCAAATCCAATCCTGCGGTACCAGTTCTCCCGGTCAAACATCCGCCCGCTGTACCCATGCACCGCCGTGCTGTGATACCCCATCGCATTCATCGTCGCAGGCAAACACCCCTTCAACTTAGAAGCCGAGGCACTCAACAATCCAAATCCCATGGTGCTCCCGCACAGTTCCCGCGCCTCTCCCGCCACCGTTGGCCCATAAAACGGAACTGTCCCCTCGTTCACCGTGTACTTCTCATCAAGCTCCTTGTCCGAGTACGGTCGAACTACCGACTCCTCCAGATCTGGAGCCACCGGCTTCCCCCACGACTCCACCAGAATCAAAACTACATTCGGCACTACCGCATTCCTCTGCGGCGAATAAGCAGCGCTGTCCAACCTCACCATCATCTTCGACGCCGCAGGCGCTGAAGCATTGGCGCCCACAACCTGCGTGCGATTGAACGTCTCGTAGCGCACTTCATCCATCACCAGCGAGTGCGCCGGGAGTCGCGTGAGCCGCCCGGCACCCAGTTGGCAATCCTCTCGCAACAACGCGGTGCGCCCTGCAAACAGATCCACGGTCCCGCATAGCACCGCAAACACTGCGAGAGTCGCAACAACATAAACCCTTTCCATGCCCGCCGAACGGCCAGCTCCAGCCAACGCCGCCATCAAACAGACCACCGCAATGCAGATCGCAACCGCCACAATGCCCCCAGGATGAGCAGGCGCATACTCAAACAAGAATCGAGCGCTTCGAATCATCTCGGACGGGCTCAGCAGGTACGTCGAATTCACCCCGCGCAACACATCCATCAGCATTCCCACCAGCAGCAGCGTCACCGTCACCGCTCTGCGCAGAAAGACCGACAGTATCCCAATCACTAGCAGTTCAACGTTGAACAGCCCACCAGACAGCAGGCCCATCACATGGCTCGCAATCCAGAAGGGAACATTGGCAAGGACGACATACAGCAGAACGACAAACGAGACACGAACTTTCATAGGGCCCCGATACGGACAGAGTAATGGAGATCTATGGTTCATCGGCTTCCATTGAAGACGCGGTAGTTAACACCAAAGCTAATCCCATAAGGGCTAATCGTGCCGAATGTAAACTGCGGCAACTGTTGGTACTCGACGTCGATCAGTCGAATCTTAAGATCATTACCGAGCATGAGATCCACTCCCGCCCCTGGCGCGATTGCAAAATATCGGCCTCTCGCTGTGTCGTAAGGGAATCCGAAGTAGCATAGACCGACAAGGGTCTTTACATAGGGGGTGTAAGGCCCCCGTCGGAGTTGAACCCGAGGCCCGACGAGGTATGTGGACTCGCTCATGCTAGGCGACTGACTTTGTTTCAGCCATCGCCCCTCCGCCTCAATGCCGACGGCCCGGATTGGGTTGATATCGACGTAGACCCCTGGGCCTTGCACTCTCTGTTGGCCGTAGCCGGATTCAAACAAAGAGTAAGTGGTACCCATTGAGATATAAGCGCCTGGTGCCGTCGCGGTGGGTAGCGCCTGGGCATTGGTCTTTCGGCAGCCGAGAAGAAAGGCGACGAGAACGACCGTGATGTACTTCGTTTTGTTCATTGGAAACGGATGCTCCCTATTTCGTGATGGTCATATTCAAGCTGACAAACTGGGAGACACCGGTCTTGCCAGTTGCGGTGACGATGAAGTTGTAGGTGCCGGCCGGCGTACCGTTGCTCTCGATGCTGCCGCAGCCGGAGATCCCGGAGATAATGGCGCAGACGCCAGACAAGACAAGGAGGCGCCCGATCAGGCGAAGACGTCTGGTACGAACCCCTAACAGGCCGAGCGCGAAGAACGCTGGGATCGAACAGGCGACAATTGATATCGTGGAATAGCGTTCATTGCGTGCCTGCGTACCCCCCAGTAAGGGCGAACCAGTATCGACGGTCACGGAGACTGTCCGGATTCCACCTGCAGGCAGTTGAGTCTGATCTTCCGAGAATGTACAGGTAGCATTTTTTGGCAAGCCGAGACACCCTAGCGAAAAGGAGTCAGTGAATCCCTTGACCGATGTCAGCGTAAGCTGAACAGTAGCGTATTGTTTACTCTGCATCTGCCAGGTGGTTGGTGTCGCATCGAGGCTAAACTTAGGTGCCGGACCAATGGTCACTTCGGTCTTGGAAGAAGAGGACGGGGCGTAGTTAGCATCACCGCTGTAGGTCGAAGAAATGGTTGCGCTTGTTCCCGACAAGATGACGGTAACGGTTGCCACTCCAGTTGCGTCAACGGCAGTGGTTGCAAGTGTGGTGGTTCCAGAAAGAAACGTTACGTTTCCTGTAGGCCCGGTCGCAGGCGCATTGCCTACAGGTCGGACGACGGAGATCAGCGTCAGTTGCTGTCCGCCATCAAGCGATGTGGCTGAAGCAGTAAGTACGTCGGTGGTCGAACGAGGTTGCACAGCCAGAACGAAAGGCGCCGAGCCACTTGGGATGTCAAGCGTATCGCCTGAGTAGTTTGCAGTAAATGTGTGTGATCCTGCTGGCATCGAAGGGATCGAAATCGTTGCCGTTCCATTCCCATCAAGTGTGCCGACACCAATCGAGATCGAATCCTCCGAGAAAGTTACCAAACCTGTGGGGGGGATGGAGCCTCCATTGGAGACTGTCGCAGAAATCACGACAGGGGTGAGCGTAGGAAGCGGACTTTGGCTCGCTGAAATGGTCGTCGAGGTTGGGGTCTGTAACACGGTGATTGCAATCGTCTGTGATCTACTGGTAACGTCGTTCGAATCCCCGCTATAAATGGCGCTGACCTCGTCTGTTCCCACGTTCAGATTGGAGACGCTCAAAGACGCCGTACCTTGAGCAATGTTCGCGCTCCCCAACATAATATTGCCGTCCATGAACGCAATCGTCCCGGTGGGAAGACTACTCCCAGCTGCGGTTACGCTTGCGGTAAGGAGGACCGGCCGGCCTGAGATCGAAGCCGTTGTGTTGGTCGAAAGCCTGGTGACCGTAGGGGTCTGGGCAATCGTCTCGGTAATGATTTGTGTCGATGTGCTACCCGCATAATCCGCATCGCCTTGATAGACGACCGTGATCGTGTGCGTGCCCGCACTCAATGACGAGTTGACGTAGGTCGCAACGCCAGCCGTGTTGAGAGGCAACGTGGCGAGGACAGTAGTCCCGTCCATAAAATTGACGTTTCCTGTGGGAGTTGAGGCGCTCACCCCGGTTACTGTCGCGGTCAGTGTGATAGGAGCCGCAAATTGCGCGACCGCAGTGCTTGTGGTCAACGTGGTGGAGGTAGGTGCCAGGCTAATCGTTTGCACGAAGGAGTATTGACTGGTGAAATCGTTGGCGTCGCCCGCGAACGTAGCCGTAATGTTATGCGCCCCAACCGCTAGCGGTGGTACCGTGAAGTGCGCATTCCCGCCGTTGTCTAGCGTTGCAGATCCCAGAGGGGTCGAGCCATCCGTATACGAAATAACGCCAACCGGGGCTGTCGTCCAGCCTGTTACCGTTGCTGCGAAAGTCAGCGGGGAGAATTCGACTGCTGGATTTGCGCTCGGAATTACGTTGAGATTCGTTGATTGCTGAACAATCTGGATAAGTGGATGATTGGGATTGCTGGCAGCGTTCAGATTGTCACCGCTGTAGACAGCAGTGATGCTATGGGATTGAAGGACAGAAAACGAGGTAGTAATAGTGGAGGTGTCGGAAGAAGACTCCACAGGCTGGGGAACCCCTATGGGTGTGGACCCATCAAAAAACTGGACAGTGCCCGTGACTTGGTTGGGACTGGCGATGTGTGCGACAAATGTGATCGCCATCCCTACGGCGGCCGGATTGAGACTAGAGGTCACAGTGGTCGAGCTGGGGTCGACGGACAGCACAGTTCCGGACAGGTCCACACTTACCGGACTGTTACCTGAGTCGGAGGTTACTGACAAAACGCCGGTGCCCGGAGCACCCACTGAAACTGGCGTAAATTCGACAGCCAGAACGCAGCTAGTGGCGACGGCCAGGGATTGCGACGTCGAACATGTCGTAGTAACTGGGTCCGTGGGGTTGGTGTCCAATGCCACATTGCTTGTAGCCGGCTCCGCCATGAGGTCGGAGAGTTGGAGGGGTGCATTCCCGTCGTTTTCTAACCGTTGCGCAATGGGCGCCGATGTCTTGCCCTCTTTCATGGTCGGATACTGCAAAGTAGCGACAGTGGCACTGATCTCCCGAATACGAAGGTCCAGGCGATCGGCTAGAAAGAGATTGCCTGCACCGTCAAGGTAGATCGAATAGGGCTTATAGAGTCCAGCGAGTGTTGCGCTGAATCCGTCACCACCATAAAGGGCTGTTCCGTTACCGGCAATCGTCGCGATTTCTCCCGTCGCGGAATTAACTTTGCGAATGGCATTATTCTCGGAATCAGCGATATAAAGATTACCCGCAGTATCAGTTACGACGCTCGCAGGGCTGTTCAATGTTGCGGCGGTTGCCGCGCCACCGTCTCCTGTATAGCTGCTACTTCCATTTCCCGCGACAGTCGTGACGATCCCCGTGGCGACATCGATCTTTCGGACGCGGTTGTTGCCGAAATCGGCAACGTAGAGATCGCCGCTTACGGCAACTGTGATACCCCACGGCTGGTTGAACTGGGCCGAGATCGCCGCCGCCCCATCTCCTGAGAACCCTTCGCCGCCGTTTCCTGCGATAGTTGCGATGTTCTGACTAGAAGCATTCACTTCTCGAATGCAATTGTTCTCCGTATCTGCGATGTATAGATTTCCACTCGCATCAAAAGCCAGACCCTGCGGAGAGGAAAGAAGGGCGGATGTAGCTGCATGACCATCCCCGTTGTATCCGGCACTTCCGAGCGTGCCGGCAATCGTCGAGATTTTTCCGGTGACGGCATTGATTTCCCGGATTGCATTATTGCCCGTATCGGCAAAGATAATATTTCCTGCTCCATCGATTGCGATCGCGGAAGGCTGATTGATCTCCGCAAAGACTGCCGGGCCGCCATTCCCGCTCAGACCTGCGACTCCGCTGCTATTAGCGATCGTCGTGATATTGCCTGCGAGATCAACCTTGCGAATCCGATTCCCGCCCGTGTCAGAGATATAAATCGTCCCCGCCGAGTCCGTTGCTTCGCCAAGAGGAAGCTTCAATGCCGATTGGGTAGCGGGAGTGCTGCCACTGCTAGGGCAGGAGCCATCGCTTAGGCAACCGTCTCCCGCTAAAGTAGTAATCTGTCCAGGAACCATCACGCTGAGAGAGCCCGTCCCGACGGCAGAAAGATATCGCGTTGCCATGACGTGGCCATCGTCGGCAATCAGCAGGATGGCGCCGAGACGAATGCCAGGGTACTTCGGCACAAAGCCGACCGATACCGTGCAGGTCTGTGCCGGTACATAGGATCCGGAAATGCACGCATTGCTTCCGGAGGCAACGAAATCTAAGTTGGCGACTCCTTGGGTGACAACTTCGACGGAGCCAAGATTTCCGGGCGACTGGATCGTGACAGTGATGGGTTCGGATAGAGCTGGCCCGCCAACAGGAACACTAGACGGAAAGACGAATGCTGGCTGAGCCAACGCTTGTCCCAAGGAACTAAGGAGAACCATGCAGCCAGCAAGAGAAACGTCTCTCATCTTTGCCCCCCGCGCTTCGAGAGCTCGAGCGAGACGCTCCGAAAGGCGCAACTTCCTCCCCCGGAGCGAAACGACAGCTATCGTCGTCGATCGGCAATCACGAGTCAGCTGGTATGGGTTATGGTCCTGGCGTGTCATCATTTCGCAATCTCCTTATGTCTTGGCCGCGTCCCTTCAGAATCACCATCGAAATGCTTATGCCCGCAGTGAAAGCAAGGTTTCGTGATGGTCAGCGGAGCGGTACGACAGTACCTCCACTATCGGCATTTCTTTGCCTTGCTTCAGTGTCGTTATCCATTGCACGTTCGATTCCGACCGATCGATCAAAGCCATTTGGCCTTTCTAATCGAATCCTGGCCGAATCCTTACCTACCGGCGTTCGTCAATATTTTCACTGGTGGCAAATCGGTGCCGTTCCGACAACCGAGCAGCAACTGACACTTCTAACATTTCTATCTCGCAGAAACGTTCATCGCCGAGGAGAAAGAGAAGCGAATCGCACTGAGTCAGTGATGTGTCACACTCTTCACGGTGTACCTTGAGGTAAGTGATCCCAACCAAGAAGCGAGAATGTTGAACCTTCACGATGCTGCTGAACCGGGTGATGCGCGCCGCTTCCCGGTTGATTGATCGAGGGGGTATTCACGGGGCCGCTGAACGTACATGGCTGGGTTTTGTCGCAAATAGGCCGGGGACCTTCCGCAGCCGTTTCCCAATATCGAATTGATAAGAAGATCCTAACTGGCGCACTCCTGAACAATACCGTTGCTTATGCGCATCCGGTCTCTGCAACCTTTACGAGTCGCAAGAGTTGGGTCGCCAAACCTCGATCGCGTCAGTGCCCTGGGCTAACTTGAACTGTATGTCTTCGAACTGCAATTCGATGGTGGGAGCGAAATTCGGGGAAGATGAACTATCTTGTGGCAAATATTCTAAAGTCCAAAGAATCTTCGCCGATATCTTTGCGAAGAGGTAGAAATGAGATTATTCAGTTCTCACGCCGTATTACTGCATTTTGTCTACGCTATGTTGGCTCTTGGCAGCTACTTTCTGATTTTTTGCTGTATCTGCATGTTTCTTGCATTTGGAGAAGAATCGGGCAAAATTCGTGCACAATCGGCAGATGGGTCTCATCCCGTTTGTTAGTGTCGGCAGCCTTACTCCTTCCATTAGTCATCAATAGATTGTGATCCGCGAAGGCTTAGATTCATACTTGCTTACGCCGAAAAGACGGACATCCAGGCAGGCGCCATCCACCACATTTCAGATTGTGAGGCAAGCTCGCATAACCGCGCCTCCGGCGAGAGATATGCTCGTTCTTTGCCGAAATAAATTTTGAATAACGTGTGTTCTCTAAAGCACGAGGGGCTGTGCTCAGTTCCACCATTTTCTTAAGTAGCTCTGAGCGTAAACCGGTAGCCGCGGTAGTTTATCTTTTCGCGAAAAGAGTGGAGCAATCGGTCTTCAATGATCTGATGGATAAACCCTCAGTCAGGTATTGGTCGACAATCGTCGCCCCGGAAGCCGATGTGAAGCGGATCACGAATCTCTTGTGGCTAACAAGATCAGGGATGATTCCTTCATCCGCAACCAAATCGAAACCATCCCCTGCGATGCCAGCAGACCACATTTTCATTTTTTGATTGTCAATGCGACTCGACACCTGGGTCCGACCAGAAGAGTGATCATTCGGGCTGGGAAATTGATTTGCAACGACCGTTCCGGTCCGAATCCAAATACCATCAAACTTCCCCGATTGTTGACATGAGAATACGATTCTCGGATGTCTTCCGGTTCTAGCATCAGTTCCGCCGGATTCAGCTTCCAGCGAATACGAGGTGCTTGATTCTCCAGTCAATTGGTCCGTAATCACTGCTTTTTGCCATCTACCGCCAGGTGACCTAAAGACGACAGAAGCTTCGCCATGCGGGACGACAACGGTCTGCGCGGGAGAAACCATGCTGAAGCCCAGTAACACATAAAGACCGATAAATTTTTCCATAGCGCCTTGTCCTCCGGACGGTCAACTTTTCGACTCGCGAGTCACGAGTCGCATGCTGGCCCGCCGCGAATACATGTGCACGCCACAAGCCAAGCCGCGGTCGCGAGAATTAGAAATTTCTGATCTGCACAGTTTGACTATTCGCGTTGCCCCATTAGCCGCCAATCCGTGCCACTCACTTTCTAACCGCGCTCAATAAGACTCCTATCGAAAAGCGTTAGGAAATCTTTCTGAACCTCGATTGAGAGCGACCTTGTTCCCCGGCCCGGAATGGACGAAGCGAAATTTGATCGAGCGGTAAGAGAACATCAGGGAAACAATCTCGCTCATCCGTACCCCCACCGCAGAACGAAACATCCACTTTTATCGACGCAAGTGCTTCACTCAGACTGTCACAAGCAAAAGATCCGGAACACATTGTTCACATCCCAAGAGGAATACCGAGCGAACATCTCGTTAATCGAATTTGGACGGAACCGCTCATTACTGATGTCGGTAAGCAACGAAATTATCCACTCCCGAGCAGGCGGAGCCATTTCATTGGCCATTTGGGCCAGATCTGAGAGTAAGTAGCTCTTGCTCTGCCTTTCCCGTTCCTCGAACATATATTCAAGAAGCAAAACAAGAGGCCTGCCTTCCTTTGAGGTTTCGGTGCAATGGTAACTCAAAACGATGTAGCGACAGTTTGGCATCCGTAACTTCCACATGAGGCAGGCTAAAAGTCATCCGTTCTCGGGTCAGTTCCTCACGGAAGAGGGACCTCAACATACTCAACCGACGGATCAAAGACTCAGCAACTTGGTTTATATCACCACTGTACCAAAACGTTGGAACATGCTGGACGATGTCGAATAATGAAGACGAGAACTTGGTTTCAAAGTGGGAGATCCAATCTTCCACAGCCTTTGCTGACCATTCACCTGGGTGAAAGCGCTTATCCAGGCTGAGCGATTCGCCGCACCTACTTCTCAGTTTCCAATCTGGCCCCCCGAACAAGTGACCGTTATCAATAAAGACCGCCTGAAATGACGCGTTGCCGTTATCGGTTGCGAAGAGGGACTGACGATTATCGCAATGGTTAGTCCACACGTCAAAGATATAGATCCCCAGAAAGTCTTCACGATTAGTGACTCGATTGCTAAAGCAATTTGGTAACCATTCATAGACTTGCCCCGTCTTTGTGCCTCCGAGGAATTCAGATCCAAAATGTAATCCGCTATTTATTGAGGAGCTTCCTGAGGGGGTTTCAAAAAACATCCCATTATTTTCTTTTATGAAATTGCTGGAGATGAAGATCGCTTTCCACTGCGGAGTCGGAAGGTTGAGCGTGTTCAGGAGCTCATTTCCCAAAACTTCGTTTGCAAGAAGATTCGGCCCCTGTTGGTTGTTGAAAAACTTAACGATATACAGCTTGTCATCGTTACATCGGATAAGAGCAGGTTGGGAGCCACCACGCATTTTTCTGATGAATTGAACAGCATGGACGACATTAGTGAAAGGCAGAATACTCTGGTGCGCAGATTCACGAACAACGGAAGATGGCATTGAACCTCGGCAGATAAGGTGAAGCAAGTTGAGCATTTGGGGAACTTTATAACGGTAATTTTCTGTTCTTTCACTGTGTCAATGAGGAACTCAAACATTTGGAGAAAGTCTCTCTTTAGTAACCGGCCGACTCTCACACACCAACCTGCGTGTGCATCCCACAAACCAAACTAAACATCGCACCATTAGAAGGCCCTAACCCCTGACAAGTGACCGCGAGTATCTCCGTCGCCAGGATTCCACGGAACCTACGATGTCTCTATCGTTGGACCGCTAGGTGGATCTTTACCGCAAATATCGGTCAGCGACTCGCAACAATGCTCAACCCATATTCCGTGTTGAGGGCGACAAGGCGGCTCCGACGAGCAGTAAGATCACGACAGCGTAGATTAGATCGCTATCACCATCCGCCTGGCCGAGTTGCAAGCGTCGATGGACTTTGGACGGGATCATCGGCGAGATTTTTGAGATCATTTTGTTGAGCAAGAAAGCCGAACAGTCTCTGCTTCCAAACAAGGTGGTTATCTCATTTGAGGCAGAAATTAGGCACAGATGAGACCGGACGGCAGCTCAGAAGTATTGGCAGCGGGCACCGACTCTGACGGGGAAGTAAGAGGCGCAGCCGGTGTCTGACCAGCACCGACATCATATTCCTTCAATTTTCTGTAGAGAGTCGTTTTTCCTATGCCGAGCAATTTCGCAGCCTCTATTTTGTCATTGTTGGTCTGCTTCAAGGCAGTTAGGATGGCGTGCTTCTCCATATCCGCCATCGGAACGATGCTCTCCCCTAGTGAATTGCTCCTCGTGTTTTCGATAGAAGTGCTAGTTCGCTTTCGCTTCGCGTCTGTCAAGCGCGCAAACCTCAATATATTCTGCGGGAGGTAGTCAACTTCAAGCTTTGGTCCTGACGATAAGGTGCATGCCTGAGTGATTGCGGTCTCCAGTTCGCGGGTGTTGTCCGGCCAATCATAAGTCTCGAGCACTCGTAAGGTCTCTTGCGGTAAAGTACGAACAACTCCAGTCAAACGCCCGACCTTCTCGAGAAATCGTTCCGCGAGAAACGCAATATCATCGGGACGGTGTCTGAGCGGTGGAATTTTCAAATTCATGAGAGACAGGGAGCAATAAAGATCCATACGGAAGTCCCCGTCTTTCAGCATCTGGGCCAGATCGCGACTGGTCGCCGCCACGATTCGCACAGACAGCTTATCCATCCGCACACCTTCAGGGTCTTGAACCACCCTTTCTTTGATAGCTCTTGCCAATCGTTCTTGCAGATCCAGCGTAAGGTCAGCAATCTCATCAAGAAAAATAGTCCCGCCCTCAGAAGCAGCCAGCACACCACGCCGATGGGGGCCACTCGTCAGTTCGCCAAAGAGCATTTGTTCGAGAGAGATTGAACTCAACGACCGACAATCAACGGAAACAAATGGCCTTGAACTGTCTCGGCCGTTCGAATGAATTAACCGTGCTATGTGTTCCTTGCCGGTTCCACTCTCCCCGAGAATCATTACAGGGTGTCTTGAATCGGCTACCTTGGAAAGAATTTGGTAGAGTTTCTCCATCTCTACGGACTGGCCGAGTGTTTCGACTATTCCCGACGATCCGTTGACCATTGCCCGCAATCTTCGACGCTCCCACTCGAAACAAATCCGCTTGTTTGCCCGATCAAAGGTTTGCGTTAAGAGATCCAAGGGAAATGGCTTCGAAAGATAGTCAAAGGCCCCAGCGCGCATTATGTCTACAGCCGAAGCTATCGTGGCAGATGCGCTTGTCCCGATCACGAGAGCGTCCGGACAAATAGACTTCATCTCCGCGAGGAGCGAACGATCCCCGCTTTTCTGCTGCGCTAAATCCAGGATGAGGATTGCGCTATCTTTTTGTTCGAGGACCTTGCGGGCCGCGGGGATAGTTTGTGCTTCGGTTCCCACAAATCCGAAAGCTTCCGCGACTTCACAGCACATTTGGCGCACATGCCTGCTCTCGTCAACCACAAGCATACGAAAGGGCTGAGCCGGGGTTGGAACTTCCACTAGAAAGGTTTTCGAGAGGTCGACGATCGACGGAGCCGCCGACCCATGGTCGGCTCGGTTTTCGGTCAGGCGATCTTTGTCGATTTCAGAATCTGGATCCCGTAAATATGGTGACAGTTCAATTTGTTTTTTACGGGGGCCGATCGGTTCAGAGGCAGTACGGCTCAGCGGTGCGCTCATATATTGAATTTCGATTGTGTATCAGGATTTTGTGCTTCTGATATGTAATATCTCTACTGGAATTTGTTGATTCTGTCAGTGCAATCAACAACATCTATTATGTTGTCCTCGATTTCGTACATAAAATCCCACAAACGGGTAATAGTCAATTATCTTGATTCCCATAGTTGGAAGACGGTCTCTTACGCGCTGATCTCTAATGACACCTTACGCTTCAGTTTTGCAGCGATTGCGGAGAGAATGATGCGGATCGAACGAGCGGTATGATTCTGTTTCCCGATAATCCTGGCAATATCTTTAGGAGCCGCCGCAAGAGGATAGAGCGTGCCTTTCTCTCCCGGGACCACAACCACCGTTACCGCCTTAGGCTCATCTGCGAGACCCTAGCCTAACCAGTATTCGATTAATGAGCGGACCGGGTCGGATTCATCCATTTTCAAATTGTTCCAACGCTATGTCGAGTCAACAGAGACTTTGTTGGCTTG
>Ga0206911_1198_pt1 | contig 12181 bp, 5 predicted proteins | sample Alteio_BWOrgHeat_74_FD_152956 | JGI IMG/M metagenome (GOLD analysis project Ga0206911, IMG submission 152956) | Enriched cells from forest soil in Barre Woods Harvard Forest LTER site, Petersham, Massachusetts, United States -... | ecosystem: Environmental > Terrestrial > Soil > Temperate forest > O...
CAAGGCACGGTTCATCGAAGTCGAGCAGGATGACAATGCAGCGTTGGGCTTCGACTGGTATTTGGGTAATTTCATCAACGGCACGGTAGTTGCCAACGGCGGCAGCGCTCCGTCGCTCACCGTACCAGTTTCGGGAGCCAATCCGCTGGGTGCCTTCCCGGGCAATACCGCGGCGAGCGTCATCGCGCCATCGGCCAATGATCAACTGCTTACGCAAGGTCTGCGCAACACCGGTCCTGCGCTTGCCACCGTGACGGGCATTTTAACCGATCCGAATTTTCGCGTGGTGCTCCACGCCTTGGAGCAACGCACCGGTACTGAAACGCTTGCCGAGCCGTCGGTCGTCACCACCAGCGGTCGCCAGACCCAGATGCGCGCTACTGACATCAAATACATTGTCACTGGCTATGGCTTCACGGCTGGCAACACTGGTACCACCACCGGTGGCACCACCACTACTCCATAAATACATTTAATTTGTTTGAACCATGAAAATTTTTCAAAATTTCAAAACTCAGGTCAAGCTGCCGCTCTTGTATTGGGGGGCAGCATTGCTGATGATTTCCACTACGGCGCAGGCGCAGGTCGTCAATACTACGCCGACACCTTCCGCGATCACGCCGACCACCCAGCAATTTGAAATCGGTCCCACGCTGGACGTGGTGCCTTACGTTTTGTCTGATGGTTATACCGTCAATCTCACGTTGATTCCCGAAGTGTTGCAATTCAACGGCTATGATACGCCGCCGACGGTTCCCGGTGTCAGTGTGGCCAACGTTGTGCAAGTGCCGACAGTGTTGCCGGATTTCACCGTGCGCGAAGTTGTTACCAGTGTGAACATCTGGGACAACCAGACTGTTGTGCTTGGCGGATTGATTTCCTCAAGCATTAATACCACGAAGGACAAGGTGCCGTTTTTGGGCGATTTGCCGGTTGTCGGCCGGCTGTTTCAAAGCCAGACCAAGACAACCGCAAGGAAGAATCTGATGATTTTTACGACCGCCACAATTGTGGATCCGGCGGGTAACCGCGTGCATTCGGACGACGAGTTGCCGTTCAACCCGGCCACCATTCCGACGCAGCCGGCGTTGGGCGGGGAAACAACGGTTCAACCTACAAACAGTCCGCTTAGCGCGGTTGTTGTTACGCCGGCAAAGTAGAAATTTATCCTGCAGCGTTGGATCGCAAATCGTCAGGCTAGATTTTGAAACCCGGAAGAATTTGTGGATCGGTTGCTGATTGTTGACGGACACGCCTACGCCTATCGCGCTTTTTACGCGATTAGCGATTTGCGGTCACCGTCGGGCCGGCCGACGAACGCCATATACGGCTTCGTCAAGATGCTGGAAAAAATGCGCGCGGGTCTCGCGCCGACCCATTTGATCGTGGTGTGGGACGGCGGTTTGAGCGCTGTACGAACAGCGGTGTTGCCGGAATACAAGGCGCAGCGGCCGGAAATGCCGGAAGATTTACGGTCGCAATTGGATGAAATCGTCGCTTATCTGGCGGCGGCGGGTTTGTCCTCGTTTCGCCGCGAAGGCGTCGAGGCGGATGATTATATCGCATGCCTGGCGCGGCATGCGGCGGACATGGGCATGGCCGTGGTCATTGCCAGTTCCGACAAGGATTTTATGCAGTTGGTGTCGGAGCGGGTCGGGTTGCTGAATCCGTCCGACAAGACTGAAACGGTTTGGACGGACGAACAAGTGCGCGCCAAATCCGGTGTTGCACCGCAGCAGATTGTGGACTGGTTGAGTCTGACGGGGGACAGCGTGGACAATATTCCGGGCGTGCCCGGAGTGGGACCAAAGACGGCGGCCGGTTTGCTGAACCAATTCGGTTCGGTTGCTGAATTGTATGAACGGCTGCACGAGGTGAAGTCGGAAAAATTGCGCGCAGCGTTGCACGCCTCGGCGGATGCGGTGCGTCGCAACCGTGATTTGGTGCGGCTGCATGATATGCCGTGCAAGTTTTTGCCGGAAGAACTTGTCGTTCATCTGGCGGATGCCGGCAAGCTGCGTGAATTATATGTGCGCTGGGGATTCAGGGGAATGCTTGCGGCGCTGGAAGGCGTGGCGGGCGGGCAGCAGGCGATATTGATTTAGAAAATGAATTTGTTTAGCTCGAAAAAAAACAAGGCGGCCACCAGCCGCGCGGCGTGGCTGCACCGGCAGCCGCATGGATCGCGTTTTGTTGAAAGATTTTTTGGACAAAATACACTCGCTGGTTTACTATCCCCTCAATTGTCTATGTTGTTGAAGTTTGCCCGCAGGGCCGCCATTTGCTTTTGCTGGGGGTTGTTCCTCGTGCTTCCTGCCGCCATTTTTTCGCAGACCAATTTTTATACCACCAACGGGACGGAGTACGCTGTTGTCGGCTCACTGCCGGGCGATCAAGTTTTCCCAGACGTGGCACTGAATTCCAGCGGCGGATTTGTAGTTTGGCAGGATAATGCCACCGACGGCAGCGGCTGGGGCGTGAGCGCGCGCCGGGTGGATAGCACGTTGTCCGGGACGTTGAGCACATTCCGCGTGAATGCGACCGGCACGAATGACCAGGAAAATGCCCGCGTGGCACTCTTAAAAAACGGCGGCGCAGTCTTCGTTTGGCAGGGTGGCGTGGAAGGGTTTCAGCATATCTGTGCGCGTTTTCTAAGTTCGAGCAACATCTTTTTGACGACGACCGATGTGGTGGTCAGTACGCCCACGAGCAATTTCCAAATCAACCCTTCCGTGGCCGTGCTGAACAACAGTAATGTCGTGGTTGTGTGGGGCAGCTTTGACGAGGCGGGAGCCAATAGCTTGCAAGATGTCTATGGCCAGGTTTTTTCACAGACTGGTCAGAAAATTGGTGGCGAGTTCTTGATTAACCAGTTTACGTCATATAACCAGCGAACACCGGTGATTGCGGCGCTGGCCAATGGTGGGTTTGTCGTGGCTTGGGTATCCGAGCAAGAGCGCGTGGTCGGATCTGCGAGCTCAAGCGATACGTTGCCAGGCCAGGAGGCTTACCCAAGCGTGGACATTTATGCGCGGCTCTACAACAGCAACGGTGTTCCTGTAATCAACGGAGTTGGGACGACCAACGAATTTCTGGTCAATTCGAATTCTTTTCCCTGCGCGAACCCCGGAGTGGCCGCCGGTTCGGATGGCAGTTTCATGGTGGTTTGGGGCGCGCATGATATGGTGACCTTTAATAACGGCTGGGACATTTATGCACGCTCGTTTTCCGGTGCAGGTGTCGGTGGAGCGGTGGAATATGTGAATACGACCATCATTGGAGACCAATATGCGCCGCGCATCAGTTCCATAGGCACTGATTATTTGGTGGTGTGGACGAGCATGGGACAGGATGGTTCGCGCGAGGGTGTTTATGGGCAGTATATGCATGCCGGAGGTGCGCTGGTTGGCGGGGAGTTTCGAGTCAACACGACGATCATTGGCCAGCAAATGCAGCCGGCCTTGGCGTCCGACAACCTGAATCAATTCTTGACGGTTTGGACCTCAAGTCCGGGTTTCAGTGGGAGCCCATATAATTTTGATCTCTTTGCCCAGCGCTACATCAACGTTGACCTGTCATCCAACCTGCCACCGATGAGCTCGCCGCTTGTGTGGGCGCCATTCACATTAAGCAACGGTGTGTATCAACCACAATTGCTGGTCTCATGGGCCGCCATGTCGGGTATTTCAGTTTCCAACTATGAAGTTTATGTGGACGGTTCGACGGTGCCGACGGGTGTTGTCGTAAGCAATTCGTGGACGATGACTGCTGTGAATGGTCTGACCACCAACAGCATGCATTCGTTTACAGTTGATTATTTGACCACCAGTGGACGCCGCTCGCCGGTTTCGCCCTCCGCCTATGGTTCAACTTGGAGCGGATTGAGCTGGGGCGGTATTCCCTATGAATGGATGGCGGCATATTTTGGTGGATATTACGGTGGCACGTATCATACGAATTTCTGGCCGTTGCCTAACTCTCCGGTGGCTTCCGGTGGGCCGACGTTGCTCCAGGTGTTTCTGACGGGTGGAAATCCGTTTGATTCCAGCACCTGGCTGCAGACGTCTTTGACCAAGACTTCGCAGGGAATGTTCCTGAACTGGAACACTCAGCCGGGCCACACTTATCAGGTGATTATGACGACTAACCTCGCTTCGTGGAGTAATTTGGGTTCACCGCGGTATGCGGCGGGAACAAACGATTCGATTAATGTCGGCGGCAATTCAGCGGGCTATTACCGCGTGCTGCTCCAGCGTTGATGAAATGAACATGTTGCAATCAATCAAACGATTTTGGTGGGTGGCGTTGCTGGCCGCTGGCATTCAACCAGCTTTTGGATTTGCACTCTTGGGGCCGATTCCGCGCTCCCCCACCGCACCTGATGGCTGGCAAACAGCCGCGCTTGGCTACGCACTGCCATACACGGAATTTTCTTTTCTTGGGGGTCCAGATGACTTGGGGGACATCGGTGATCCAAAAAACATTGGTGAAGGATATCGCCGCAACACTCCGGTGATTTTTTATGCTTATGACGCGAATTTTCTTGGTTATTTCGGTTCCAACGGTGTGGCGGCAGCGGATAGCGCCGCGGCCATCGTGAATTTCAGCATGACCAACAACAGTCTGGGGAATCTGGATGGTTACAGCACCGGCCTTTCGGAATTTCCGTCGGAATCGCTGCATATCAATTATGAGGCGCAATCGCTGGCACTGACCGATTTAAAATCCGTGACAATGCATTTGCTGGTCGAGCAGCTGGGCCTGGCCCAACCGGAACGCTTTGTCTGGACACTGGCGGAACGAGCTACAATCACCGGCCTCCCGCCATGTCCATTGAATCAGGAATATCTCGTGCTCCAGAGAAATTATGACATCACCGACACGCCGCTGAACCAGCTTCAATACTCATCTTACGTCAACGATACGCTCTATACTTATTTTATTGAAGAATTCTGCACCGGAACTCCAATCGCCGTCACCGTTCCTTTGAATGTGGATCCATTTGCGGACGTTTATACCGCGGTTGCGGCCAACAACGCTGATGGATTGGGCATTGGCGGTTACTACACCACTCTGACCCGCGATGACGTGGCCGGGTTGCGTTACCTTTTAAGGACCAACAACATTAATTGGGAAACCGCGGCTTTCATCGGGACGACGGCGGCTGGAAATTCGGGAGCCGGGGCTGCTAATTTGATAACCACCACCACCAATAGCGCCATTGTGATCACCAGTCAGGATCTGCATGCGCTTTTGCAGACCGCTCAAACAACACCTCCAGCATTGCTTCCAGGACTCTTTCCGGGAGTGGTGGTTGCCAACTCCACCAGCTATTTTACAAACGTCCTGATAACAAATTTCGTTTCAACCATTACGAGTGTAAATGGCGCACCGTTTCCCAGCGTGCAACTTGTCACCGTGCCGGTGGTGACACCGGCATTCGTGCAGGTTTTTGTGACCAGTTTTGCCAATGTCATCACCAATGGTAATTTGACCAACAACCCAAATATTGTTCTGGCCAAAACCAATATCTCGTTGAACTATTTTACCAATACCGTGGTTCAAACAGTAACGACGGCGCTTGGCGCGAATACATCGCCGGGCCAGCCATATCCACCGGTTAATGCGCAAACCAACTCGACCGTTTCGACTGCGACTGTCAGCGTGCCGTCGGGTGAGTATCTCATTCTTCCACCTGGCGCGTGCGGGTTCAATATTCTTGCCGAGATCACCAATCCGCCGGTATTCACCACCAATATCATTTCCTCGGCCACCAACAGCAACGGCTTTGTGGACACGGTGGCCCAAGTCACCTCCTTCACGCCGCATCAATTTCTGGTGCAGCCGATAAACTGCACAAGCACACCTTTCAGCACCGGATTGTATGAGGGCATTGAAAAAGTCCAGTTTGTGAGGGCGGATTTCGATTCGCTCCTTGGCCAGTTCTTCCAGCCCGTCACGAACAATTACACCATGACGATGATTACAAACAGTCAGACGGTCGTTCAAAATTTCCAGCGCATCGCGACAGCGCCGGACATTCTTTTTAGTGCGTCAGATTTTATTGCTGCCAATACTTTTGATGGCACCGTGACGCGGAACGTCACTTTTGATCAGGACAATAATCTGGCTGGATTGGCGGGTCCTGGCACAATCAACCCGCGCACGACCTTCAGCTACAACAAGGTAGGTGACGCATTTGAGAATGGCTTTATTTTCACTGGTTTTCTTTCTACGAATCTCTTCGTACAGGAGGCCAGTCAGATACAGGTTGTGCAATGGGCATCGTTTGACTTTTCGACCAACGATCCGGTGCTTTATCCCAACGGCAGCAGCATTCTGAATTTGGAAAGCCAGGTTTTGGTTCAGGTTTCGCCTCCGCCGCCGACCTTGCCGGACGGCACCAACGGTGTGCCTTACGCTGCGATCAACTTTACCGCTTCGGGCGGTGCGTTCTCGCCATCTTTTACGTGGACCTTGGTGCCTGGTCTGGGAGGGCTGCCGCCGGGATTGTCATTGTCTGGGGGCGGGACGTTGTCCGGTACACCAACGCAGTCCGGCACGTTTGACTTTAATATCCAGTTGACGGATAAATTGGGCCGAACCGTAAACTGGTTCTATTCCATCACTATCCACTGAACCGTATGATGTATCACAGAAAACCAGCGGTGAATCGCCAGTCTGGTCTTGTAAAATGGCCATGGCTGCTCGGAGTGTTGGGGTTGGTGTTTGTGCGTGCGGCCTTGGCGACTGACCCGCTGTATGAAAATGATTCGGTGCTGACCTACACCGTTCCGCCGCAGAATATGCCGGCAATTGACGCGACCAATTTCCTCAACAACAACTCGTTTCAAATTAATTTCACGAGCACCAAAGGCGGCCAAAATATTGAGACGTTTGAATCGGAGAACACCGTCAATTACACGAATAACGGTACCATGGTGGCGACCAGTCCGATTTTGGTTAGTGGTTCTTTGTTGATCTTGAGTCTTAGCCCTGGCTGCGGATTTAACTTCGACACATTCAATACCCAATCGGGCTTGGAACAGATGGCCGGCAATTTTTACAATCCGGGTAATATACGTGCCAATTCTTTCGTTGATCTTCAGAACAACTTTTTTTTGGTTTCCACTATCGGGAAGTGCCTTGTCAATGCGAGCAACATCATCAATCCGGGCACGATTGACTTGGGCGCGAACAGTCTGGCTCAACTTACGGGAAAAAATGTGGATTTGACACGTGGCACGCTCACGTTGGAAGATATCCCGTCGATTTTCGGTAGCTTCGCGGCGGTGGGAACGGACACCAATGGCGACTGGATTCCGAGTGAAGATTTGCAGCCGACAGCCGCCCTGTCATCGTCACCGGTTTTTTTGTTTCTAGCCAGTTCCACTCCCTACTTTCAGGTCACCGTGCAGGGCTCGAACAGCACTGTCGTGCGCGCCATTTTTCTTCAAGATCAGTTGACCAACAATATCACGTCCAAGGTTTTTTGGGCTGGAAGCCCCTTTGGCGGTGGCGGCCTTTTCAATATTGAATGGGACGGTACTTACGTGGATCCGGTTTCGGGTAACACGACAACGGAATATCTTTATCTCAATGATGACGACGTTCTCGGTTCCCTGAATCCGCCGATTATAAATGGCATTCCAATCAACTTTACTTTCTTTGAAGGAAATCAGGAACTATTCTTTGGCCCGTCGGCCCCGGCCGGTTATCAAGCGGGCGTGTTTCAGCCGTTCGGTGCGGTTGTGACCAACACTTATTCCTACGTCGACGCGCAATTGATTCCGACTTCTGTGGCGACCAACAACCCGACGACGCAACAAAATGTCACAAATTATTTGTCGCAAGTCCTGCCGGGACGCATTCAGATCAGTGCCGACAGCAATCTGGACTTGAGCCTCTCGCAAATATCAGGGCAAAACTACCTCTCATTGCGGGCCCCGGTCCAGTTCAACGGCAGTGCTGGCGCGCATATTTTCTCGCCTTACTCGGACATCAATCTCGGCGTAACCAACGGTTTTCTGACCTTGACCAATTTGATGGAGCCGTTTGTGCCGGTGTGGAACGGCTCCGTGCAAGCGTGGAGTGCGCGGTGGATTTCGTTTACCACCAACTTCAACATCGGTGTTGATACCAACGGTCTTGCGACCACCAATTTCTTTGCGGTCACCAATGACTATCGCGTGCTGCTGGTCAGCAGCAGCTTGTTACCGACGACGTCGTCGGAAATTCAGGATTTGGGATTGCACGGCACCAACAGTCTTGTCGTCAGTGATGTGTTTAATGTCTTGAGAAGTTTTACGACCGACGCGAGAAACCTGACGTTGACAACCAACGGACCGGGTTCGACTTCATCCGACGGTGAGCTGAATCTGGCCGGACCGATCGTCTGGCCGAGCGCCACGCCGAATTTACGGAATGTGACCAACAGCGGCGCCATTCGCATTTACAACCTCAACTCGGTCAATTTCGGGACCAGCGCGTCACCTTACGGAGCCTTCATCAATCACGGCATTGTTGCCGATTTGGGCTCGATTATTTATGCAACCAATTTTGAAAGCGACGGCATCTTTTCTAATGCCGTGCTCGGCTCCTTCATCCTGAATTCACAAACAGCCACGTTGACCAACGGATCTCTGTTCGCGGGTGGCGACGTTTCCATTACGACCGGAAGTTTGCTGGCGAGCAACGTTTTCCTGCAAGCAAATCGCTCATTAACCCTCACGGTCACCAATTTGCTGACCGATACCGGTCCGTCTCCAACCAATGCAAACTTCTGGTCCGTGGGCGCCACCAACATCGGCAACGGCAGCGGCTTCTGCCTTCCCATCAAACCAGTCGTGGGCGATTTGCTCGGCACGACGGTGACCAATTATGCGCCGGCAAATAGAAAAATCGTCAATCTATGGGCAGGGCAGGACCGAGGCACTTCAAACGCCGGCTATACAAACAATGTAGCGGTTGGACATCTTGTCTTGGATGCGCTCGGTCAGGCTCCAGGCACATGGTTCACCAACATCAGTGTCGGTGCGAGCAATGCGATCTATGTGGATCGCTTGGAACTACGCGGCTATGCCAGTTACACCAATCATGACAGCGGTGGCAACATACCGACGCTGGCTTTTAATACCAATTTGCTGAACAATAACAATTTGGTGATCTATTATGCGGATGCGATTGCTGATGGCGCGGGCGACGTGTCGGAGTTGATTAATCACAAAAACCACGACCATCTTCGTTGGGTGCCGACTTACGTCGGTTATTTCAGTTCCACCAACCTCGTTTTTCTAGGTACGACCAATACCTTCAATATCGCGCTGGCGCAGAGTCATGATATTGATTCCGACGGAGATGGTGTTGTCAATGCGTCCGACCCGACGCCCTTCTTCCTGCCTTCAATGCTGAACTTCGTGGATTATGTAACCAATAATCCTGCGAATACAATCGTCGTGAGTTGGAATACAATTCCTCTCGCGACAAATTTCGTCTATTATTCGACGAACATGGTGGGACCATACAACCAGCTATTGACCAATTTCATTTCGCCGCAACCGCGTCCCAACCCGGCGACGAACGTGATGGTGTTTGATCCAATGGTCAGTCCGCCGCGGTATTACCAGGTCGTGGTGAGCCCGTGGCTGACGTGGCCGTATTGATTGAATTAAACGACGAAATTGGCGAAAGATTTATTGACGAATATCTGATGGGCGCGTTGCGTCCAACCCGAAAGAAATACTTGTGAAGACGAACATGCAACAATTCGCAGGCCGGAAGTTACGGCACTTCTTCCGGAGCGCCGGCTGGGCAAAGCTGGGGTTGGTATTATTGATTGGCCTGACGGCGGGCATTGGGAGGGCGCAATTTAGTTTTTACTCGCCTCAGGTCTTGAGTGGCATTTGGGGCACGGTGACGAACGACAATGCGGCGGTCATCACGCCTGATCCCGGCGCTCCGAGCAATGCGGGTTTTGGCCCCTTCAAGCCTTTGTGGTATCAGTGGACGGCGCCGCAGGATGGCGAGGTGGAACTCGATACCATCGGCAGCACGACTCTCTATACGAACGTCACTTTTGTTTTTAATGGATTCGTATTTCAACTAGTTACAAACGTTTCATTGGTGAATCTTGACACGGTGGTGGGAGTCTATAACGGCTCAAGCTTGGCATCGCTCAATCAGGTGGCTGCAAATGATGATCTTTTCCCGATTAATAATGGTATAATGCAAACGAACATTAGCGGCAGCGCTGATTATCAGAATTTACCTATTCTGTTCACAAGCTCCCCTCTCGGTGGCTTTAGTGAATTGCTTCCTCCCTTGCTTTATTTTACACAGCCATATTATGGCCCCAGTCATCTTCGTTTTAACGCCAAGGGCGGAACAACATACTACATTGCGGCGGACACGAAGTTTCTGACTGGAACCATTTCGTTGAGCTGGGCCTATAAGTCTTCAGGCGTTTTTCGTTTTGCCACAGAAGACAAGGATTTTTCCACGGGGCTGCCGCTGTATCAAACCGCCGAAACGGAAAGTTATCCGTTACAAGGCCTCAACGTCAGTGTCGATTCAGCGGAGTTGACGTATTATAATTACAATGCTCCGGGCGCATTGGTGATGGTAAACCGTACCGCTGGTTCTTCCGGGCGCGTGATAGTGCATTACTCGACTGAAGATGGAACAAATCTGACCTTTTTACCGACCAACGATATACCGGCAGTGGCGGGAATTGATTATCAGCCGGTTAGCGGCGACCTCGTATTTGACGACGGTGAAATGAGCAAAACCGTTCTCGTTCCGATTATTTACCGTGGACTGATGCCGTTTGATCAGAGTAATCGGGTTTTCGCGGTTACGTTAACCAACGCGCAACCGGATCCGTTCGAATCCGGCGACGTGTCTCAGCCCCGCGTGGACCCCAGTTTTAGTGTCGCTATGGTAAAGATTCTGAATGCGAATGCTGACCCTTATGGTCCGGACATGATTGCACAAGTGAGCACAAATGGTTTTGCCGATCCGCCGACGAACAATATTCCCATACTGGTGACCAATTTCGTGATTGCCATGTTTCCGACCAATGCAATTTTTAATTTTGAAAAGGTCAATTACCGTGTTCCGGCGGATGTGACTGACCCCAACAACCCCGAAAGCTGGACCAAGGTGACTCTTTATGTGGAGCGGTTTGGGACGAACCTTACCGCGCAGACGTTGACCTATCGCGTCAATAACTATCTTGGGGATGATCAGGATGCAGCCGAGGAGCGGAACGATGATTTCCCACTTCAGCCTGGTTCTGATTATGCCGTTCCGACTCCAGCCAACAGTAATCTCCCTCGCGGAACAAATTCTGATTTCAGCATGGTTACGGGAACCGTCAGTTTTCCGGACAAGGGCGCCGGTAGCCTTTTGCAGCCGATTACTTTTACCGTCAACAACAACGGTCTCACGAAATTCAACAAGGATTTTAGAATACAGCTTTATCAGGAAAAGAACAACAATCCCTTTCTTGTTGGTATGGTGGCCGAAACGACGGTGACTATTTTGTTCAATGATCAATTTCCTCCGGCCGGTTCCGTGGACGAATTTTACAATGCAGATTTCAATGGCGACCTAGCATTGCCGCCAAATCTGATACCTCAAACCTGGCCGGGCAATAATCTGAACAATCCCGGCGTTGACGGTCAGGTCTACGGTTTGGCGGTTCTGACCAATGATGAGACCATTATCGCTGGTGATTTTTCCTCGTATAACGGCTTTGCACAAAATGACATTGCGCTTCTCCTGACGAATGGTGCGATGGATACTTCATTTAATCCCGGCGATAGTGCCAATGCCGCCATCAGTGCCGTCGCGATTTCGGGCACTCAGTTTGTCATTGGTGGCGCCTTCACGGCCTATAATGGCGCCGGGGTGGGACGTTATGCCCGGTTGAATGCAAATGGCTCTCTGGATACGGCCTTTTCCGTGTCAAAGGGTTCGGGTGCGGACGCGCAGGTTCGTGCCGTCGCGGCGCAATCAGATGGCAAGGTGTTGATCGGTGGTGATTTCACTCATGTTAACGGCGTTACACGGAATTATCTGGCAAGACTGAACTCCGATGGTTCAGTGGACACGTCGTTTGACCCCGGTAGTACTTTGAACGGGCCGGTTTACGCTCTCGCGTTGCCTCCGTCCGTGTTGT
>Ga0206911_1199_pt1 | contig 12144 bp, 7 predicted proteins | sample Alteio_BWOrgHeat_74_FD_152956 | JGI IMG/M metagenome (GOLD analysis project Ga0206911, IMG submission 152956) | Enriched cells from forest soil in Barre Woods Harvard Forest LTER site, Petersham, Massachusetts, United States -... | ecosystem: Environmental > Terrestrial > Soil > Temperate forest > O...
CGCGGTCGAGGGTCGAGTAGGCCTCGCGGACCTGCTGGTTGATGTCACCGAGACGGCCGCCGAACTCTGATTGCGGGATGACGTGGTTGGTCCAGCCGTACTGATCGGATCCGTAGAGGTAGAAGCGAAGCATGGTGAGTTGGTAGATCGTGCTGGCGAGTCCGAGAACGAGCAAAGAGCCGGCTAACCACCCGACTCGTGGTGGAGCGTAGGTTGCCCTGTATGGCGTGGGGGATTCGTCAGATGGAGCTGAGAGGCGCGTTTCGATTCGGCCGCCGGCCAGTTGAGCCGCGCCCCAGATGAGCAGGATGAACTGTGCGACTTCGACGCCGCGAAAGCTGAGGTCATTGTTGGTGATGACGGTGGAGTGCATCATGAGGGCGACCCAGAGGCCTGAAGCGAGCATCAACCAGGTGAGCCAGCGGATGTCACGGATGTCGCGAAGGCCGGGCGTATCGGGATCGAGGTTGACGAGGATTTTTCTCTCGCGCCAGTCGTGACGGGCCTGACGGACGGCGACGATGAAGAAGAAGCCGAACTCGATGAAGATGATGGGGACGAGGGCAAAGGGGCGAAGGGCGATGTTGGCGAGTTTGCTTCCGTGGACAGCGTGCAGCAGCATGGGCGCAAGGGTGGGAGGAAGGTGGCGGAGGGAGAGTGTTGCGAATACGGCCGGTTGTGATGGCGTGGTGGCGGGGGCGGATGCGGCAGTGTCTCCGGCGTGCGCTCCGGTGGCGCGGAGATCACGCAGATAGCCGATGGAGAGAAGGGCGACCAGCGCGCCTACTGCGATGTAGAGGCCAACGATGTTGAATCTTCTCGTGAGGAGCCAAAATATTGCGGCGGCGAGGAGAAAAAGGATGAAGGCGAAGGTGACGTAGACGGAAAGACCGGCGGCAGAGGCGAATCCCATGGCGGCGAGGGCGGCGAGGAGAGCTCGCTGGGGCGGGCTGTGGTGGAGTTTTCGTCCGGCGTGCCAGAGGAAGACGAAGCCGAGCATGCAGGCGGAGGTGGCGGCGACGTGATGTGGTACCCAGAGGAGGGAGTTCATCCAACTGGTGACCTGGTCGGTGTCCCAGACCTCCATGTCGGACAGGACGATTCGATATTTGAAGTAGAGGAAGAGAACGTAGAGGGCGTCGAGTCCGGTGACTCCGATGAGCGCCATGGCGATGACGCTTGTTGTGCGGATGCGGCGGCGAACGCCGTAGAAGTGCTTGAGGAAGAGCGCGGCGGCGGCGGCGAGGATCCATCCGCTCCAAATGGAACTGGCGAAGAGTGCGGCGCGGGGCTCAACCCCGGAGGCTACGCCTGGGATGGCGGTGAGGACGTACCAGTAGTAGTAGTAGCGCAGCTTGACGATGGTGCCGGGGAAGAAGAACGGGTTCGCCGGGGGTGAGCCACCGTGCATGGCAGAGGCGACGAAGGCACTGCGAACGCCGAGATCCGCGACTGCAGCCGAGGAGTAGAGGCGGTGACCGAGTTGAAGATCGGGTAGGGAGACGAGACAGATGACGGGCCAGCCCGCGGCGAGGGCGAGCGCGATGGCAGTGGAGCGGTGCATGGAGAGGCGCGCCCGAAAACCGATTTCGCGCCAACGCATGAGGAGATCGCCGACAGCGATGATGGCGAGGACCCAGCAGAAGGCGACCGTGATGCGGAGGGGAAAGCCTCGGCTGAGGAGATTGAGGGCGATGGGCATGACGACGATGGAGATGCCCATGGAGAGGAGCCACTGTTCGGCTGCGCCGCGGCGGCGGAAGCGGAGAACGTTAGATGCGCGGCCGAGACAGTAGCCGGGGGGGAGAAAGAGGAGGGCGAAGAACGGCAGCGCGCGCAGGGTACCGACGACATCCTGCAGGGTGAAGTTAGTCAACCTATGACCCTCCTTCGAGGTGCCACGCAGCGGTTCTGCGGATGGACTCGGGGAGGTCGATGATTTCGGTGAGGCCGAGCATATCTTTTGCGCGATCTACGGAGGGAACGTATCGCGCTGGGACGGCTCCGGGAATGGACTGTTTCGCGACTTGAATATCGGTGGAGGGATTGAGAGTCTGGGCGACTGCCTGGGCGAGTTCGAGGATGCTGAGATCGTTCCCGGAGCCAACGTTAATAGGAACGAGGCTTGGGGCCTTGAAGAGCATCGTCCATAGCCAGATGGCAAGATCGGCGGCGTAGAGATAGGAGCGGCGGGGTGTGCCGTCGCCACCAATGTTGATTGGTCTGTTGGCGAGAACGTCGCCGATGAAGTTGCCGATGGCGAAGTGTGCGTCGAGCGGAAGGTGTGGGCCGACGAAGGCGAAGCAGCGGGCGATCTTGATTTGGATGTCGCTGTTGGTGGCGGTGAGAGCGCACATCTGTTCGGCGATGCGTTTGCCTTCGCCGTAGACGCTGGCGGGATCGAGTGGGTTGGGGGCGCCGAGATAGTCTTCCGGGATGTGCGTTAGGTTGCCGGGCTGCTTGCCGTAGACGGCGCCGGAGCTGGTGAGGAGGAGCTTGCGGGTGGCGTGGGTGCGGGCGAATTCGAGTGTGTGTTCCGTGCCGTCGATGATTGCGGTGAGCAGTTCGGTTGGCTGATTGGGGCCTTGTTTCGCGGTGGTTTCGGTAGCGGCGTGGATGACGAATGGGAAGTCGCCAGTGGGGAAATCGTAGGTGCGGACGTCGCCCTTGAGGAAGGTGAGGGCGGGATCGGCGGCGATCTGCGGGCACTTGAGGGCGAAGGCTGCGGGGTCGCGCGTGAGGACGGTTGCCTGCGCGTTGAGATTGAGCTGGCGATTGATGTGGGAGAAGCTTTCGAGGAGCCAGCAGCCGAAGAAGCCTGTGCCGCCGGTGATGAAGAGGCGCTGGTCGCGCATCTCTTCCCAGAGCGGGGCCGTCGTGGTGAGGATGTGATCGAGATCCGCGGTGGAGATTTTGCGCTCTGCCATAGGGGCTTTGGTCTAACTATTATCTACTTTTGACTATTTAGATTTGACCTGAGTAAGGGCGTGGTAGCGCGTGATCTGGGAGTGGGTGAGGGTTTGGATCGCGTCGGGCGTGGTTTGCCAGGTTCGGTACCACTCAACGAGCCACTCGAGTGCGGTTTCGAGGCGGAGGCGAGGCTGCCAGGTGAGGTCGCGGCGGGCGCGGCTGGAGTCGAGGCGAAGATAACCAGCTTCGTGGGGGCCGTGGTCGTCGTCGAGAACCCAGGAGGCGCCGTTGCCCCAGAAGTTGGTCATGCGTTCGGCGATCCAGGAGACGGGGCGCGCGTCGTCTTCGCTGGGGCCAAAGTTGTAAGCGGTGGCGAATCGGGCTGCGTGTGGGGCTGGAGCGAGGAGCTCTTCGGCGAGACGCATGTAGCCGTGAATGGGTTCGAGGACGTGCTGCCAGGGGCGGATGGCGCGGGGGCGGCGGATGCGAACGGGTTCGCCGGAGAGAAAGCCGCGGATGAGATCGGGGATGAGACGGTCGTTGGACCAGTCGCCACCGCCGATGACGTTGCCGGCGCGGGCGGTGGCGACGGCTACTCCGTGTTCGGCGAGTTTGTCGATGGGGAAGTAGGACTGGCGGAAAGCGGCGGAGACGAGCTCGGCGCAGGCTTTGGAGCTTGAGTATGGATCGTAGCCGCCGAGGGGATCGGTTTCGCGATAGGGCCAGGCCCACTCCTTGTTCTCGTAGCATTTGTCGGTTGTGACGGAGACGACGGCGCGGACGGAGGGGGTGCGGCGGACGGCGTCGAGGACGCGGGCGGTGCCGATGACGTTGGTGTCGTAGGTGCCGATGGGGTCGTCGTAGGAGCGGCGGACGAGGGGTTGGGCGGCGAGGTGAAAGACGACCTCGGGGCGGAAGTCGCGCATGGAGGCGTCGAGATGAGTGGCGTCGCGGATGTCGCCGCGGATGTCGTCGAGGATATCGCCGATGCGGGCGGTGGTGAAGAGATTGGGATTGGTCCAGGGGTCGAGTGCGTAGCCGCGAACTTCTGCTCCGAGATGCGCGAGCCAGAGAGCGAGCCAACCGCCTTTGAAGCCGGTGTGTCCGGTGAGGAAGACGCGGCGGTTTTTCCAGAAGGTGCTTAGAGGTTGGTCGGTGGTGGGGTTTTCCATGGTTTTTTGCGCGCTTTAGAGTTTCGAGAAATGCTTGCTGTGCAAATCATATTGGCTAAGCCGAGCAACCTCGAAGGTTAGAACAAAATACAGGGGTCCTTCACTGCGTTCAGGATGACGACGTAAAACAAACGAAAGCAAATCCCCATTCGGCTACGCTCAGGGTCAGGATGACTGCATTAAGAAACGGCGGCCAAACTATGCGACCGAAGCGACTGTTTTGAGGCCTGTCTTTGCAAGGTCGGCGAACTCGAAGATGACTTTGGCGATGAAGTCCAGCATCTCCAGGGTGAGGCCAGGATAGACGCCGATCCAGAAGACGTTGTTCATGACGAAGTCCGTGTTCTTGAGGTCGCCGACGACGCGATGCTCGTAGCCTTCGTACGCGGGCTGGCGGAGGAGGTTGCCGGCGAAGACGAGGCGGGTGCCGATCTTGTTGGCTTCGAGATGATGCGTGAGTTGATTGCGGGAGAAGGGCGCGTCGGGCTTGACGGCGATGGGGAATCCGAACCAGCTTGGGTCGGAGTTTTCGCCGGCGACGGGGAGGAGCAAGTATTGCTCGAGGGGCTTGAGGAGGTTGTAGAGGTAGGCGAAGTTTTCTTTGCGGCGCTCGATGAAGAACGGGAGCTTGTCGATTTGGGAGAGGCCGAGGGCGGCCTGCATGTCGGTGGCTTTGAGGTTGTAGCCGACGTGGGAGTAGGTGTACTTGTGGTCGTATCCGCAGGGGAGAGTGCCTAGCTCCCACTCGAACCGCTTGCCGCAGGTGTTGTCTTTTCCGGGTTCGCACCAGCAGTCGCGGCCCCAGTCGCGGAAGCTGTCGATGATGACCTGGAGGGCAGGCTTGTCGGTCATGACAGCACCGCCCTCGCCCATGGTGATGTGATGGGCGGGGTAGAAACTTACGGTGGCGATGTCGCCGAAGGTGCCGACCTTGCGGCCCTTGTAGGTGGAACCGAGGGCGTCGCAGCAGTCTTCGACGAGCCAGAGATTGTGCTTTTTGCAGAAGGCGGTGATGGCGTCGAGGTTGAAGACGTTGCCGAGAGTGTGGGCGATCATGACGGCTTTGACTTTGGGGCTGTAGGCCTCGTCGAGGCGGGAGACGTCGATTTCGTAGGTGGGGAGGATGACGTCAAGAAATACGGGGATGAGCCGGTTTTGCAGGATGGGGTTGACGGTGGTGGGGAAGCCGGCGGCTACAGTGATGACTTCGTCGCCGGGTTTCAAGCGGCGGTCGCCTAGTTTGGGCGAGGTTAAGGAGCTGACGGCGACGAGGTTGGCGGAGGATCCGGAGTTGACGAGGGAAGCGGAACGGACGCCGACGAAACGGGCGAGCTTGCGCTCGAACTCCTTGGCGAAGCGTCCGGTAGTGAACCAGCCGTCGAGGGCGGAGTCGACGACGGAACAGATGTCTTCGGGGCCGATGGTCTTGCCGGAGACCGGGACGGGAGAGGAGCCGGGGACGAAATCCCGCTTGGGGAAGGCCTCTGCATGGTACTCCGCGGTCAAAGAAAGAATCTGTTTGCGTAGCTGTTCTGCGCGCTCAGTCATCAAGTCTTGAGGATACACAATTGAACCGAGTGCCTCAATTCGAGACTGTGAAGTGTTGATGCCGATGGCTTTGTCGCGAGGACTTGTGCACGGCGCTCTCGTTGATTTGGTGTTGGTGGAGATTCAGATTGCGAAGCTGCGTGCAACCAAGTGCTTGTTGACGCGCTGAATTCAGAGGCGTAACGTTGGCGCTCCTCCCCCCAGGCCCTAATGTGATTCGCCGAAACAACTTCGGCGGAAGGAGCGTTCGATGCGTATGATTCTGCACGTTAGTTTTCCTACGGATGTGTTTAATGCCGCGGTGAAGGATGGCTCTATTGGAGCCAAGATGAAGAAGATTCTCGACGAACAGAAACCCGAGGCCGCCTATTTCATGGAGGTTGGTGGGCTACGAACCGCGATCCTCGCTGTGGACATAGCGAATCCCTCCCAGATCCCGACATTCGCTGAACCGTGGTTTCTTGTGTTCAATGCAGCGATCAAATTTCATCCGGCGATGAATGCCCAGGATCTTGCGGCGGCTGGACTGGATGGTCTCGGCAAGAAGTGGGCTTGAGTCTGGCTGCGACTTAATGCGGGTTCGAGACTGAGATTTGTGGCGTGTGAGGCTTCGAGTAGAAGCGGCGGGAGATGTTTGTGTCGCGGTCTGCAGGAAAGGTAGTAGGCGAACGGTTGGCGAACGTCCAAAGATACAACAAAAGAGCCTTTGAAAATGCACCACGAGTGGAGCATGATGGACAGGACGCTGAGTTTTTGGTGGTAATTATCTAGTAAACACGAGGTTATTATGGCGCGACCATATTGGACTGGACGAATACAGGTGTCGCTTGTTTCGTTCGGCGTGCAGCTTTTTGTGGCAACGGAATCGAAGAGCCAGCTCAGCTTTCATCAGATAAGCCGAAGCACGGGCGAACGGGTTCGCCATCAGAAGGTGTTGCAGAGTGCGGTGGATGCTGATCCGGAGACGGCAGGCCCGGCGGTGGGTAAGGAAGAGATCGTCAAAGGGTATGAGTATCGCAAGGGCGAGTACGTGATTATTGAGCCGAGCGAGCTTGAGGAGTTGAAGGTGCCGTCGAAACACACTATTGATGTGAGTCAGTTTGTGACTCTGGATGAGCTGGCGCCGGAGTACATTGAGAAGCCTTATTTCGTTGCGCCTGAGAATGACAGCCAGGCGGAGGCGTTTGCAGTGATTCGCAGGGCGCTGCTCGAGAGCCGCAAAGTTGCGATTGGGAAGGTTTCGTTTGCGGGGCGGGAGCACATTGTTGCGATACGGCCTGCTGGAGATGAAGCTCATGGCGGGATGATTGCTTATACGCTGCGGTATGCGAATGAGCTGCGCAATGAGCAAGACTATTTCCGCGATCTGAGGAACGTGGATATCAATGCAGAGTCGCTGGAGATGGCCGAGACTTTGATTGCCAAGAAGTCGGCGAAGCTCGATTTGTCGAAGTTTGAGGATGGCTATGAGGTTGCGGTGAAGCAGCTGGTTGAGGCTAAGGTGAACAAGATGCCGGTGCCGAAAGACGAGATTCCGCAGTCTACGGGCAAGGTGATCAACCTAATGGATGCGCTGCGAAAGAGCCTGAGCAGTACGGATGCGAGCGCGGGCAAGCGGGTTCCGAAGAAGCCTGCGGCGAGCGTGAAGGATGAGTCTAAGAAGGGGATTGGCCTGGTGAAGGGCGCGGCGAAGAGTTCCAAGAGAAAGTCGGCGTGAGTGAACTGACTTCCCCGCTTGTTCTGTCCCAGAGAGACGGATTCAGGTTTTAGGTATCAGGTATTGCATGTCAGGTTTTTCGTATGCGGCGTGTTTTCGCTGCGCGCTGCAAATCAGTGTGTCTCCTCAGTGGGGATTGCGTTCGCAGGCTCGCTTTGCGACGGTAAAGTTTGTAAGAGATAAGAATGATTGCGGCGGCAATGGCGAGAACGTAGAGGAGTTCCAGCGTTCCATTGCCCCCATCTGGAGAAACTCCAAATATCCGTTCAATGAAGTCCATACTAGACCTCCGATGCCTAGCGGGAATGGTATAAGATTCTCTGGTCGTTGCAAAGGACGCTCGGGCACTTGAGTTTCCTTTGAGCTGTGAATCTCCGGTCGATCTTTCAGGGTAGGATGCTGAAATTGATCGACGCGTGAGTGTCACGGGTCGACGTTCGTCGTTCTTGCTCGACGGGCCCCAAAAGACAACAAGTACATAGGCTGGAATCCTTCCCCAGAATCCAGACGCACGTACGGGTGTCCAGCCGGACAGGATATTGCGATGACTCAAATTACTGATGTAAGCCCAACCGCGTCCAATACGAGCACTCCGTCGAGCAATCATTCGGTGATTGGGCGGATGCTCTCAATTGCTTGTTCTCCTGATGGGCAGGCGCTTTATACGGGGTCGTACTCAAACCTTTGGTCGTCGAGCGATGGCGGGCGGAATTTTAATCAGCTGACGTGGCCGCAGCCGGCGCCGAATCAGTTTGACGCTCCGGGTTCGCTGGGCGGTTGGTGCGCGGCGGATATCGCGGTGTCGCTGGGATGGCGGGTGGAGAACGATCCGCGAGTGCTTGCGAAGCTGACACCGCGTGGATGGAACGACATCGTTGGATTTGGAGAGTGCGGGGTGTGGACGGCGCTGAGCAATGGCGCAGGGAGTTTTCAACCCGCGCGTGTGGTGCTCAACACCTTCGGGTTGCAGGCGGGGGGATGGGCGGTTGATAAGCATCCGCGGTTCGTTGCTGATCTGACGGGGGATGGTTGTGGGGATATTGTCGGGTTTGGCGATGCGGGTGTGTGGACGGCGATCGGCAATAAAGATGGGACGTTTCAAGCGGCAAAGTATGTGCTGGCGAATTTTGGGTATCAGCAGGGATGGCGAGTTGAGTCGCATCCGCGATTTCTTGCTGTGCTGACGAAGAGCGGGCATGCAGATATTGTCGGGTTCGGCGACGCGGGAGTTTGGACGGCGCTGGGCAATGGCGATGGGACGTTTCAGGATCCGAAGTATGTGCTGGCGAACTTTGGCGTGCAGCAGGGATGGCAGGTGGATAAGCATCCGCGGTTTGTTGTTGACCTGACGGGTGATGGGCATGGAGACCTTATCGGGTTCGGCGATGCGGGAGTGTGGACTGCGCTGGGCAAGGGCGATGGGACGTTTCAGGATCCGCAGTATGTGCTGGCGAACTTTGGCGTGCAGCAGGATTGGCAGGTGGATAAGCATGTGAGGGTGCTGGCGAACCTGACGAGCAGTGGGCATCCGGATATTGTGGGGTTTGGCGACGCGGGGGTTTGGACTGCGCTTGGCAATGGTAACGGGACATTTCAGAATCCGAATTTTGTGCTGCAGAACTTCGGCGTGCAGCAGGGGTGGCAGGTGGCTGATCATCCGCGGTTTCTCGCCAACCTGACGGCGAGCGGACATGCGGACATTGTCGGGTTCGGCGATGCGGGAGTGTGGACAGCGGTGGGAAATGGAAATGGCACGTTTCAGAATCCGAATTACGTGCTGGCGAACTTCGGCGTGCAACAGGGTTGGCAGGTGGATAAGCATCCGAGGTTGATGGCGGCACTGACGGGAAATCGGCTGGCAGATATTGTCGGGTTTGGAGATGCGGGAGTGTGGACGGCGTTGAGCGATGGCCACGGTGGATTCCCTGCTTCGAATTTTGTTATGGCGAACTTTGGATATCAGTCGATTGTCCTGGCGTTGATGGCGAATGATCGCGTGACTGGGAGCAAAGGGATTTGGCGATCACCGGATGGCGGTTCGACGTGGACGCAGGTGCATAAGTTTCCTGCGGGCGAGACGGTGGGTCAGTTGGTGTGGGCGCTGGGGAGCGATCACCTGGTGTATGCGGCAGGAGGAAGTTCGCTGGCGATCAGTAAGGACGCAGGAGCGACGTTTGTGGATGCGTTGCCTTGGGGGACGGGTCCGGCGAAACGTGTGAATCATGTTGCGGTGTGGCAGAACGCCCCGTCGGATTCTTATCCGGCGGTGATCTATGCGCTGGGGGACAGCACGATGTTTCTGTCGTTTGATGGCGGGACGACGTGGATGGAGGATCAGGCGGCGGTAGCGAATCCGTCGACGTTTCCGCCGAATGTGGGTGGGGCGGTGAGTACGATTGCGAATTCGAATTCGCCGACAGTGATGGTGATTTCGCCGAAGTTTGTGCTCGAGGTGTTTATCTGCGGGAATGGGAGTGGTGCGAATACGCCGCCTGCGATCTGGCGGGGCGACTATTCGCAGTTCCCTTTCGGCAATAAGACTTCGAAATGGGATCCGGTGGTGATGCCTAATGCGCCGGGCCAGGACAGCGGGAACGTGTTTCTAATGACGACGCAGAAGTTCCAGGGCGATCTGCTGTTCTATGGGTCGCAGCGGCCGATTGCGTTCGTGGGGCCGCTGTATCCGACGTCGGCTTCGGACTGGCATGCTCTGGACAACAATGTGCACTATGACCTGCATGGGATTTTGTTGTCGCCGGACTTTTCCGCTTCGATACAGAATGGCAACTATAAGCCGGGAACAGGAACGGTGTGGATGCTGGCGGATGGAGGGATTTACTGGAGCACGAATGGAGGCAATACGTTCACGCTGGCGCATAACGCGAAGACGTTGTCGACGGTTAATTTTGCGGGTGTGTCGATCCAGGGCAAGGGTTCTGCTTTCTCTCTGAATACGGGAGACAATGATGGGTTCTATTCGGTGAATGGCGGGGCGAACTGGTCGTATCAGCAGTATGGCGGGGGCGATAACGATTGCTCGTTTGCGGATCCGCTGCGGCCGAACACGATGATGGTGTTTACGCCGCGGTGGGATACGGCAGGGAATGGGTCGAGCGCGAGAGATGGGCAGACGGTGGCGGTGTATGAGGCGGGAGCGGGCAATCTTGCGGACGCGCGGGCAGGGACTAATCAACGAAAGGCTGTGACGGGGCCCCCGACGGCGGCGCCCCCCGCGTCGGGGACGGTGTGGAATGCGGACAGTTTCTTTGGATCGCGAGGCTCGCGGCCTATTGTGCTGGGGCTTCCGGGAGAGCCTTCGCCGACGCAGGGGGATTACATTTTTATTTTGTTTAATTCGACCGGTACGGTGTTGGTGCGGACGCAGAATATTTGGGATATCCAGAGTCGCGGTGAATGGATTACTACGGCTACGGGGCCGGGTCAGGGAGCGCGGGTGTATCTGCAGGGGCCGCCGCTGCCGATTGCGGATCTTGGAGTTACGCAGGCTTCGGGTGGTCATGGAAAGACGGTGTTCTATGTGGGCGGCGACTCGACGTTCAGTCTTTGGAAGTGGACTCCGGGTCTGCCGAGCTGGTTGAAGATCGTGCCTGGGGCGGGGGCCACTGCTGCGGTGAGATTCTTTGTCAATCCGTATCAGCCCAATCTGATTTACATTCTGGATCGCACGCATGTGAGGCGATCGGACGATGGAGGTAAGACGTGGGTTGTGGATGCGAAGCTCGAAGCGCAACTGACGTGGGGCGGAAAGATTGCTTTCTCGGCCAACGACAATTCGAGTGGCGTTGGAGATCACTTCGACCTGCTCCTGACGGACATGCAATTTCATCCGTCGAACGCGCTGGTGCGGTTTGCGGTTGGTGAGGGCGGAGCTTTCTATACCAACGATGGCGTGAATTGGATTCGATTGCTGCATTCGGGAGCGTTTCCCGGACGGCCCTCGAACTGTTACTACGACTGGATCAGCGTCCCGTCTGACCCGGCGTTGTATGTGGGGTTTGCTGGACGGAGTCTGGTGAAGATTGACCAGTTGCCGGGGAGTACGGTTGTTTGAGGGGCTTGTAACTAAGGCTAGGGGGTTGCCAGAGCTAGCGTGAGGACGGTGATGTCGTCTTCCTGGCCGAATAGTTTTGCGGCTTCGGCGATTTCCTGCGCGGAGTTTTTTGTGAGGCTGGGGAGTCGCTCGAAGCCGTAGAGTTCTCCGGTTTGAGAGCGCGCTTCGGGGACGCCGTCGGAGAGGAGAACAAGTTGTTCTCCGGGGGCGAGGCGGCCTTGCACGAGTTCGTAGGTTTGGTCGGGAACGAGGCCGAGTGGGAGAGCGGGTGGGGTGGCGATCTCGCGTCCGGCGAGATATGGGGCGATGTGGCCGGCGTTTGCGAGCCCGTATTCGCCGGAGGGGGCGATCTGGACGCAGCAGGCGGTGGTGAAGCCGAGTTGGCCCTGGGCGATGAGGACGTTGTTGAGGCCGGAGAGAATTTCGCCGGGGTGGTGCGAGGTTTCGCGGCGGAGGGCGCCGAGGATCATGGCGACGCGCATGGCTGCGGTGAGTCCCTTTCCGGAGACGTCCCCGACGATGGCGGTGAGGGAGCCGTCGGGCGCGGAGGAGACGAGGAAGAAGTCGCCGCCGACTTCGCTGGCGGGAAGATATACAGAGTTGACCTGGAAGCCGGGCGTGGCGCAGGAGGCGCTTTGAAGGAGGAGTTGCTGGACGGTGCTGGCGGCGTGGAGTTCGGCGGCGAATGCGGCACGGGCGCGGGCGGCATCGACCATCTCGGCACA
>Ga0206911_1042_pt2 | contig 12138 bp, 11 predicted proteins | sample Alteio_BWOrgHeat_74_FD_152956 | JGI IMG/M metagenome (GOLD analysis project Ga0206911, IMG submission 152956) | Enriched cells from forest soil in Barre Woods Harvard Forest LTER site, Petersham, Massachusetts, United States -... | ecosystem: Environmental > Terrestrial > Soil > Temperate forest >...
CTGAAAACATATAATATCATAGATTATTACCAAATTCTATTTGTGAACAATCTATGGACAATATGTTGGGCCACGGGGCTAATGTATGTTAGGTGACCAATTGATGATTAATTAACCCCTTCTGAAAACATATAATATCATAGATTATTACCAAATTCTATTTGTGAACAATCTATGGACAATATGTTGGGCCACGGGGCTAATGTATGTTAGGTGACCAATTGACAAATAATTAGCCCTGATACAAATCTATGTTATCTTATGATGATACAACGGGTTGAAAGTCGCCCCGGCACTGTCATATTCTATAGTAAAATATGATGATGCAAATACTTTGTATTAGCACCCGTGTTAATATCTCTTTTCTTAAGATGCCATAGGCACTACTCATCTAATATCCTTTTTTTTTTAAAAAAAGATATTAAATGAGGAAAGAATATCAAACACTTCATGTTGGTTTCCAGGTTCTCCGGTTACTATTCTTTTTCTTAAGAAAAAGAATAGTAACCGGAGAAATCGGGGGCGGGCTGGGGTTTGCTTAAGTGTCACACTTAAGATCTGGCTCACCAGGAAATACATTTGCATTTTTAAACAATTCACAATCCACGGCCGATTCTTTCAAAGCAATTTCAAATTGTTTAATTAATTTATTTTTTTGATTTGCTAAACCTTGTATGTATTGGTCAACCGTTTCACGTTCCTTGTGATGAATAGCTACATATATATAAACTTTAACTACTCTGTGTTCCGCATCAACATCTTTATGTGAACAGAAACGACTTGCCCTTCCAATAACTTGTTCTAATCGTGATTGATTCCAATATGGTTCTAAAATATGAACTTGCTGGACTGCTGTTAATGATACACCTTCCTTAATTGATGGCGATCCCAATAAAATTTTTAACTTTTTACCTTCCAGATTTTCTTTCCTATTATATATTGTTCTAATCTCTTCTTTTATAGATATTTTTTCATCACCAGACCATATTGCAAATCTCTTTTTACCTTCTCCATGTTCTAAATAGTTTTTATAACCAAATTCTTCTAAAACACGCACAAAACTTTTCATACCACCATATTCTTTGAAAGCAGAATAAACAAATACTTTACCTTGTGCCTTTTCTATTTTTTTTAATATTTTATAAAATTTAATAGAATACATTTCTAAATCCTTTGTAATGTGTTTTCCTTTAAACGAATCAAAACCTTTTTCATTAATCAATTGATTGGGAAATACAACATTTGAAATAATTCGTGTTCCAATAAAAAAATTATTTGGTAAATTTTGAATTGACCCTTCTTTTTTGAAAATTTTAAATCTTTCTTTGAATTTTTTAATGGGTTTACCTTCATCCTCACTTTTCATAACAGTCAGATATGCTCTATATTGAAAATCACTCATTTCACATTTCACATACCTGACAATTAATTCTGGAAATACATGTGGTGGAGCTCCTCTGAAATATGAAACATAACCTTTAATTCTTTCTTTAAAAATATCTAAATTTTGTGCTCTATAATGATATTTATCATCTTTACCATATATTGTATCAACAAACATTGCATTAAAATATTTACCTGTCGGAAGTTCTAATGGTATCCTTAATAAATTTAATGTTAATGCTATCTCATTTGGTTTATCAAAAATTGGTGTAGCGGATAATAATACTATTCTTAAATCATTTGGTGCATTCATGATTGCATTATAAAGAATTTCATAATATGTCCCTCTTTCTGAAACCATATTTTGAATTTCATCAACAATTAATATTGAATTTTTAAATTTAATTTTATTTAATTGCATCGCTTCCGCAAATTTATTATATGAATATATTTGATAATATTTATTAATTCTCTCATCACTTTTTGCTATTATATCTTTGTATTTTTCATCTGTAGGATGTAATTTAGATAATTGTTTCCTTTCATCCTCTTTTAAATAATTATTTCCTCCACATAAACTTCTTAATTCATTTCTAAAATTTCCTTTTAATGAAGCCGGAACAACAACAATTACGTTTCTTACTTTTTTCCATGCTTCAGCCACACGTACTGCAGTACATGTTTTACCAGCTCCAATCCGATGAAATATTAATATGCCTTTATACGGAGTTTCCGGATTGATATATTTTGCAACAAATTTTTGTGGTGGTTGTAATTCAAATTCTTTCGGAAAACATATCTCTTTTAATGTTTTTTTCTTTTGAGGGATTTTGTATTTATGATATATCTTATTTATTTTATTATAAAAATCTTTATCATTTATACTAGGATAAGACATTATTTACATTATAATAAGATAATAAAAATTATGTTATTGCAATATTTTCATCAAATAAATAAAATGTTATTGGTCAGTTGTTTGTTCAGTAGCTGTTGTTGTTGGAGCCGTTGTGGTATTTTCTCCAGAATTAAAGTTCCTTCCAAATCCCCCACGATTAGTATTATATGATCTATTTCCTCCATATCTATTTTCAGAATTTCCTCCGAATCTATTGTCAGTATTTCCTCCGAATCTATTGTCGGCATTACCTCCGAATCTATTGTCAGAATTTCCTCCGAATCTATTGTCTGAACCTCCTCCAAATCGATTAAAAGATCCACCTGAATTTCCATATTTATTAAAACCACCCTGTTCTGCTTTGGGTGAAGTTGTTTCTTCTCCTACTTGTTGTCCTTCTGGTTTTTCTGTGTTTTCAAATCTATTTTGAAATCCACCTCCTCGGTTACCAAATCCTCCATTATATCCTCCACCATTATAACCTCCTCGTCCTCGACCACCTCCAAATCCTCCTCGACCTCGACCTCCATTAAATCCACCTCGTCCACCTCGACCACCACCTCCAAATCTATCTCCAAAACGATCACCTACAAATTTATTCTCACCGCCAAATCTATTCTCACCGCCAAATCTATTATCACCTCCAAATCTATTGCCTCCAAATCTATTGTTTTCTCCATTAAATCTATTATTGAATCCTCCTCTTGGTTTGTCCTCTTCAGGAGATTTTTCCGGATGTAATATTTCACAATTCAATTGCCTTAATAATTTGACACATGCAATTTTTAATGGTGGATTCTTTTGATCTTCTCCTCGAATAATTAAGATTTTTAATAATTGCGTTATGTCTAATGTTTTAGTATGGGTTGTATCTAATTTTCTAATTTCCTTTTTCTCATCTTCACTATTCAAAAAATCTGCTACGCTTGGTGGTGCTACTACAACTGGCTCCACTGACTTTGATTTGTTATCTTCATCCTCGTGCTCTAGATCTTTATCTGATACGTGCATATCATCATCTCCATTATTGATTTTTGTTTTTACTTTTGCTTGATCTTCACCTACTTCTTCATTCCATGTTTTTTTAGTTGATGTCTCGCTTTTTGTAACTACTGTCTGGGTGGTTTCTTCCTCAGAATGATCGTTTGACGTCTCTTCTTTTTTTGAAAGTTTTGAACTACGAGAGGATTTATCCGATGACTTTTCTTTTTTTCCTCGTTTTTCCTTTGTGTCTTTGGATTTAGATGGCATATGTGATTATAATGATTTTATATATTAACAATTTGTTTGAGAATGTATTAAATTCAATTTTTTTAGTTATTTTTTTTATCCACTATAATTCGAATTTAATGAAACTATCTTATTAAATATTATTTTATTTTCCATTTTATTGTCAACACAAAAATATCCATACCTTTCAAATTGATATTTTGTTCCAACATCACAATCATCTAATGATTCCTCACCTAATGCAACATATGTTTTCATATTTAAATCATCAAATTCTTGAATTATAATCGGCAATGCTTTATTATTAACCCAATTTAATATCCCTTTAACTTTTTTAGGAAATTCTGGTTCCACAATATCTACAGTTACCTCGACAACATTATTATTTTCATCTAATTTATATGAATTACATTTTAAAAATGGCCCATTTCCACATTTTAATCTTATAATTTTATTTGGTGCTAAACCATAGAAATCTTTACTATCGTTAATTCGGAAACTTGATTTGTCAATATATATTTCTGGTGTTAATTCTATCTTTCTTATTTTTTTCTTATCGTCTGCTATATTTTCATTCGACTTTCCTTCTAACACTGTTTTCATATAAATTGGAAAATCATATAGTGTGTATTCTAGGGTTCCTTTGAATAATTCCAAATTATTAATTTTAACTAATAATGGATCTAAAACAACATATCTTCTTGGTGCATTAATTTCTAATTCCTGTCTGATACAATACTCTAACTTATACATTGGTATTTCTGAATAATTTTTTGTTATACCAGTATTACGGCAAAATTGTTTTAATGATTCTGCAGTATATCCTCTCTTCTTTAATCCATTGATTGTTAAAAGTCGTGGGTCATCCCATCCACTAACTTTTTTTGTATCCACTAATTCAACTATTTTCCTTTTAGATAAAATGCCATTCACTATATTTAATCTACTAAACTCATATACAAACGGTTTCCGCAAATTCAATTTATCTAATACCCAAAAATATGATTCCCTTCGTGTCTCAAATTCTATTGTGCATAAACTATGGGTTATATTCTCAATTGAATCAACTATACAATGAGAAAAGTCGTACGATGGATATATACACCATTTATTATCTGTCCTTGGATGTCTCTTAAATAATATTCGATAAAATACCAAATCCCATAAGCATGGGTTTGGCGAACTTAAATCACCTTTCATGCGTAACGTCATTGCATTTTCATCATGTAATCCCCTTTTCATTTCTTCAAATAATTTTAATGATTCTTCGGGTTTTCTATTTCTATAAGGGCTTTCTATTCCTTTTTCTCTATATTCAGAAATTTGTTCAGATTTTAATTCACACACATATGCATCACCCTGTCTAATTAATATTAATGCATACTCATATAATTTATCAAAATAATCTGATGTATAAGTTATCTTTGATGGTTTATGATTTAGCCATGCCACGTTTTCTAAAATACTATCAATATATTCCTGTTTTTCAACACTCGGATTTGTATCATCAAATCGCATAATACATTCACCATCAATTCCATTTTTTTTCATATCTTCTACAAAACCAAAATCAACCTCCATCGCTTTTATATGACCCAAATGTAAATGACCATTTGGTTCTGGCGGAAATCTTGTTACTATTTTTTCATTCTTTTTTACCTCTTCTATAAATTCATTTGGATACCGTTTTAATAATTCTGATTGGTTCATTTAATTGTTTAATTTTATATCATTTTATAGCAATATTACTTTGTATTATTCAATTTTTCTACTGCCCGATTCTCAAATATTTAAGAACCGGGCGGGAAAAAAATTGATTATTCATAATAATGAATACACTAAATAATAAATTTAATGTAAAATAAAATGGGCACCATTCAAACAAAAACGGATGAGGTTCAGACATGTATAAAAAATTATATAGATAATAAATCAACTATATTAGATTTATCATTTTTAAATTTAAAAGAATTGCCTTTGAATCTTCCATCTGATCTCATAATATTACATTGTAATCATAATCAACTAACAAAATTGTCATTAATCCTTCCAACTTTTCTCCAAGAATTATATTGTTCTAATAATCAAATTAAAGAATTAAATCATGTGGAATTTCCGACTTCCCTTCGTATATTACATTGTTCTAATAATCAATTAAAAGAATTGCCGTCAAATCTTCCATCCGGTCTTTTAAAATTATATTGTTCTAATAATCAAATTATAGAATTGCCACCAAATATGCCGGTCGACCTTCAAATATTATATTGTGACCATAATCAGATCACAAAATTGCCAATACATCTTCCAATTTCTCTACGAGAATTACAGTGTTCTCATAATAAAATAACTGAATTGCCATTAAAGCTTCCAGTATCTCTCCAAAATTTATTTTGTAATCATAATCAAATAATAGAATTTCCGTCAAGTCTTCCGTACTATATTCGAGAAATACAATGGCATAATAACAAATATATGTATATACCACATGCATATCCAATATATCACATATCTGAAACTCCTAATTATAACAAAAAAGCTCTAAAAATACAAAAAATATGGAAACCTAGAAAAATTAGACAATTAATACACAAAATAATAAATGACATAAATGATGATAATGTATTATCAAAAAGTTTTAAGCATTATGGAGATTTAAATATTATTGATTTAATTATTAAATATATTTATTGAGTATTTATTTATTCTTTACATTCACAAAATCCTTTCATATTACACGGCCACCATGTTTGTCCTTGTAAACCACAAGGTATACAATCTTTGTCAGTATACTGTTGTATTTTTTTACCGCATTCAGTAGCTACACATTTATTGCATTTACTATTACATGGTTTTGATGGCTCATCACATTCCTTTGCTGGAGATGGTTCATTGTTACATGTTAATGGACATGTACCTATATCAAAATAATTGTTTATTGTTGCATTATAATTGCGCATTTCTGTTAATAATATACCACAAAAATCACTTTGGGATTTTCCATATTCCCATCCGGGTAGTACCCATATATATATTCCTGATGCGTTATATTTTTTCCCTAAATCCATTGCTTTTTTCATATCAGTTGTATTAACTTTTTTATATTTAGTATCAATAATGACAGCCATAACTATTTTATTTTCCAATTTACTCATGTCTAAAGATTTGCAGTATTCTGTACATGTTTTATTTAACGGGGAACATTTACAAACTTGACACTTAGATAAAAATAATTCCGCCCATGTGTCCCAATCACAACCCCAGCCTGAACTATTGGCTTCATACATACCACCATTATATAACATAACTGCTACGTAATCCATCTGATTATCTTTTATTAAATCTGCATACGTATTTGATGAGCTTACTAAAACTGTATATACAATTATGTAATTCGGATTATTATTTTTTAACCTTCTTACTAACTGTTTGATTTTTTGTTGATGATTTGGCGTGTTGCCTTCCAAATCAAAATCAATACCAACTATTCCTCTATCTTTAAACATTTTCGTTAATTTATCTGCTGTATCTTCCGGATTATTTAAAAAATTTGTCCATCCATTTTCAGTTGCATTACTACCACCTACTGATAATAAATATTTTGTATATCCGTCACTCATATTTGGTGAAAATGTTCCTTGTATCTTATTGAAAAAATTCGTTTCGTTTGGCCAATCTTGTGGCAATGCTGATGCTAATAGCACATGTTTTAATCCTTTTCCACATGCAATATCTGAAACCCATGCACCAACAAATGCTTTATTGTTTTCTTCAAAATATTCCTGTCTTGTTGCCTGACAGTTCAAATAAAAAAATTCCATAATAAACAATACAAATAATGTGCAAAGTATAGTCATCAATATTATTATTACAATTGAATACATATATTTATAATAAAGAAAATATTATGGTTTCGTCATTTTTTTTATTCAGACAATATCCTTTATAATTACCCATACATATCTGCAAATGGAAATATATATCCGATTGATTATTTTGTTGATCGTCCCGTTTATAACCAAATGTTATACCAAAATTAATGTAAGCATTTGAATTAACAATTGTTAGATCTGAAAATATTTTTGGATCAATTAATGGATAATAAGATTTATTATTAACAAGTAACCAGCATTCTCCTTCATCACAAATATCATTTGTTATGTTTTTAATTTCTAATGTATTAACCGACTTGTAATTATTCTTGTCGCGTAATTCTGCAGATATATTTACATTTATTTCAACATTAAAAAGAAAATTATTTTTTGCAATTCTATGGTTGACTGTCGACCAATATTTTATTGGATAATACTGGTTGCCTAGTGAATCAAATAATATTTTTGCTTCACATGAATTGTGTTCTGAACAAAAATCAACATATGGATATCCATATACATAACACACAAATAGGAATATCAATATTTTATTCATGATAAAGGGTAATTTAAATGTCGATTATAATGGCTATTATAAATAATCAAATCATCAATTTTTATTTAGTTTTATATATTCACAATAAATTCCGAAAACACACCATGATGATCTGATGGTTGAATTAATCCTTCTGTCCCTTTGATTAAGGAAAATGATTTTAAAATTAAATTATCTGCCCGATATATTATCCTATCAATTCTTGACTGATAACCACCAATTTTCCTTCCATATAGATTTTTATTTGTATTTGAATCATATGTATATTTTTTATCTTCTTTCATCCCATCTTTCACCCATGCATCATTCCAATCAATATCACTATTAAAAAAGAAACTCTCTTCATTTTCTAAAATATTGGTGTCAGAACACAATATTACTGATTTAAATTTATTATATAATTTATTCAACTGTGCAATTGTTAACGCAAATTGATCTATTTTTACTTGATTTATTTTTTCTTTAAACATACTTTCAAAATGTGATGTTACAATAGTAATTTGAGTCGACTTACTAACTTTTTCATTTGAATAATTGATAACTGTTATTAATAATTTTCTACCCATAATTGAATTTTCAAAAGGAATTTGTGTTGATTTTAAAATTTCATATTTTGACATTATTAAACAATCATAAGATGAATCTATGTTTTTTGGAAATATATTTTTATATTCAACTAAATTACTTTTTAAAATTGAAAAAATATTCGGTGTTACCTCTTGAAAACATAACACATCCGGGGATAAAGTTAAAATCGTTACTAATAATGATTCTAACCTTTCAATACTATTCTTCTGATCAAACCATAAATTATAACTCAGAACCTTAAGACTCATAAACTAATTATATACTCTATCCATATTATTTTATATTATTTGTTTACTTTTCAAATTTTTCTTTAGCTTGGCATTCACTCAGCAAACATGTTCGTTTTTAATTGACAAAGCGAAAAGCTTGCAATGTATGCATTTCTGAATATTAAAATTAATTGATATATTTTATTAAAATATATCAACTAACTTCCTGTTCGCTTTGCGTGTTCCAAACTTTTTTGAGTGTAGTAAACATGCTCATCGCTGTCGCTACTGTCTGTTCCGCTTCCCACTGCAGAAGAAGATCGACCAACTGTAACAGCTCGACTCGCATGACTTCCGTGAAATGTTGGTGGTGTTGCTACACGAATTAGAATTGTACCATCCCAATTCTTTGGAAATCGATTAATTGTAAGCATGATCTGTCGTGCTAATTGACTTGCCACTTTAGTTGCCATAGTTCAATTGTTGATTGTCGAACCAATGATGATATAGTCCAGATATAATGGACCTTTTAAACATTATATATTTCAATTTTTATTTGAATAAATATGTCATGGCATCAAAATTTCCTCCATATTGGACCGTTTTCTTTTCTGCATATAAAAATGTTCCTATTAATGTTACAGTTATAATTGACAACACTATATATGTTTTATTCTTATTGTGTTGTTCTTTTATCTTCTCTCTTTCTTTTTCTGTTAATGCTGGATCATCTTTTGAATTTGTTTCTTTGTAAATCATCTGATTTTCATACATAAAACCAAACAACATTAATAATATAATTATGACATTCCATTGCAAATCAAGTTTTGTCGTTAAGATAAACCATACATATGCAATCAATGTATAAATAAGCGCGGGTTTTATGTCATTGACACCACCAATTATAACAATAACTACTAACATCATAATAAAACCAATAAGATGTTGTGCACACCTACTTTCTTCAAAATATTGTTTTAATTGTTTAGAATATAATCCACCTGTAAAACTACTTGCTATTAAAATATAAAATATCAATAATGCCCTTGATAAGGAAACGCTGGATTTATCTACATTAGTTATATTAAAAACATTACCTAAATTTTCCATTTATATTGTAATATAAGATATAAAATACATTTATGATCTAATATATCGACCATATGACTCGTCTGGAGTTGTATCATCATCGTCAGTGTATGATATTGAAGGGTGATCTGTTTGAACACCATAATCTCCATATGTATAATATTTTTTTAATTTATCATAAGATTCCTTATCTATTTTTAAAATATCATTGGGTTCCACAGCCACAACTGATAAATTTTTTACTTTATCAGCAAATCCAGCTTCTTCATATTCTTTTGCTTTATTATCAACATATTCTCCTGCTCTCCTTAATCCTGATTTGGTAAATTGAAAAAAAGCAATACTTCCTAAAACTGATTCGTATACCATAAATAATGCTCCTGTCATTATTATATTATGTGTACCATATCTTTAAATAACATCAATAGTCATCACTATTTGAAATAATTTCTTTACCATATTCATGTAAATACATTGTATGTTCAAATTGTGCATTGTATGTACCCTCCTTGCCCAATAATGGAGGATATGTGGCAACAATACCTTTTTTAATTAATTCATTTAATCCAACAATATATTGCTTTCCAAATTTGTCAAATAGCCATCTTGATGAAAATGGTAATGTGCTTCTTGTATTTTTAATAAATGTATAAACTGCACCAGTAATTTTGAAATTAAATTTTGGAATTTTTCCTAATGCACTATTTAACATAAAGTGATTGCATAATAATTTATCATCTGTATACATTTTATCTTCACCAGTTGTTGGGAATACTTCAATTGCCCAACATTCATTTGATTGCATTCTTGTATTTTCATTTGTCTTGTGAGGTTGACCTAAAACTAATTTACCTGCATGAATTTTATATTGATCAATTGTATGACCCCCTAAATTAGATGTTGATTTAATTGGATATTTTTTACCATCCAGTTCAATTTCATATGATTCAATTGCTTCTTGTATTGCTCGACTAACTTCATTTACATTTGCATCTGGTCCCGCCATTTTAATACCGGTCCACATACCGTCTTTTGCAGCTTCCAATAATGATTCATATTTTGGATTAAATGCTATTGTAAATGCTGAATCAATAATATATCCTCCGACATGTGTCCCAAAATCAATTTTACATACATCATCACTTTTTAAAATCCTTTTATCGTCGACATTCGCCCCGTCATGAGCTGCAATATTATTAACTGATATTCCTGTTGGAAATCCTATACCCGATTTTAAATCATTATTTGGAAATCTACTGCATATATTACTTTCTACCAAATTTGCAATGTCTACATAACTCATACCAGGTTGTATTTTATCCTGTAATATATGTCTTACTTGTTTATGGCATTCTGATGCTCTTCTCATATTATGAATTTTTTCTGAAACGTTTAGATCATTACTGATTTGAATTGGATCTAATGTTTGGTCGTAAGGTAAAACTATATTCGTTGCATATTTGTTCACAGATAAATCATTGTTATTTTGTTTGTGTGTTCCCAAAAAAATTGGTTTCATATATTTATAATCATAAATTATATTCATTTGTTTATGTATTATTTGACTCGAAAAAAATTGTCTCCGGAAACCGAATTTTAATATCTAGAAATTAATATATTGGAGAAAAATTGAATGTAATTTAATTTGAATTCAATAGTTTAAAATATCATACATTATTAAAAACAATGGTAAATGAAAATGTAATTATTGAACCAATTAAATTTATTGATTTAAAATGTATGACATGTAATGCAAATATGTCAACGACCAATTATATTGAAGCTATAAAAGTTAAATATAGTGAAGATACTGAAAGTTGTATTCACATTTTCCATTATTTTAATTATTGTAAAGATAATATGGAATGCCATAAAGTCGCCATTAAAAATTGTAATATTTTTATGGCAAATCAAAATATTTTATGGTTGAAAGATGTATTTAAAGATGTATTATTTATATCAAAAAATGATGATGATAAATCTAAATATAATGTTATATGTTCATTACTTCTTCCAAAAAAAAATAATGATGATTGTTGTGGTGATGACGATGATGACATATGTTCGACAAATGGTTTTAATTGTTGTGTAATGATATCAAACACAACAATAGATGCTAAAAAAGAAGTTAAAATTGTTGATTTTGCTAAATTTTTTCTTAAAAATAAACAAACTATTTTAGAAATGAAATTATCAGATATTAAATTACCAGATGAATTACCAAATGATATGAAATATTATTTTGAATGCAGAATAAACAAATGGATTTTTGGGGAAAAAAAAGATTTTCCTATTATTTCTACTTTAGAAAATTAT
>Ga0206911_1057_pt1 | contig 12129 bp, 11 predicted proteins | sample Alteio_BWOrgHeat_74_FD_152956 | JGI IMG/M metagenome (GOLD analysis project Ga0206911, IMG submission 152956) | Enriched cells from forest soil in Barre Woods Harvard Forest LTER site, Petersham, Massachusetts, United States -... | ecosystem: Environmental > Terrestrial > Soil > Temperate forest >...
TCAAGTATATCATAATTTTTAGCTACAACATCTGAAGGTATATGTTCAATCATTCGTTTAACAACATCAAATGGATGGCGATACACAAATGATGCTTCCTTATTTACATATTCAACACGTCGCGTAATTGTTTTATAATCTGGATTTGAATCACTAAATAATTTAATTAGTTGTAATTTAATAATATCTTGTTCATGTGCTTTTATTGTTGCGTTGATTTTAATTTCAACAGAAGTATTTGCGGGATATGCTTCTGTCATGATAGAATGTAATATATCAAAAATATTATAGGCACAACAGTTAGTCCAAAACTCAACTTTTTTACTTGTTATACCATATCATAAAGTATAGGTAAGATTAATAAGTTTGATATTATGCTAATTGATATTAAAAATAAACCCAAATTATTTTTAGAAAGATATTTATGATAAATGTATGGTATCAATAATTTATTTTCATACATATACAACTTATAATCAACAACAAATATAACTCCGATTATAAAAAAGACAAACATTATGATCCATAATATTATAACAATAATTTGTCCAAAATGCATTGGCTATATTTATGGATTGGAAAGAAAATAAATTAAATATAAACTCTTCTTATTTATATACAGGATATATATATAATGGGTATTGAAAGTTTTTTTAGTAGTATAGAAGAGAATAATATTACAAATTTACAATCTGAATTTACACATACGTTGATAAATAAAATAGATACAAATTATTTTTTTATCGATTTCAATTCCATAGTCCATATAATTAGTACAAAAATTGCAACAGAAATAAATTACCTCATGTATAAAATAATTTTAGGCAATTACAAGACAGATAAGCAATCACAAAATATTATTAAAAAATATGAAATTAAGTTGTCCGAAAAAGATATATCTTCACCAGAGTTATTTCATGAAATTTTAACAAAAAATACATCAGATAGACCTTTTGGTTTATTAAATGAAATTGTAATAGAATCAGTAATTAAATATGTATTTTACATACTAAATAATTTTATTGATCCAAATAAATTGGAATATTTTTATATTGCAATAGATGGAGTTCCCTATAAAGCAAAAATGATTGAACAGAAGAAGAGACGTTACATGTCTCAGATCATATCCGAATTAAAAAAAAAGATTTTTAAAAAACATGAGCAAGAATTAAAGAAGGATAAGGACAGATATTTATTTGAATTAAATAAAATTGGGTTTAACAAAGGACTAATTACTCCGGGAACTGATTTTTTAGATGAAATTTACAATAGGTTAAATTCAAAAGATTTTTTGAAAGAATTACGCAAATCGTGTCCCAATATTAACACATACTATTGTTCAGGACCCAATATGCCAGGTGAAGGAGAAAAGAAAATCATCGATCATCTTAGATCATTGCCTCAACAAAAGAGCAAATACACTATTTATAGTCCAGATTCAGATTTATCTCTTCTCGGATTACTTTTAAATGCTAAGATGAATAATTTTGATGATGACAGAAAAATATCCAACCTTAAAATCTTAAGGTTTAATCAGCAAAGAGACAATTATGATGTTGTTGATATTGACAAATTAGCTGATAATTTATTTATATATGTCAAACAAAAAATAATTAATAAAGGTGAATTGGATCAGGATAGTATTATTGAAGATATTGTATTGATATTAACAATTTTTGGGAATGATTTTGTACCAAAGATCGATTCATTTAATGTCAAACATGATTTCAACATGATAATAGATAGGTATATAACGATACTTGATAAGTCTATTGAAGCATGCGAAAGATGTCCAGGAGTTAATTATAATTATATTGTTCAATATGATGAGAAAAAAAAGAAGAAATATATTAATCAAAAAATGTTATTGACTACAATTAAAGTATTGCACGATGATGAAGGTGGAAATTTGCAAAGAACTTACATGGCATCACATTATCAAAATTATGGAAAACTTAAAAAAATCATAGGCGGTGAAAATGAACAGTTTACAATAATTATGAATGATTTCTTAACAAAATTAAGAAATATGAATGAAGAAATTAAATCGAAAAATCTTAATAAACAAAAGGTAATTGATACATGGATAATGGATAAAGAATTTATTAATAAATTAAGAAAATTAACCCGCTTAGGCATTAATCCAAACCAATCAGATGAAGTTTTTCTTAAGGCGTATATAACATTTTACGAACGTGACCCAAAACATAAATTTCCAAAAGTAAATGTAACATTCCATAAATTTTCTAAAACTATTGAAGATGATTACCATAAAAATAATTTAAAAAAGACACTTGAGTATCTTGATCCAAATATGACAATAACGCCATATGATAGTGAAATTTATCAATTAGAAAACATGTTGGATGAGTACAGAATAAAATTAAATGCATCTGAATTAGAATTAGGAGCCATTTGGATCGATTATAGGACATACACATGGAAGGCTGAAAAAATTACTGATGGAGTTAAGAAATATTATCATGATTATTTTGGAGTTTCAGAAAAAGATTTGAGTATGAAAAATAAAAAATTATATGATATTGTATATAATTATATTAAAGGAATATTGTGGGTATTTGATTATTATTACAATAATTTGGATCCAAAAATTAGTTTTGATTATGGAGATATTTGGGCATATTCATATCATAGGGCACCTTTACTAACACAAATATATTATTTACTAAAGGATGCAAAATCAGATTTCCTTAATAGTATAATTGATGATTTAGTGAAATATAAAATTGAAAGAAAAAATTATTTTAATTGCATCGAACATCTATTATATGTATCACCAGAAAGTATGTTATTAAAAGTAGCACCGAAAGAGTACCATAATTTTATAATTTCTGAATCGAAAGAATCTAACTTGACTGAAGTTGTTGATAAGATATGGAAACAGAATAAAAATGATGAAATAGATTGCCGTGGGATTATATTTTTGAATAAATGTATTCTTAAAAAGTTAGATGAGGATAAAGAAAAAATCGATGATATGGAATTTATTAAATCAGTCAGGGAAGTGGAAGTTAATAAAAAAGACAAACACAAGTTAATAGTTGAGGAATTCCCTAAATTACATAAATTTTAATGTGATCACCGGAAACAAAAAATTGATAATTATTATTATTGTGAATAATTGATAATAATAATATATTTCAATATTATGAATTGCTTTTCACAAAAAATTATTAGGACAATTAGTAGATCAATGAAAGTTAGGAATTTTTCTACAACTAGTTTAAATGCAATTAAAAATACCCCAAAACATAATTTTACTTCTTTAGATATTGCATTAGGATCAGTTACATCAGTAGCAGGTGGAATGACCATGTTAGCAGTTACTAATTTAAATAATCCAACTCCAACATTTTATGATGAAAGCCAAAATGAACAAAATTATGGTGCAATTGAATATAATTAATTTGGATGACAATAATTTAATATCAATAATATGTATACATTAATAATGATTACTATTGAGACAATGTATTATATTGATAATTGGACCAAAAAATATAATAAAAAGAAAGTTAAATTAGTCAAATTATTAAAAAATGATAGTTGGCAAAATATATTTACCAAAGAATATTTTGTTAATATTGAAATTTTTTTGGAGAAATTAATTAAAAAAAAGATAAATATATTTCCATATCCATCATTACTATTTGAACCATTTAATATTGTTGATTTAAATAAAGTTAGAGTTGTTATTATAGGACAAGAACCATATACAAAAACAATTGATAATATTCCAATAGCAACCGGAATTCCTTTTTCTATTCCAAAAGGTGTTACTATACCATCCTCATTAAAAAACATATTCGTGAATTTAATTAAATTTCACCATCTGAATGAATTTCCAGACAATGGAGATTTAAGTAATTGGGTCACTCAAGGATGTTTAATGTTTAACTGTAGTTTTACAATTGATAAAGACAAAAAATATGATCATTCTAAATATTGGAAATTATTTGTCAATCACATAATCCATTATTTATCAAAATATCATCACAATTTAGTATTTATTTTATTAGGCGAGAAGGCTGTAAAAAAAGGAAAATTGATTGATACAAATAAACATAAAATATTTACTTCAACTCATCCATCATCAAGAGTCGTAGAAAGCAAATTAAATAACTTACCATATTTTATGGATATTGACCTTTTTGGATTAACGAATAAATATTTAAAAAAATATTGGAATTATACTATTAAATGGTCGTCGGTCAACGAGAATGAAAAGGCTTAAAGATTTGTGAACATAATAATATTGAACTGGTCATAGCTCAATAGTAGAGCAATCGGCTGTAAACCGATAAGTTCCTGGTGCAAGTCCAGGTGATCAGATATTGGTTGAATACCCAAGCAGACAAAGGGGTTTGGCTAAGAACCAAATGGCATTACGCCTTCATGAGTGCAAATCTCATTTCAACCATTTAATAATTATAATTGAATTATAATTATTAGATTAAATTTCAACAGAGCGAACAACTTTTGATTTAATTTTAATTGGTTTTTCTATTTCCTTGTCATTTTCATTTAGTTCCTTATTAATTTCTAATGATATCGGGACATAATCGGCATCATACATATGTGGAAACAAATCTTTTTGATATCGCATGGGATCAAAATATTTATAAATTTCTAATTGAATAATTTTATCATTCGTTTTAAAATCTTCTTCGAATTCTAATAACTTTAATAAAACTACATGTTCAAATTTTTTGTAATCACAAAGAAATTTTTTATGTTTACTTAAAAATTCAAATATTCTATTAGCAATCTTTGCCTTTTCTAACATTCCTTTTGTTATAGTGGATAAATGAAGTAGTTCTTTTATTTTCCTTATACATAATTTTTTTTCAAGAGGTTTAAAATAATCAATATTATTAACATAAGTTGCATCATTGTGTTCATCACAATAACCATTTTTTTTATTTGATAAATTATAACAAGGTTTCAAATTGTTTATATCAAAAATACTTCCTTCGATATAATGACATACTAAATATATTTGATTGCGATCCATTTAATCTTAATATATATATATCATATTTATTTTATCATTTATAATTTAAAATCAATTTTTTTGCCAATATAAAAAAAATATAACACTAATTTATAAGTATGGCAAATATTTATTGCGGTATAGGAAAAATTCCTAAAAAACAAAAATTAGGATCGATGAAAGAATGTGCGGATAAAAGACAAATAAGATATTATGGTATTAAAAAAGTAGATCAGAAAATTATTAATTATGTGAATAATTCTAAACAGAATTTATTATCAAAAACCAAGGTTATAACTAAAATGGCACAATTAAAAGGAAAAGTTAAAAGATTAAAAGATAAAATGCAAGCAGAAAAAAATGCATTGGCAAAAGATAAAATCAGAAAGGAAGCACAAAAACTAGTTGATGAGTATAATAAATATAATGAAATATTTAAAGAAATTAATAAAAAAAATAAAAAAACATCAAGAACTACCAGTAGACCAAAAAGCAGAAAACATAGTAGATCAACAAGTAGAAAACACAGTAAACCAAAAAGTAGAAAATACAATAGATCAACTAGTAGAAAACACAGTAGATCAACTAGTAGAAAACATAGTAGAAAACACAGTAGATCAACTAGTAGAAAACACAGTAGAAAACACAGTAGATCAACTAGTAGAAAACACAGTAAATCAAAAAGCAGAAAATACAGTAGATCAAAAAGTAGGAAAATTGATTATTAAAAAATAAAATGTATCATTATATTATAATCGTTAATAGATTATGTCTGAAAATAATAATATATCAACACTCGAAGAAGTATATGATATTATAAATAACAATTTAATAAGTAAAGGTGAATTAGAAAAACAAAGTGAAGTTATTAAAAGATACAATGGTGATGATTGGAAAGATTATGTATCTTTCAGTGATATTAGATATAAAAAAAATCTTGTTAAAAAAGGTGATAATATTGAAATATATGTTATTTGTTGGAAAAAAAATCAAAAAAGTGGAATACATAATCATCCCGATGGAGGATGTTTATTAAAAGTACTATCTGGAGAAATTAAAGAGGATTGTTATTGTATTAAACAGGATTGTTGCCCCATTTATACTTTGACAAAAACTTTAAAAAAGGATGATATTGGTTATCAAATAGGAAAAAATGGGTTACATACAATTTCAGTAATAGATGATACAGTTACATTACACATATATGCTCCTCCAAACCACAAGACTTTATTTTATTGATCCCCAGCCCGAATTTCAATATATAATAACGTCGATTGGTAACAAATGGAATGTGGTAACAATCGATATTATCATATATTAGTTACCGGGCGAACAATCATCAATAAATTCCAGCCCGAATTTCAATATATAATACCATCGATTGGTAACAAATGGAATGTGGTAACAATCAATATTATCATATATTAATTACCGGGCGAACAATCATCAATAAATTCCAGCCCGAATTTCAATATATAATACCATCGATAGTTACCAAATTTCATTTATTACCGATCGATGTTGTTATATATTTGAGCATCGGGCTGATAAAAATTGATTGAAAAATTAATTGATATTAAATATATAATAAAAAGCATACAATATACTAATGGAATATATATCGATCAATACATTTGATTCAAACAATTTATCTTTTAATATTAAAATAGGTTCAGCATATGACCATGTAACTGCTATGTATAAATTTCCAGACGGAACAAATAAAAAGTTAATTGTTCAAACATCATTTATGCCAACAAAATATTCACATAAATTTGATAAAATTCAATTTCAAATTGATTTGAATAATTCGTCAATGGACATAATTGTTGCATTTTTGCAAACATATGATTTGAAACTAAAAGAATTTTTAAAACAATATGACTCATATAATTCATACATTGAGTCCAATTGTTTTATAAAAAAGAAAAAAATGTACCCTTCAAATATTGATGTAATAAATCCTTCGATTGTTATGGAATATGATGATCTTCCGGAATTAATTGATGATCCACAAGTTATTGACAATCCAATTGCTGATCCACAAGTCGTTAACGATCCCGTTGATATTCCAATAACACCAGAACTAGAGAATAACCAATTAGACAATGTGTACATACAACTTGTAAAATCAAAACAATTTAAAAATAAATACAAAACACAAATTATAAATTATAATACATCAATTTTCCGTCCATTGAATGAAATATTTGATATTTATGGAATTGAGGAAATGGATAAATTATTTAATGAATATGGTAAAGCAAAATATAAAAAAGAAAAACATGGTAGATTTATAATAATGCCTACAACATGGATTTGTAAAGATAAAAAAACATACGGTAATAAATTAATTGCTCGCAAAATTGAAATTAAAAATCCAGACGATATGATTAGATCAATAATTGATAAAGAGGAAATTTCACTATCAAAACCAATAAATGATATTGAAATTTAATTTAAGACTATTTCCAAAAATATATTTTTCTTTATATAGAATATAACAATATAAAATGGCCTTATCATCTTTATTTAATACACCAGTTAATACTAAACATATTAGAGGAACAAAAGAAGTAAGTAAGGAAGAAAATGAGAAAGATTTTAATAAAAATTCTCATTTAGAATTACCGGAAAGTAACGAAAAGGTTGGTTGCCGGATTACATTGGATAAAGAAGTAATTAAAAATAGAATTTTAGATCCAGTAAATCAAAATATTACCAATGCAAAAAAGGCAGTTGTCGATGACTGGAAGAAAGCAAAAGAATTATTTGAGAAAAAGAAAGCAGAAAAAGGTCAAACACTATTAAAATCACTTGAAGCATTAAAAGAATCAGTAAAAAAAGATCCTATCTCGGATGAATTTAATAAATTCAAAGAAGGTCCAATTAATAATATTGGAATTGATTTAATCGTCAAACCAACTTTTATTGGTGATTATAGTTCATATATCAATGACCATATTAATAAAATGTCAGCTTACATAAAAAAATTGGAAACTGATAAAGAAAATGTTAAAAAAATATTTGTAGTTTATAAAGATGGAATGAAGCAAGCAGAAAAAGAATTAGAGGCAAATAAAGCTAAAGTATTAAAAAAATATAATGAATTAAAATGGAAAGTTATTGAAATTCCACCATCCGATCCAATTAAAGGAAAATTAGTTAAAGATGGAAAAGAAATGGTACATTCAGATGTTGATATTAAAACAATACAACTTAAAAAGGGTGTTGTTGTTGCAATTGTTTCGTATACTGAAAAAGGACAACCTAAATTTAGTACTGAAGAAATTAATCTTAATGATATATGTGTAGCTGGCTTACAAGAGGGCGGAAGAAATAAAACAATTAAAAGACAGGCAGGTGGACGAAAATTATTGGATGTTCTCGATGAATCCAATTTATGTGAATAAAATTATAGACAATTTATTTTTATTTTATTTAAATAATCAGGAAACAATTTTAAACACTTATCTATTACTTTTAGATTAGCTTTTAAAATAGGATGTTTGGGTAAATACATTATACAACAATCGTTTGTTCCATTACAAATACTGGGCTGATAAGTTCCAATTTTTTGGGCTATTGTTATTATTTTATCTTTACTATAACCTAATAATGGAGAAATAATCGGTAAGTCAGAATAATAATCAGTGATGTATAAATTTTCATATGTTTGACTGGCCACCTGACCTAACGAATTACCGGTAGCAATTGATACTAAATTATATTTTTTTGCAACATAATTTGCAATCATAACCATATAAATTTTGTATAGGATAGTTCTGTAATTTTCCGGAACTGATTTTGAAAATGCGATTTCATCTTGTAATTTTTTAAATTCTACAACAAAAATCGAACCAATTTTTTTTTCTTTTTCTTCAATTTCAATTTTGGGATATATTACATTTTTAATTTTACGAATATTATCGATCTTATCAATATCAGTAGTAAAATGAATGAAACTCAATGGTATTTTATGTGTTGCCAATAGATACGATGCCACAGGTGAATCAATTCCCCCACTTAACAATACTAATACCTTTCCATAGTCAACAGAATTATCAACACTTTTAATTGGTAAAGTATAAATTTCTTTTGTCAATAATTGCTGAATCAATGATACATTTTTATCGAAGGCTGATTTTATATTATAACCAATATTATTGGCCATATTTTGAATTTCAATATTAGTATAACATATTGTACTACATATTATCATTTTTTCGGTTTGCCTACCAATTTCCTTCAACATATGCAAATAATCTAATGTGTCATTATCAGAACATTCCCAAATGATTGAAATATATGGTAAATTTTTAATTAATAATAAATTCATAGGATCAATTAATGTTATAAATTGTATTTGTGGATTATACTGCAATAAAACTTTTTTAAATTCAATAAAAGTGTCATTTTTTACCAATTCTTGTTCAACATAACAATCAATTTGTACACCTCTAGAAGTCATTTGATGACAACTTATTAATGATTGTAAATAATTAGTGTTATCCACGAAACAAGCCATTTTTTGATCAATATCAAGTGGTAATCCAATCATGCCTTTATATTTTTGTGTATATAACAATATAATATTATTACGGATTTCAACAGTAATTATAATATTAGGATCATCTAAATTAACTATACCCTTAAAATTATCAACAATATATTGACCAAATAAAATATTCATATCAGAATTTGTATAACCATTAAACTTATTTCCAGATTTAATCTTTGTATCTATTTTAAATGATCCATAACTATCTTTTAAATAAATTATTGAAATATATTTAACAATATCCGAAATAATTTGTTCTTTATCATCGGACCATATTATGCTATAACAAGGCGATACTGTTGCTGTTCCCGGAACTTTTGAAATATTATCAACGATATCATCAAAATTTTTCTGATCTAATTCAATTTTTGGTTTAATTATAAAAACATTAGTTTCCTGTCTTACATTCCAATCTTTATTTAATCTTTTTTTAATATCCACAAATAATTTTTTTATAAATTGTGTTCGATTGGTGCCTTTAAGATATGCTTCACTCACTGATATTTTTATCAGATCATATTTAATATCCTCTTTAACATCAACCAAAGGAATATTTAATCTCATACCCTTTTTAGTAATTGAATTGCTAACTACCATTTTTTGTTTAGTAGGTTTCTTAAATTCTAAATTTTTAACTAGCGGGATAAGATTAGTCAATACTTCCTCTAGTGAATTTACTAAAACATCAACCAATGCAATATCATTTATTTCATTTGGTGAGAAACTAATACGAATTGAATTATATGATAAATTATTTGAATAACCCATAGCTTTCATTACGTGACTTCCTGTAGTATTATTGTTAGAAGAACAAGCCGATCCTGAACCAATATAAATATTTTTATCAGATAAAAGTTTTTGAATCATTTTTCCTTGAAAACCAGGTAAAATATACGTAATTATATATGGAACAGAATCATCCAATGATAAATTTATATATTTTATTTTAAGTTTATCAAATAATGAATCAAATTGTTTAATAATATATGATTTAATTAAGTTAGATTTTTCAAATGTTTGAATATATTCTGATTGATATAATTTTAAAGATAATGCACTACAATATATATTAGTTGTATCCGGAGTTCCATAGTAATCATCTTCCAATATATTATTCGTCAGAACAATACCATAATACGGACCCCCAATTTTGTATGTTCCGAACGAAATTATATCCGGGAATATTTTAGTGGCCCATAATGTACCAATACCTTGTGTAATATCACTATGAAATGGAATATCTGGAATAATTTTTTTGCATATATTCATTAATTCGTGAATAGGTTGAATTTTTCCAGTTTCATTATTAACATTCATAATTGATACAAGAACTAATCTATCTTTATATGATTCCAGCAAATCTTTAAATTGTGCAATATCAATAATTCCTAAAGTAGTAACTGGTGTTTTAATAACAGTATATTCCAAATTATTTAATAATTTGGTTATATTTTTATCAATTGATGAATGTTCAATTGTCGATGTTAAAATAATATCTCTCTTAACTCCCTTAATAGTTTTGGGTGTCTTATTACCCAATGTGCCAATAATTGCTCGTGTATTAGCACACGATCCACCACCGGGAACAAATTCAATAAATTTATAATTTTTAGAGAAACATTCTGATATTATATTTAGTGCATCATCAAAGTATTTTTTAGCCTGTAATCCTAAGGCATGAAGTGAATTTGGATTATACATTTTTTTATTAAGAGTAGCTATCATATCAGTTATTTCTGATTTCATTTTAACATTTGCAGCATAATCAAAATTTAATCCCATTGTTAATATATAGCATTAAATCGTTATATTGTTTCAGTCATTTAAATAATATATCAAATTTTTTGATATAGTATAAAATATTTTGTTGGCTTGTTTATATATAAAGATATGAATGAATTTGTTCTAAATGTAATATGGATTTTGCATATTCTAATTATAATATTTATAATTGGTGCACCTTTTACAAACAGTAATTATATTTTGTTTGTACATTTCATTTTTGTTCCCTTTATGATTTTACATTGGGTATTAAATGATAATACATGTGTGTTGACTATTATAGAAAAGAGAATAAGGAAACAATTATATGGTAAAGAGGTCGATGGCAATGAATGTTATACAGGTAAATTAATTGAGCCCATCTACGACTTTAAGAAAAATTATCAAACACTTTCGGTTTTAATTTATGTTGTTGTAATTGGTTTATGGCTAATAACTACATATAAATTGTATAACAAATATCAAAACGGTGAATTATCTAATTGTAAGGATCTTTTTACTTTTTAAAAACAATTAATTTGCAATGCCTGCAGAATAAATATATTGAAACAAAGACAATGGATAATACATTTATTATTTATTTATTTATAATTAATGTTATAAAGTGTTATATGACCACAAAATTCAAATATTGAGATAATTATATAAATGAACGTTGATGAGAAAAATTGAATTATCTAATATAAAGTCCAATTGAACAATAATATAGATGCAAAGATAATGGAAATTTTGAAAGCAGGAGATGTTGGTACAACGTTATCAACTACAGGAT
>Ga0206911_1200_pt1 | contig 12093 bp, 17 predicted proteins | sample Alteio_BWOrgHeat_74_FD_152956 | JGI IMG/M metagenome (GOLD analysis project Ga0206911, IMG submission 152956) | Enriched cells from forest soil in Barre Woods Harvard Forest LTER site, Petersham, Massachusetts, United States -... | ecosystem: Environmental > Terrestrial > Soil > Temperate forest >...
TTCGGGATTACGCTGCGGAGCGCCTATGAGGACAGCAGTCTGCGAGGTGTGTGAGGCGATCTCATCTATGGCTTCGCTGCACTTAGTAATATAATCATCAAACTCCAGAAAATCGCGTGATGGATAACCACAGATACTTAACTCGCTATAGACGACCAACTCCGCACCCTGCGCCTCGGCAGAGTGGAGCGCATGAATTATCTTTTCGGTATTGGCCTTGAAATTACCTACGTGTATATTGAGCTGAGCGAGTCCTATCTTCATGATATGATTTAAAACATGGCGCCAAAGCTAAATAATACATTGCGTACTACTGTGGCGTCATGTTTAGGATTGACTGACTTATCATTGATAATATTGATAAATCCATTGTTATAGTGAATAGCGAAGAAAACAGAGGTCTTTTCTCCGACGGCATATTCGAAGCCACCACCTGCACTGAGCCGGAAGTCAAAGATATTATAGCGAAAGCCAGGTATCAACTCCTGTACCTCATTGCCATTGCGGAGTACATTCTCTTTGTAGATATTTACGACACCATTGCCCGGGTAGGGGCTTAGTATAGATGCGTCATACTTAGCACGTGCGCTGACGTTAAAGACCAATTGACAACCAACTTCTCCATATAGCTTGAACTTTTCTTTGAAGGCATTGCTCTTCAGTTTCAGATATAAGGGAAGAATAAGATTATTGGTATTATACTTTTCCAGTACAGAGTGGCCTCCGTTGAGTTTGGTCAGCGTGTCCCTACCTTTCAGCCCTCCATCGCCGATACCCCCAAAGATGCCGGTAGAGAAGGCATAATTTTGATCTTTGAAATAGTACTCAACCTTGAGGCCATACTGCAGGCCAAAACCAAGGATGCCATTATGGATCTCATTGCCCATCGGCTTCATCCATGATATGCCGGGTGCGACGAAGAGTCCCAGTCTGACCCGATCATTGAAACTGAATCCTTTGATACCGAAACAAAGGACACAAAGCAGGAGAAGATACTTTTTCATTCTTGACAGGTTTGGTTTCATGTGCAAATCTGGGAGTTTTTGTGGAATAAGCCTTGTTTTTGCAATAGTTTTTAAAATGTCAGTCATAGTCCTTGAGCTTCATATTCCTCTTATTGATGTATGAGTGCCAGAGTAAGAATGCAGCTAAAGTCTGGTATGGTTTCCATCGTGCAGCGATTTTTTCTATTTCCTCCTTTGACGTGGTTTTGGGAAGGCCTTTGATTTCCTTGAGGCTATTGATGAGGGCTATATCACCCATCGGGAACAGGTCGCATCTATGCAGCACCATCATAAGGTACACCTCTATGGTCCAGTGGCCGATACCTTTGATCGCTATCAGCTTTGCCCTGATCTCCTCATTTGACAATTCATGGAAATCATGTAGATGAAGTTCCTTGCTCACCAGGGCTGATGCCAGATGCCGCACATAGATGATCTTCTGCCTGCTGAAATAGCAGCTTTTGAGTTCCTCGTCAGTGAGGGCTAAAACCTTCTTTGGGGTGATAGTGCCGATTTTGGTCTTGAGCTGATCATATGCTGCGCGTGCCGATGCCAGCGATACTTGCTGCTCCAATATAATATGTACGAGTGTTGTGAAACCTTCCGGCCTCTGCCATAGCGGAGGGTAACCATATTGCTTAATTATCAGCCTGAGGTCCTTATCCCTTCGGGCCACCAGATCACAAAGCGCATGGAAGTTTTCTTCTGAAAATGATATATCACTCATGCTATAATATTAGAAATAATGAATGAAACAAAAGGCAACGCGCTTTCCGAAAAATCTATATTTTTGATACATAAAGGTATTTATAAAGATATAGATCATGGCGGAAGCGATACGACTGGGTAGGATGACGGATACAATGGAGGAAGGCTTCATAGCTGAGCTGAATGTCAAGGTGGGTGATACTATCAAGACAGGCGATGCTATAGCTGATATAGAGACGGACAAGGCTACTCTGCCCCTTGAGTCATATTATGCCGGAGTGGTCCTGCATGTAGCCGCCAAAAAGGGCGACTCCCTCAAGATAGGTGACCTGATAGCTATCGTGGGCAAACAAGGAGAGGACTTCTCTGGCTTGCTAAAAGCACCAGAACCGCCAAAGGTAGAGAGCAAGCAAGCTGCTGAAACAGCGGTATCTGAGTCAACAGTCAACAGTCAACAGTCAATCACAGTGCCACAAACGACAGAAAGTGCGCAAGCAACGAATAAGGCTGTTGCACAGTCAACAGTCAACAGTCAACAGTCAACAGAAACGGCCCGCCTCAAAGCCTCACCACTGGCCAAGGCAATAGCTAAGGAAAAAGGAATAGACCTACACACGTTAAGCGGAACTGGAGAAGATGGCAGGATAGTAAAGAGGGACCTGGAGAATGTGAGTGCCGCGAAAGTATTTACTGGTGTTGAGGCCTTCACAGATGTGAAGCTGTCCCCGATGCGTAAGACCATAGCAAAGAGACTCGCACAATCCTATAATGAAAGCCCCCATTTCTTCCTGACGGTCGATATCAATATGGACAAGGTTGTGGCACTACGGACTGACCTGAATCTGATACTGCCAAGCAAAGTTTCTTTTAATGATATAGTGATAAGAGCGGTAGCGCTCGCCCTCCGTCAGAATCCAGCGGTCAACTCATCCTGGCTGGGTGAGAGTATCAGGCAGTACAGCCATATACATATCGGGATGGCTGTAGCAGTAGATGAAGGACTGGTAGTGCCTGTTATAAAATTCGCGGATAATAAATCCATCGCTGAGATAGGCGCCGAAGCCAAGGTCTGGGGTGAAAAAGCTAAGGCCAAAAAGCTCCTGCCCCAGGATATGGAGGGAAGTACCTTTACCATTTCTAACCTCGGCATGTTTGGTATAGAAGAGTTTACTGCTATCATCAATCAACCTAATGCATGTATCCTCGCAGTGGGGGGTATCAGGCAGGTACCAGCAGTAATAAATGGTGAAATTAAACCAGCCAATATGATGAAGGTAACTCTCTCGTCAGACCATAGAGTGGTAGATGGCGCTGTAGGAGCTAAATTTATGCAGAGCCTGAAGCAACTTTTGGAAGAGCCACTCAGGTTACTGATCCTGAGATAATATTGTATTATGTCTCCCCCTTGGGGAGAGAGACTTAGAGGGGCTTTTTATTCTAAGATAATATCTATCACAGAACCTATAGGGATAAACATTCCCCCTTTGAGGACCACAAATTTGTCCGTGCGCGCCCATATGCGGGACACTACTTCTCTTTCACCGTCTTCAGTGTTAAACAATATACGGACGTTGTCATAATAATGATTTCCCATTAGCATAGCCATATATACTTTTTGATTTTTGATTTTTATTTCTTCCTGAATGTACATTGTCTTGTCATTTTTGAAAATTACTTTTAATAGATCTTCGTGCCTTATCATTATCCTTGCCGCTCCCATATATATATATTTCTCCCGGACTGACATCAGTCCTAATGTTATTAATGTTTTTCTTCATCTCCGGGGGGTATATATCAGGCAGGAATGATACTATATACGACAACCATTTAAAAAAGTTATAGCACCTTTTAAAAAAGGCAAAATAGCACGTAAGCTAATAAGACGGTCAAACTGACCCAGATGTAAGTCAAAATATTTAGTTTCATGGCCCATGAGTAAATTCATACTTAGGACAATGTGCTTCATACTGGGGCTGGTGGCCATAGCGGTTTTTATTTTGCTGGTACCGATAGATAAGAAGTACCAATATGCCTTTGTAAAGAATGTCTGCTCACTCAAGTCAAACTATATCTACCATCGCATTTATGAAGATACCGTCCCGGTCGATGTGGTCTTTCTAGGCTCGTCACATACTATGTGTGGTATCAATGATTCTGTGGTTCAAAGCGTCCTTTACGCTCATGACCAGCGCCTGCAGGTCAGCAATCTGGCTTTCTGCAGGCTGGGCCGGGATATGGACTATTTAATATTTAAGGACCTTTTGCACCGCAAGAAGCCTAAGTGGCTCGTGCTGGAGGTCAGGCAGGAGGAACCCGAACTGAGCCATCCTGATTTTGGCTCCATGGCGGACATAGGAGATGTACTCGCTCCTCCGGTTATTGTCAACCAGAGTTATTTCGGTGACCTGACCAATGCATTTACTGTCAGGCTGAACTATATCCGGGATGTTCTCTTTCAAAACGAGTATAATGCTCCCTATGAAGCTCCACACCTTGCCTTTCTGCATGAAAATATAGTAGCAGACACCTCAGTACTGTATGCCGGTGCAAGATTTCGTTGGAACAGATACTATAGCCATACCCGCCCGGCCTGGGGAGACCGGATCATGACCCGCTATCCCAAGAGCTACGTCAAGATGATAATGGATATGGCAAAAGCGAACAATGTCAAGGTAGTTATGCTTTACATCCCCAACTTCGGTTATCCATATCATAAACCTAAGGAACTTAACTACTACAGACAGATCACAGATGTGATCCTTATGCCGGATAGTTTTTTCGATAACGAAAAGCACTGGATGGAGGAAGAACACCTCAATAAATCAGCTGCGCTTATCCTGAGCGACTCAGTAGGCCATTATTTGGCCGCACACATGCATTAGTTTTCTCTCATCAGCACCTGTATGGTCTGACGCGAGATCTGGCGCAGCAGGATGTCTTTATCCTTAGTGAGGCGATCTATGATGCCTGTATTATAATGGCGTATAGTAAGAAGCGTCAGGTTTTCATTGACCACTATCTGAAAGTCATCACGCAGTTCCTCCAGTATATTTTCGATCTTTTCTTTTTTGGTATCGATACAGATAGAGAAACTGATGGATGCATTTTGCATCATATTAATGCGAAGGCGGTGTGCTGCGAAAACCGAAAAAACCTTTGACAAGTGGTCCTCAGCTATGAATGAAAAGTCTTTGGCCGAGAATGAAAGCAATGTCTGTTCACGCTTCAGGATGATAACAGGCGGCAGGAAGCTGGTATTGGCCGTAGCGGCGATGATGCTGCCCCTTTTGCCATGGTCTATGAATGAACGGACCTCCAACGGTATGTTTTTGTTCTGGAGGGGCTTAATGGTCTTGGGATGTATCACACTCGCACCGTAGTAAGTCATTTCTATGGCCTCCAGATAGGTGATCTCACTGAGGAACTGGGCCTCTTTAAATTCTTTGGGGTCAGCATTCATGACACCTGCTACATCTTTCCATACCGTCATACGGTCGGCATTCAACGCGTATGAGAATATCGCCGCTGTGTAGTCAGAACCCTCCCGGCCGAGTGTGGTCGTAAACCCTTCCGGCGTACTGCCTATGAATCCTTGCGTGATGACGAAGCCGTCCTGCGTCAGAGCAGGTATAGTATCGTTGATGGCTTTCTCTGTTTTTTTCCAGTCTATCTTACCCTCCGTATAGGCATTGTCTGTATGGATGACCTCCTTCGCGTCCAGCAGGGTATTTTTGATGCCCTGGCTATTGCAGTATGCACTCACGATAGTAGTAGAGATGTATTCACCGACTGATACTATCTGGTCATAGACAAAATTATAGTTGCGCGAGTGGTCCTGTGCCAGGAATGCCTTGGCCTTTTCGATTATTGCGCCTACTGCAGATATAGCGATCTCGCCTTTGCCATCAAATAGCTCATTTATAATGACAAGGTGCTTTTTGTGTAGTTCATCCAACACGGCCTGCCAGTTTTGATCACCGGCGATGTGGAGGTTGACCACTTTTTCAAGTTCATTGGTGCTTTTGCCCATTGCAGAGATCACCACCACTTTTTCATTCGAGGGATTCGCTTTGAGTATTGTCGCTACATTTTTTACTGAGGGGGCATCTTTGACCGAGGCCCCGCCGAATTTATACACTTGCATGGGGTACAAATAAAGAAGTAATAGTTAATATTTAAAAGTTAAAATTATAATAAACCCGACTGACCTCGCCATATGTGTATCTACTCGAATTTTTCCTTCAATTTCAGTATTGGTTTTTCAAAAGCATACCAACTGATAGAAGCGATTCCTATAATAGCTGCTATATAAATCAAAAAGCGCAGATTAGGATCTATAGGATACTTCATATATGTAAATAATCCGGGTGCTAAAGGAGCTATGAGGTATATCCCGTAGCTGATTTTGCCAATATATCTGAGTATCTTTGAATTTAAAATATATCCGGCTGTGCCTGTGAAACCAAATGCTGACCGACCTATGAGCCATGCAAAAAATACAGACATAAAAAATCTGTCAGTCAAAAAGAAATAGTGACTTGACAAATATTGCCCTATTACCGCAATCACAAAAACAGCAGTAATTACATAATAATTATACAAAGCTGTCTTGAGACGGGATTGATGAAAGTAATAAAAATAAGATAATAAACCTCCGATAGCCAGGGAATCCAAAGCACCGATAGGATGAACATATTCGTACCACCAATATTCTTCACCTCTGGCAAACCAATATAATTTAGCCATTTCGCTTATCAGGATTGCCCCCACTATTAGATATGGCAATATTTTCTTAGGGTTTATCAGAATAATAAAAGGCCATACCAAGTAAAATTGTTCTTCTACTGCCAGAGACCATAGATGGCCCATATTCCCCCAATCGTGTATTTTTATGTTGTAAAAATTGCTCGCATAAAACATGTTCCAGGCCATGGAATCGGCAATCCTGCTATAATCAAAAAGCCATAAGAATAGCAAAGTAAGATAGTAAATGGGGAAAATCCTTAGTGAGCGTCGTATATAGAATTTAAACAACGATGTCTGTATAGCGCAACCGTTATATTTTGATCTGATAAGCCCGAGTGTGATTAAAAACCCGCTGATAACAAAGAAAAGGTTCACTCCACGGGCTCCCTGAAAAACATGTGACAGTATATAAAACCGCTTTTCGCCCCAATGAGCTAAAAGAACTATTAAAATGGCAAAGAACCGCAAACTGTCTAACTGCTCAAACTTTTTTTGTTCCATTTATGATTGACCCTTAACCTGGGGCTATGTAAAAATTGAAAAAATTACCCTAATAAGGACGGGAGTTACATCTCTTTAGGGTAGTATATTTTGCAGTCTATCCACTCATTGTCGAATGTGACACCCTGCTTTTCGTACATCTTTATGGCAGGCTCATTCCAGTTCAGCACCTGCCATTTGACCATATTTGCACCCTGTGCTTGCGCCTCTTTGAGGAATGTATCAAGCAGGAGTTTACCTGCTCCCTTGCCCCGCATTTTTTCTTTTACATACAGGTCATCCAGGTACATATATTTCCCTTTCCAGCTCGAGTATGCCCAGTGATAGAGCGCCAGGCCGACCACCTCGCCGGTATCAGGCAGCTCCGCTACGAATGTGTGAAAGAAGGGCTGCTCGCCAAATCCATCCCTGAGCATGGCTTCTTCTGTATTCCACACAGCATCCGGCGCCCGCTCGAATGTGGCTAGTTCTTTCACCAGCACCAGCATGGCAGGCACATCTTTAGGTTCAGCTTTTCTGATCGTGATATTCATGCCGCGAAAATACAAGTATCACAGAGAACACAAAGGGATCTGTATTATTCCTCCCTCTCCTTCGGAGAGGGTCGGGGTGAGGATTGTATTTGGCTGTTGAAAGCCCCCTTTGGGGGTTTGGGGGCCTACGCAGCTTTCAGTCTGCTGAGATTGGTCTTGTTGATCTTTTCCTCGCAGTAGTCGCGATTGACCTCAAACTCCTTGATGTCCTCGTCCGATGGAATGTCAAACATGGCGTCCGTCATGATGGCTTCGCAGATAGAGCGGAGGCCGCGTGCACCCAGGCTAAATTCCATGGCCTTGGTCACTATATAGTCCATCGCATCATCTGTGAAAGTGAGCGTCACACCTTCGGATTTGAATATCTTGAGGTATTGTTTGACGAGGGCATTTTTTGGCTCGGTAAGTATCGCATGAAGCGTTTTATTATCCAGCGGATCGAGATGCACCAATACAGGCAGCCTTCCTATCAACTCGGGTATCAAACCATAGTTCTTCAGATCAGCCGGGCTTATATATTTGAGGAAATTTTCCTTGTCGACCTTCTCTTTTTCTTTGCCTTTCTTAAAGCCTATCTTTGCCTGATTGAGGCGCGCAGCTATCATTTTATCTATCCCTTCGAATGCACCACCGCAGATGAAGAGGATATTTGAGGTGTCTATTTTCACCATTTTGGCCTCCGGATGCTTCCTGCCGCCCTGAGGTGGCACGAGTACGTCCGTACCTTCGAGGAGTTTCAGCATGGCCTGCTGTACACCTTCCCCGGATACATCGCGGGTGATAGACGGGTTGTCACTTTTACGGGAGACCTTATCTATTTCATCTATGTAGATGATACCATGCTCTGCAGCTTTCACATCGTAGTTGCAGACCTGCAAGAGACGAGAGAGGATGCTTTCTACATCTTCGCCCACATAGCCCGCCTCAGTAAATACCGTGGCGTCAACGATTGCAAAAGGCACATTCAGGAATTTAGCAATGGTCTTGGCGAGAAGTGTTTTGCCTGTACCCGTCTGGCCCACCATGATAATGTTGGATTTTTCGATCTCTACATCATCGTCTTTGCGCTGGTTGAGCCTTTTATAGTGGTTATATACGGCTACAGAGAGGTATTTTTTGGCCTCGTCCTGGCCGATCACGTATTGATTGAGAAAATTGGCTATATCACGTGGTTTCAGCGAGTTGGGCAGAGAGTATTGGAATTTCTTAGTCTTCTGGAACAGCTCCTCATCTATGATCTGCTGGGCCTGGGCCACACACTGATCACATATCTGGCCTTCTATACCTGAAATTAAAATTTGAGTCTCCCGTTTCTTCCTTCCACAAAAAGAACAGGATTGTTCCGCGTCTTTCTTCATAATTTACACAATAATACGGAATTGTACGCTGAATTTAACGGTCCAGCTCTTTTTTGTTAGTCCTGACCAGCACCTCATCTATCATGCCGTACTCTTTGGCCTCCTGCGCGCGCATCCAGTAGTCGCGGTCACTGTCTTTGGCGACCTTGTCCAGCGGCTGCCCGGTATGCTCGGCCAGGATGTCATAAAGCTCTTCTTTTATCTTCCTCATCTCAGCCACAGAGATCAGGATATCGGCAGTTTTGCCGCCTATACCTCCTAGTGGCTGGTGTATCATGACCCGTGCGTGTTTGAGTGCGGTGCGCTTACCATGTTTCCCCGCGCAGAGTATCACGGCAGCCATCGATGCGGCCATACCGGTACATATAGTAGCTACATCCATATTGACATACTGCATGGTGTCATATATGCCAAGACCGGAATAGACCTCACCACCCGGTGAGTGAATATATATCTGCACATCGGAGCGCGAGTCGCTGCTCTCCAGAAAGAGGAGTTGCGCCTGCACAATACTGGCGATATAGTCATTGATCTCTGTACCGAGAAATATGATCCTGTCCATCATCAGACGGCTGAATACATCTACCTCGCGAAAAGGCATCTGCCTCTCCTCGATCACGGTGCGGGTCAGGTTATTGATGCCGCTCTGGCCTACGGTACTCATGTATTTCTCCAGATGCATACTGCTCATGCCGTGATGCTTCACAGCGTAGTTCTTAAAATCCTGTGCTTCTTTAATATTCATATTGATCTCTCCTGATTTTTGTCAAAGTTTTCAAAATTATTCGCATAAAACCAAATCTACACTTTCCATGACCGTTTCACTTATCAAACAGCTAACAGCAGCTGGTAAAGTGTATGAGGATAAGGACGAGTATAAAGTGATTTTATTGTTGGCCCCCAAACCCCCCAAGGGGGCTTAAACAGCATGCTTCTTGTATTAAGCCCCCTTGGGGGGTTTGGGGGCCGTTTTATTTTTACCTTTGCATATATAAAAATCACCAAAATGGCAGACAACAATATCAATGACCTCATAGAGGAGGGCAAAAAACGTCTCGCGGAACTACAGAAAGAAATAGAAAAGCTGGCTGACACTGCCGGGAAAGCGGCAAATATACAGGCAGACGAACTCTCTAAGAAAGCAGATGAGATCATCAAAGAAGCAACTGTGCATGTCGAGAACGCCAAAACACGTGTAGAAGAGAAAACCAAAGACATGATGGCTTCGGATGAATACAAAAAATTCGAAGCTGAAGGTAAAAAAGCAGCCGATGAGGTCCAGGTCAAAATAGAAGAACTCACCACTCAGGTCAATGATATCGTCAATGAGTTCGGTAACAAATGGAAGGATATGTTCGGGAAGAAGTAGAGTCGGTTTACAGTTTGTCTGTTTGTAGTTTTCAGTGAATACAAAAAAAACAAAACAGCACCCTGCTATAGCGGATGGCTGTTTTGTTTTTCACTGACAACAGTATACTGCAAACAGAAAACTTGTATTACTTCGCCTTCATCTTATTGCCCTTCGGATCATGCGTCACCTCAGCGAGGCCCAGCGCCTCCATCAGCGGCGGTATATACATCCCGAAGCGCCCACGCAGTCCTTTCTTAAGACCATACCAGCCACCTACAGGATTTTTAGCTGAGCGACCCCAGGCTTCTACTGTTCCTTCTTTAGCGGGTTTCTGCTCATCGGCAGAACCGAGTTCCATCCAGTCGCCATGTTTTTTCAGCATGGCATGCAGGTCATCCAGACAGCGCGGGTCATAGTGCAGGACAGTTTTGCCCACAGTACATACCAGTACTTCTTTACCATCCTTTTCATCCACGTGCATGGTATACTCAGAGCTGAGTGGCGGTGTTTTCAGTAGTAGTGGTTTTTCTTTTGTTCCGATCTTGTATTTCATATTATAAATGGGTTTTAGTTAAACATATCTTTTGATGAACCTACGAGGGTTAGCAGTTCTTGTTTGGGAGCAGCTTCCAGGCCACTTGCTCTCAGCAGCTCCTGAAAGGCCTTGAATGAAGGTAGCCCCAGAAGCACTTTCTCATCTTCATCATTATTGAAGAAGGCGGTATGTGTAAATGTCTTTCCGTCCGGGCCCAGGCAGGAGTTGTAGTTGATGCCGGGGTTATTGATAGACCTGAGCTCAGCCATTACTGTTTTTATGTTAGCCTGATTCTGATCGGCATATTCTGCTTTAGTGGTGTAAGTCACTCTTACTATTTTCATTTTGTTTGTTTTTTAGTGTGTTGAAAAAAATTCTAAATAAGACTTTCCATGTCTCTTTGTTTAAAGGTCAATTGTCAAAAACTGCAAGCCACCGACACATGCGAAAGACTTGGAAAGTCTGGCTACCTTGTTTTGACGCAGCAGCCCGGAGAAACGATAGGGTTTCAAGCCACTTTCTCCAAATATTTTTCCATCACCTTACTATTGTGCTCTAAATGATGCAGTTGCAACTCAGCTGCGGGTGACTCAAAAGGGTCAATTTTCTGGATTATTTTCATTCGTAGATCAAATAGATGCTCTTTATCCCCTTTCTCGGCTTCCCTGACCATGTCTATTTTTACCAGTTCTTCCTGCAGCTTTTGTTTGGGGTTATAGATACCATTCAGTTCTGAGCATTGATGGCAGGTACCTTCCTTATTAATTAGCGCACATCTCCCATCAAAGACATTTATCATCTTGCTCCTACCGGTATGCAGGTAGTATTTGACCATGGCCTCGGTGCTGTCGAGGATGGTGACTATTTCAGCGACCTTAAATCCATAAACCTCTTTCAGTAATAAACACAACTGCTGCTCCAGAGGCAATGATTTAGAAATGCAGGTGAAGCAGAAGGTGATATGCTCCTTGATCTCAAAGTGCCCCTGTGCTGATGTCATGCGGATATTCATAGCCTCTGCGATGAAACCTTTGTGAGATAAAGCTTCCGCCCTGCATATATCCGTCACATCCTCCGTCCAGCGGCGACGTGCGCGCAGGTTATCCTTGGCGAGATTTGATGCGATGGCGAAAAGCCAGGTCTTGAGTGAAGACTCCTCACGGAAGGTATCGAGTTTCTCATGAGCTTTCAGATAGGTATCCTGTACGATGTCGTCAGTATCAGAAGGAGAGGCAGTGATGCGTAGGATATACGACCTTAGTTGCCCTCTTATTATTTCAAACTCTGTGCTTAACTCTTCGATATCCATTGCCTACTTTTTATGCTGATATAAATTTAGTAAAATAATAGGCCATTC